>Ga0114931_10000917_pt1 | contig 36998 bp, 35 predicted proteins | sample 2SBtaG_FD_89579 | JGI IMG/M metagenome (GOLD analysis project Ga0114931, IMG submission 89579) | Deep subsurface microbial communities from Kolumbo volcano to uncover new lineages of life (NeLLi) - 2SBTROV14_V59a metaG | ecosystem: Environmental > Aquatic > Marine > Volcanic | place: Kolumbo... | reverse complement strand
GGGATCCTTTTGTCAGTGCTAAGGGACGTGAATTAATTAACTTGACCGAGCGCACCGAAACAACTCTTTTAAAAACAAGGCTTGATAAAATGCAAATGGCCAAGTTATTTAATTCACAGTCCTAAAATGAAATCGCAAGAAAAGATAATGTTCGCAATTTCATGGTCGTCCTCCATGATTTACGGCGTGAGATTAATCGGCATGGATATTTATAGAAACTTTTCCGGTTATTGATTCTCCGGGAAAATATTTTCCTGATATTTGTTGCCCCCAATCGGTCACAAGACTCGATATTTATCATTCTAAAGGAGTTTTAAAATGTGCATTTTGCCAAACTTTTGTTGTTCTATAACCAAAATGTTTTTGCACGTTTTTGGCGATTTTCCAACATCGGCAGTAATTATTTGAGAATCTCGTTTTGCTCTTCCAAAACGACAGAGATCGGATAATGATCACTAAAACCATTGAGATTCAGCCCGCTTGCCGGTCTGCCAAATTTGATGGGAGCGGGATAACTGCCGTGCGATTTCATTTCAGGAAAGATTTCAATCTGAATATGGTGTTTCCACTCCGGCTTTTGCTTCAAGCTGAATCCGCTTTTCCTCCCGGTAATGCCCTTTGAAATCATGAATTGGTCCAGCATGAATGCGAAATTATTGTAATAGTGCGTTCCCAACTCGTCCCCCAGTAATTCCCAGGAGAGATTGAGCAGGCGGGGCGAAGTGGCCTTTAAAACTTTTGTCCTGCTTTTTGTGCCGAGCGCATACTCGGTCACAGAGCGGCTGAAAGGTTCGTCATTAAAATCTCCCATGACAATGATGGGTGTATTTTTGCCAATCTTTTCCAGAATCCTTTCGTGCCAGTAGCTCAACGTTTCTGCCGCTATGATTCGATACGGTTCAGATTCCAGTTCTCCGCCTCGTCGCGAAGGCCAGTGATTGCCGATGACAATCAACGTTCTGCCCGCTGCTGTTTTCAGATTAAGCTGAAAAATATCCCTCGTCGCAGTTCTTTTGAGAACGACGTAAAAGAATTGTTCATGGCTTGTAAACAGATTTCCGTCGTAGATAAACGCGACGTCGATTCCTCTTTGATCGCTGGTATCGTGATGAGCAACCCGGTAGTTTCGGCCGAGGCTTGCCAGACTGCTGACAAGCAAATCCAGGACGTGTTTGTTTTCTACTTCACACACACCGAGCATATCGGGACCGGCGCCATCATTCATCTGTTTTATGATTTTAGCCAACTGCCCGATTTTTTGTTCAAGGACGGATTGATCCCATCCCTTTAATTCGTTTTTTAAAGTTTTTTGTAACCACGCCGGCCGCGTCGGAGAATCAAACGTGTCGAACAGATTTTCAAGATTCCACCATGAAAGATAATACTCTTGCATGACTTTTCCTTTCAAATTACGCTTAGGTATAGCGACTTTTTTTTCGAATTTGCGCAAAATTAATCCTCATTTCTTCCAGGCATTTTTAAGGTATAGAATCTTGCTGCAAAAAGAGAAGTAGTCGAAGAAAAATGGGAAGGACTTTGCTTTTTCCGCAGCAATAAAAAAAAGGCGTGTTTTAAAGACACACCTTTTTATAATAAAAAATCATAATTGGCCTATTGGCTGATAACATGAACATCCGTTTGCGGGTACGGGATGGAAATATTTTCTTTGTCAAATTCCAGTTTCACTTTTTCCTGCATGTCAAAGAAAATGCCCCAATAATCGGCTGCATTACACCAGGTGCGAACAGCAAAGTTAACGGAACTGTCCGCCAGTTCAGAAACTACAATCATAGGTGCAGGGTCTTTTAAAATTCTGCTGTCACTATCGATAAGCTTTTGCAGAACACTTTTTGCTTTGGCAATGTCATCGCTGTAGCCAATACCAAAAGTCATATCCACGCGCCGGGTGGGTTCCGTGGAATAATTGACCATGCTTCCGTTCGATAATCCGCCATTAGGAATAATGATCGTTTTGTTGTCCGTGTTTTCAAAATCGTGTTAAAAACCTGGATTTCGTGCACTTTGCCAGTATAACCCTGTGCTTCGAGGACGTCGCCAACTTTGAAGGGCTTAAATATCAGAATCAAAACACCACCGGCAAAATTAGCCAATCCGCCCTGCAAAGCCAGACCAACAGCCAGACCTGCGGCGCCTATGATGGCGACGAATGAGGTGGTCGAAATGCCAAGGATTGTTACCACGCTGATAACCAGCATCACTTTGAGAAGAACGCCGACAAGATTACCTAAAAATTTGTGCAAAGATACGTCAACATTTTGCTTCTAAAGAATCTTTACCAGGCTACGGACAATCATTTTGATGAACCATAACCCGATAAATAGTGTGACAATCGCCAACACAACTTTTGGTGCATAAACCATGACCATTTCAATGGCCTTTGCTGCAAAGCCCTGAACGTTTTCCATATCTCTCCCTTTTAAATTAATGAGTGATTTGAATTAAAGACGGCAAGTAAAAAGTACCTCCAGGTACGTAAAATTTGCCTTCGTAAGTCCTTAACAATAAATGAAAAAAAATATTCCCCGGGAATCAAAGATTGTGACTTACGAGATGATCTCTCAAAATATTATTTTAGCAATGAATCAGCTTTACAGTGGTGTTTTTCCAGACAGAGAGGAGCGGAATTTCCTCATTCAGTCAGGGAACTCTTATCGTCAAAAACGAAATGACAAAAATGAGTGTTGCAAAGTTGCGAGCTGAATTATTTGACGAGCCAATTCTTTGCAAACAGAGAATCTTTTCCCCAACGGATTTTAACTATTAAATTCTTTAATTCGTTGTAATCAAATCGTCAAGAAATTGCATCGATCTTGATCGTGCGGACAGCTTATTTCTCGTCGGTTTGCGGCGAAGCTTTGCTACATACATAGCTACTTATTTTGCTTCTTTTGCAATCTTGACCGCTTCTCTGGTAAGTTGTTCAATTTTATCGAATCGACCTTCTGAGATAAGATTTGATTTAACCATCCAACTGCCGCCGCAGGCAAAGACCGGCGGAAATTGCAAATAGTCAGACAAATTGCCGGCATGAATTCCACCTGTGGGGATGAATTGCATCATTCCATAAGGTGCGCTGATGGCTTTGAGCGTTTTCAGTCCGCCAAATGCCTCAGCCGGGAAAAACTTGACAACATTCAAGTCAAAGTCCAGTGCCATTTCAATGTCGGTTGGATTGCTGATTCCAGGCGTAATGGGAATTTCATTTTTCCTGCAATAATTAACCACTTTGGGATTAAAACCCGGTGAAACGATAAACTGTGCTCCTGCATCCACTGCCGATTTGACCTGTTCAATTGTGAGCACTGTTCCGGCGCCAACCAGCATTTCTTCTTTTTTTGCAATAATCTTTATCGCATCCACTGCCGCTTCGGTTCGAAAAGTGATTTCAGCGCACGGCAGTCCACCGGCCAAAAGCGCATTGGCAAGCCTGCCCGCATTTTTCGCATCATGGATCGCAACAACGGGCACGATTAGAAGGTTGTGTATTTTTAGCAATGTTTTGTTCATGACGCGGCTCCCGGTTTATTTGAAAAATTTATCGGTCAAAGGTTCAGGATATCATTGATCAATTCCTGTGAAGTTGATTTAAAAATAATGAAAAGCATGTTTTTCACAGCTTTGACTTTGTAGAAGCGATTCTTTCCGTCTTGGAAAATTGCTTTCTTTGCAGGGCTGATAGCTTTGTATTTTTTCGCAAAGGCTTTGCGGACAATATCTTCATGTTTTTCCGAATCTCCGTTATGAGTATAATTAACGAGTAACAGTTGTGCTGTGTCGGATTCTTTTTTATAGCTTGCACAGGCAGCCGTCACTGTGTTACCATCAATATTCAGGATATTTTTTTGTCCGAGATAAAGTCTGCTGTTTACTGCCAACATACCTTCCAATGAACTCTCGCTGCGAGGAATCCTGAATTTTTTCGGCAAGAAATGAATAATTTGTGGTGGCTTGGCATGTCCGGGAATGCGTGCGGAAATATTTTTGGCAAAATTGCGCAAAACGTTTTTTGTCTCTTTATCCGTAGAATAGCCAAGGAGGATGACATAATATCTGTCCTGCCAGAATGTGATTTGATAATCGAACTCGGTTCCGTCATCCCCCACATTTGCAGGGGGTTTGTGTGCATCGCGATGGATAGAATAAATTCCAAAAGCCGCTTCGGGATCATTCATTTCGTAAATATCCACGACAATGGATTCTTCTTCATACATGTATTCCTGGCTGATGACTTGATTGAAGCCGTATTCGAGATAAATGTCCGCACCGCCGTCAATATAATTAAATAATTTTTGTTTCTTATAAATATCAGGTTTCCCTGATTTTGTCCAAGGAGAGATTTGGCTGTCCGCGGGCAACAGTTTTTCCATTGATTCATCGGATGCTATTAAAGATGCAGGATAAAGCGGCGATGAAAAGACCATCATTATGGACATGATAATATATTGGAAAAAACGCATGAATTCACTATGCTCCTGTTTTTAGCCTGATTCCGACGGGTTACTTTACGTTCGTCAACTTTTTTCGAACAAATTTAAAAACCTGATCCACGGAAATGAGGTCCATACAATTCCCGGCCTCGCGGTTTTTAGGTTTTTGTGTTTTGCATTTTGATGTTGGCGGCATGATAACCGAGTCCAATTGACCATAAGGCCCCCAGCGCTCGGGGCGGCATGGCACAATCGGACAATAGAGTCCCACAACATTTGTGCCAACCGCAACAGCGAGATGCAAAGGTCCCGTGCTATTTGCAATCATCAGCGTTGCCCGTTTTAACAATGCGGCGAGTTCTTTCGTTGCCAGTTCTCCATCTACCCGAATGCATCGGTTGTTGGCCGCTTTCTGTACCTGGCTGACAAGACCGGCTTCGGAAGAACTGCCGGTGAGGACAACAGGGATATTGAGGTCATTTTGAATTTTTTGTGCAAGCCGGCCAAATTTCTGTAAAGGCCAGTCGAGTGCAGAACCGCCGCTTCCCGGATGAATGACCACGAATGGACTGTTTTCATCTATCCCTTTTTGAGCCAGAATGCTTTTAACACGTTGAACGGCTCTATCCGGGATGTAAAATTTAAAAACAACATTTTCGGCTTTTGCACCGATTTTTTCGGCCATTTCAAGATTAAGATCGCGTTCATGGCGTCCGGCATTTTTGCGATGCAGGCGAACTTGCTTGTTAAACAAAAATGCGTACAAACGAAAAGCCGTGCCGATGCGTGTTGGGATTTTTGCCAACACGCAGGCCAAAGCCAGGCGAAATGTTGGGTGGAGCACGAGCGCAACATCAAACTTTTTGGAGCGTAACTTTTTGGCCAACTTGAATAATCCGAATATTCCTTGCTCATCGTCAATGAGATAATGGTCTAAATCCGGATGGCCGGAAATTAAATCTTTTGTATAGTCCCGAATGAGCATGGTTGTTTCGGCGTGAGGGTAGCCTTGTTTGATGGCTGTTAAGACAGGAGTAGATAAAAGTACATCGCCCATTCGGTCGGTACGAACGATTAAAAAACGATGGTATTTCTCTTGAATCAATGGAATGTGATTCCTTTTTGATGATCAGGCAGATTTGTCTGCTGCGTAATAATCGTCGATGAGTTTGATGATTTGCGGTATAATTCGTTTAACTTCTTCTTCGATCGTATCCCGGCAGTGGAGATAAGTTTCAAAATCTAATCCAATGGGGTCAGGTATGGAATCTTTGGCCGATGGCTTGTTTTTGTTAAATGATCGCAATAAATAAATATCTTTTTTCCTGCCGGGAAAATGGTCTCTTAGAATTTTATAATGATCGAAAGCCATTGCGAAAATAATGTTTGATTTGTCAATAAGATTTTTGGTTACTCCCTGGGAACGATGTCCGATAATGTCTATGCTTTTTTCATGCATCACTTCTATCGCCTCCAAACTGGCAGGTTGCCCAAAGATGCCCAGCGTACCCGCAGAAACTATACGGACTTTTTCTTTTAGACGTCTGGGCATTAAGGTGCGAAGATAGCCTTCGGCCATGGGGCTGCGGCAAATATTGCCGGAGCAGACGAAAAGAATTTGGAATATAGGGCGCATCAATAAGACTCGGTTTGCAGGACTGTGTTTATTTCTAAAACAGAAATAATACCCTCTCGTAAAATGCGAGGCGGATTTTTGGTTAAATCGACGACAGTTGAAGGTGCTTTAGAGGGTGTGCGGCCGCCGTCTATGATCAAGTCCAGATCAGTGCCAAATGTGGAGATGAGTTCATCTGCCGTTGTTGCGTCGGGTTGTCCGCTGCGATTTGCACTGGTGGAGACAATGGGGAAATCGCATGCCTTGAGCAGCGATAGACAAATTGCACAATCCGGGATGCGCACGGCAATGGTTTTTGATTTTCTAAAAGCAAAATCTTTCAGGAATTGAGAAGATTTGAAAACCATGGTCAGCGGGCCTGGCCAGAAATTCTCCATCAGCCGCTCCGCCGATTCGGGGATGCTCTCGACAAGATCGCTGATTTGCAATAAATCAGCCGCGATGAGAATCATGGCTTTACTGCGATCCCGTTGTTTAAGCTGGATAATGCGGTTAACTGCTTCCGCGTCAAAAGCATTGCAGCCAATGCCATAGACTGTTTCCGTGGGATAGCCTATAACACCGCCGCTCTGCAGCACCCTGGCTGCCTGTCCAATAAGGTCGGCTTCCGGTTCAACCGGATTAATTTTCAGTATCTTGTGCATGTTCATAGATTGGTTTCCGCTTCATCAATTATTCGCTATGTCTAACAGTATCCATCACTTTAAAAAATCAATAGTACCGGCAAATACTTGCTCCGGTGAAATATTTTTCATACACGCATGGGTGCCGATCGGACAATGATCTCCGCCATGCAATCCGCAGGGTCTGCAAGGAAGTGGCGTTTCAATGATTCTGTCTTTGGACCCGGTCGGATAAAATCCGAATGCAGGCACTGTCGGGCCGAATATCGCAATGACGGGCGTACCAACTGCAGTGGCGAGGTGCAGTGGTGCACTATCATTTGAGACTAAAACCCGGCACCTTGTCAAAAGTTCAGCGGACTGGAGTAGGGAAAGCCGGCCTGCTGCATTGAAAATAGCGTTCTCATTTCCGGTAGCAATTTCCCGGCCAAGTGCAGAATCTGCAACACCGCCGATCAGCACGATGTGAGTTCCGTTTTTAATCAGAATTTGCGCCAACTTTTTGTAATATAACAGCGGCCATCGTTTTGTCGCCCAAATTGAACCTGGAGCCAGAGCAACGAGCATACCCGACGATTTAAAGCCAGCCTTTGCCAATAGGCGGTCAACGACCACTTTATCCTCTTCACCGGGGAAAACTTGCGGTTGCTTATGAATCGATTCAATGCCCAACGCACGGGCAAGAGAAAGATTTCGTTCAATCTCATGAATGCTGCTGTCATATTTTACTTTTTTGTTATATAAAAAAGCACCTGTGCTGGTATCGAATCCAACTCTTGTTTTCGCTCCGCTCGCGCGGGCTAACATTGCGCTGCGGAATGACCGGTGAGGAGAAATAACAAGATCAAATTTTTCTTTTTTTATATTTTTGCCGATTTTCAAAAAACCGGCCAGGCCGGAATCTTTTCCGCGCTTGTCAAAAGTAATAATATTTTTCAAATGCGGATTGTTCCGCAATACGTGTCTTGTTTCGGGTTTTATGAGTGCATAAATTTCGGCGTTTTCCATCCCTTCTTTTACGGCGCGAATGAGCGGCGTGGCCAGTATAATATCTCCAATGAACGCAGTATGAATAATAAGGATTTTCATACATTATTTCCACCGCCAATTTTTACCTGCTTGCATAAATGCCTCAATATTTTCAAGCGGCGTTTCCGGGGCGAGATCGCAGCCGGTGCTTAATACAAAGTTTCGATGTGATGACATCTCCTGCTGTAGTTTTGATACGGCTGCATGAACTGTTTGCGGAGTTCCATGCAACATAACACTGACCGGGTCGACGTTTCCTATGAGGTGAACATCGGGGGGCAGCCAATTTATAACTTTTGCAAAGTCTACGAGTGAATCCAGGCTCAATCCTTTGGCACCGGTTTCTATCATTTTCGGTATGAGATGTGTCGAATCGCCGCAGATATGCAAAATCGGAAGCGTCGATTGATTTTCAACGAGTCGGGAAATAAAATCTCCAGAAAATTTCCAAAAACTCTCCGGTGAGAGCATGACTGCTGTGGGTTCGAGTATGGCAACCATGTCGCAGCCGGCATCCTCAAGCGCGTGAATATAGCGTTGAATCGTACCGGTGCAAAATTCAAGGACTTTTAAAACGGTGTTTTCATCTGTTATTGTTGCCATGGCAATATCATTCGCACCCATTAAAAGCCCTGCAAGTGTAAATGGTCCGGTGACGTATGCCCCTTTCAAAATGTCGAGGTTTTGAGCCATCAGGCGCATGGTTTCAACAAATGCCATGAGGCGTCCGTCCTTCAAAGGATCCAGTGCAAGAAATTGATTCAAATCGGAAACTTCTTTAACCAGATGGTATTCTACACTCGGAGATTCCTGTAGCGGGAATCGAACCGGAAGACCGAGGGCGTTGGCTTCCACAGCCAAATCCATCATAAAGAAAACGCCGTCCGGTTCATATTTTTCTGCCAGTTCGGATATCGTCCAGAATTGCAATCCCCAATTAAATTCGTTTTGTTTTATAGTCGAATGAGTCAATTGAATGCCGGGATAGCCCATGAGAGGGATGACCAATGGACGGTTCAATTTTGCGCTTAATGCTTTTAGATTCATTTTACCAGTTTCTTTTCTCGTGGTTTCGTTTTCCATCGTTTATGCATCCAAAACCAATGATCCGGCGATTTCCTGATGCGTGCTTCTAACAAGTTTGCGTGCCGTTGTGTAAGAATGCGGATATTTTCTTCTGTCAATCCATGTAAATCAGACGATTGTACTTTTTCAAAATACGCGATATGATTTCCGTCCTTTTGACGAACACATGCAGCAAAAATCAGCGGTGCTCCGGTTTTAATCGTGAAAAGCGCAGGGCCTCGTGCTGTTGCCGAAGGTTTTCCCAAAAAATTGACAAATACACCTTCATCGTGCGCATCCTGATCTCCGAGCATGGCGATGAAATTATTGCCGCGCAGTGCTTTCAGCACACCGCGCAGGGCCATTCCAAGTTGAATTGTCCCAATGTTAACAGCAGCACGATAATCATTAATAATGTGATTAATGAGCGTGTTGCGCTGTTCACGAGCAATGGCCAGCATCGGATAACCGAGCGCGCTAATGGCAGCTGCCATAATTTCCCAGTTGCCAAAGTGACCGCTGAGGAGAATGGCCCCTTTGCCATTTTTAATTGCGTTTTCCAGCAATTCCTGATTTACAAACTTTACTCTTTTAGTCAATATTTCCGGGCTTGCTTTGGGTTCACGCATAAATTCGATGATATTTTGCCCGAAATTTTGATATGTACGTCTGGCAATTTTATGAATTTCCTTTTGTGATTTTTCCGGAAAAGCACCGGCCAGGTTTTCTATGCTGACCTTTTTCCGTATCGGAATTATATAAAAAATAAAATCTCCAAGTGCACGGCCGCACCACAGGGCGAACCTGAGCGGCAGCAACCGAGCTAATTTCGAGATAAAAATAACCAGCGCATATTCCAAAACATTTTGTACTTTTTTCATGGAGAAATGTAAGAATAATCAACAAAATTTACAATAAATGATTACTCGGCCTCCGGGAATTTTTCCCATTCCTCGATCGTCCGCCGATTTCGAATGCGCTTGATGATAACGGCCAGTATGACCAATAGCAGGATTGAAATCCAGATAAAGTTATTAATGTCAGAGAGCCAAAACCATTTGTAGTTTTTTTCGACATATTGTATCCACTCGTGTTCAAATACCCGAAATGGGCTTCCGGTTGCCAGGATAAAACTTTTGTCCAGGTCCCGATTTTCGCGGATTCCCTGCAGGATGATCTGTATCGCATCAATGTCATAAGTTGCCAGTAAATAACGTACTGCTGAGTAGCTTTCCTGGTAGGCCAGCTCTGCTTTAATTTGATGAAATTTTAAAACGTAATCAATGTCCGGGAGGGGAATAAGAGAATGGGTCGCCATGGCTTTAGATAAAGCCGTTGACGTCTTCCATTTTTGTTCCCGGGAATAAAATATTGCCAGGCCTTCGTCGATCCAACGCGGAATGGGCTTGTTGCCAACCATTTCGTGCACCAGCAGGTGTGTTAATTCATGGATAAGATTAGCGCGAAAGTCGTTTTTTCCCCGATCCCACCTCGGTGACTTTACAACCATTTTGTTGTAACGGGGAATAGCAAACGCACCTGTCCATTTGGGTAATTCTCCGTGGATGTATTTGCCAAACTCGGATCGAGATGGAACGATGAGAACGCTCAAAGTTTCCGATTCCGTAACTTGCAGGTCAAAGGCGATTTCTTCAAAAGCTCTTGATAATGTTGCCAAAGCCTTTTTGGCATACATCGAGTCGGCAACAACATATTGAACGGTAATGTCACCGGAAGAAAGAGTCTGAAAGCTACGAGAATCCGCGCTCGCCACCATGGTCCGGATGAGCACGAAAACGATAATTGGATATAAGAAATGCTTCATCGCTCACGCTTATCTCTTTATTGTTTCAGCACGATAGTTTAAAACTATGGACTTTAGTCCAAGACTTTCAGTTGCAAAATGTGATTTCAATATTCTCTTATAGGAAAAAGAATATAGATTGAGTATAAATATCGTTACTAATTGTTTCACATAATAACACGATTAGATTAACTGTACATGTAGTTAGTATCACGAGGTACGGGCAATGTAACTTATAGGATAGTTACCGAATACTTTAAAAAATCACTACAAGGCATCGGCAAATGACCAAGATAAATTTATGCTATAATAGAATAGGGACTTTCAGTCCCGAAAAAACCTATGCACTTTAGTGCATAGTGGTTGAGTAATAATTTCGCTTAATATACAAAAAAGCCACAGATAAAGCAATCTGTGGCTTTGCAACTTAAAGATTTTGCCTCAGGACTAAATCGAATTGACCTTACTGGTGGTAGAGTTTGTCATTTCAGGATGGGTGGCGTGATGAACGTACTCTTTTGCGATTTCGAAAATTATTTCAATTTGCTGCGCGACTTGCTGTTCCGGCACTGTATTAATATTTAGGGATCGCCGTATTTTAGTCAGGATGTTTTCTTGTGAAAAATTTTTACCCTGAGCGCGAATTCCAAATTCTATGGTTTTGTCCCAAATGAAATTTTGAAATGCCGCAATTTCGATTTGTTCCAAACCCTGTAATAAAGATGCTATTGGCTGGTCAGAAAAAAGATGTCTCAGAATATCAAGTTTCTGACTCGTTTTTAAAATAGGTTCTTTGACTGTAATCATTGTATTCGGTTCTGTTTTTGCAAGTTCAGCTTTACGATTTACATCAAATTGCCTGGGGATCGTTAAAAAAATATCGCAAATTTAAGGTAACTGGTCAATCAGAGTATCCAAAAGACTAACAACGACTCTTTTGGTGCTTTTTGTGTCATCACTCCGGCAGAATGTGAGTCGGTCTTTTGCGGTCAGGGAGATATTCGGTCTGTAAATTTTTTCATTGACCGGGTACGGCCTGTCCCGAACATCGGCTGCAATGATGACCGGCGCATCGAAACGAAAAGTTAAAAAGTCTAAAAGCTGCTTGGAACGTTTGAATGATTGTTCGTCGTACCAGTCAAAGAGAACGATATAACCAAGAATTTTTTGCGCTACCAAATCCCACGCAAAATCGTAAGCGCGTCCGTTTGTACCAATGCCGTATAAAAACAAAAACAGGTCGCTGCTGACTTTTAAGCTGCCAAAGATGACGTCCTGGTCTGTGATGATCACGTCCTGGCAGATGGATTGGATAAAAGGCTGCTTTGCAGAGCCTTTCGGGCCGACAATGGCAATTTCTCCAATTCGTCGTTTTTCTTTTGGATATGTTGCTTCAAACATGTTGTTTTCAGTCCGGATCAAGTTTTTGCCTGATAATTAAAAGCTCTGCTTTCGATAGATAGACTTTATGAGATGTTAATGCTTTTGGGGAATATGCGCGTTTGGGATAAAGCTCATCCATCGTTTCACCATTTTTGCCGTCCTCGGTCTCCTCCCGCGTGTGAGAAGTTCCATTTGATTTGCGCTTGAAAAAAGAAGCGATTCGTGAATAACCATTGTGTCCATTCGATTTTTCCGATTCGATCCCATTAAAAAGTCCGGTTTTGGCTATATTGTTATTTGCCGATACGCTACTTCCCTGAATTAAATAGCCCTTGTCAAGCAGCGATTTGATGAAACCCAGAGCTTCGATGTCATCCAATCCGCTTTCTTCAATTCCCTGTAAAATACTTTTTACGTTAGAAAAAATGCCTAGAAAATTGTATTCCGCTTTTGTCAGGCTGGTGCTTTCGTTCGTTTTAATTGCCTGCAAAAGTGTATTCAATGAAGGCAACTGGCTGATTAATTGGCGCCATTGATGGATGAGTTGTGTACCTTTAATTAAAATATCATGGTTGTCTTGGTTAATCATTCGAAGACGATCAACTCTTTGCAGCGAAACCCAAAAACTGCCGTCAAGCCAGGTAAGCATTTTTGTGAGCGCCTTTGAGGGGTCTGTTCCTTCAATGTAAGCATCGATAACCAGGCCTTCATTTACATAAATGCGACCCTCAAATCCGCCTCTGGAAAGATAGATAATGGCGGATTTTTTCCCCAATTCCAGGGTTTGGATGAGATCAACCAGATTCATTTCAGAGAGATGGCCCATGAAGCCATGTTTCAAACTGCGGCTTTCTTCAATCAGTTCCATTTCCTGCATAATCATTTCAATCCTGGCTGCTACTTCATCGGGATAAAACGGCTTGGAAATGTAATCGTCTACACCCACTGCAAGACTATTCAATCTGTCTTCCAATTCTACTTCGCGAGTCAATACAACGACAGGGATATGACGGGTCGTTGCATTACTTTTTAGTTTTTCAAATAATTGTTTGCCGCTGTTCATTGGCAGTTGCCATTCTATCAAAATGATATTAGGCATTGACGACAGGCAAAAATTATAGGCCTTTTGAATGTCTTGATATAAATGGACGTCAAAGCCTGAATCTTTGAGCGTGTCTAACAAACTTTTGATCTGTGCGGTTTGGCGGTCAACGATCAAAATTTTATGTTGGCCTTTGAGTTGCATTTTTTCTTCCAGCTGCTTAATCGCGATTCATGACTTTTATCTGGACGGAGAGGATTTTTTAGTTTTTATATGTTGCTCGAAAAGCGAAAAAATGATCCTCTTTGAAGTGACTTCGTCCAGTTGATTGCAAATTTTAAGCCCTTCGTCCTTTTGTAAAAATAGTTGCGAACGAAGTTCTTCCTCCTGCAAATCTTCCATGTCTTCAGGATGATAAAAGACAATTGTGGACGGCTTGTGAAGCTTGCTTCGCAGGACATTTAACAAGTAATTGTAATAGCTCCAATTTGTTTCCTTGGGATCGAATACCAGAATATATCCCAAAACTTTTTTTGAAAAATATTCAACGAGCGGTGTAAATTCTTTTTTCACAGAAAAGCTGATAATGTTCAAATAATGATTGCCCTTAAACTTTGCTGTGCCGTAATAGATGTCTGAAATGTCGGGCAAATCAACCGACGTTTTCAAGGTGTCGTTTGCCGATAGACTGTCCACCAATTCCATACGACTTGAATCATCCGTGCCGAGGACAAGAATAGAACCTTTTGCTTTTTGAAATAATTCTTTTGCGCCGCGCTCATCTCGTGCGCCTTGTTTTTCCGCTTTTTCATCCGCTTTGGATTTTATTTCTTTTGTTTCAGATTGTTCCGGCGATGGCGCTTTTTCTTCTGCTGCTTCGATGGGAGAGGTCTGATCCAGTTCAACCTCCAGGAGTGCATCTGCCGGATGCCTGGCCGGGTAAGCCGCTTGAGGTGACCGGGTTTCTGTCGTGGGCGTTTTTACCGATGGTGCCGCAACCGGGGCTTCCTGTGGTTCTGGATTTGGCTGTTCGGTTAAAAGATTTTGAAAATCAAAAAATGGGTCATTGGAAGATGTTGTATTTGTATGTACAACATGTTCTTCAGGTTTCGTTTCGGTTTTATCCGTCTTCCAGATTTCTTCTTCTACTGTTTCGGGTTCATCAGGTCCTTTGTAATAACTGCCGTTCTGATCGTCCGAGGCTGCCGCTCTGGATTCTATTTCGTGCGTTTGCATGTCCTGAAATTGATTTTTTCTTTCATCCACGTATTCTGTGTTTTGATCTTGCCAGACAGGTGGCAGGGGGGAGGAGACCGCATTAATTTCTTTTTCAAGCGTTTTTGCTGATACAGGTTCCAACACTTCTTCATCAGTTTGTGGAAACGGCTCTCTGCTGAAATCACGCAAGATATGCAAAAAGCCAAGGCGATAAAGCTTCAAAATACGACTCAGGGCTGTGACTTCGTCTTCCTGGCTTTCATCGATAATACGTGCCAATGTGCGCTCACCATCAAATAAAGTCAGGAATTCTTTCAGATCAGAAGAAAGTGACTTTTTATCCAGAATTTTTTTGAAATTTGATGTTGTGACCACCACCGCATTCAGGGAAGGAAGTTGTTTCAACAGTTCTTCTCTTTGTTCCATCCTTTTCGCTCCCTCTAATAATATCCCCATATTACTGATACTGATATCATCTTCAACGTCAACATCCGTGAAAAGCATAGAGAAACGTCCTCTATGCCAGGACATCATTTTGAAAACCGCCTCTTCTCCACGCAAGCTGTTGGATTCTGCATTGATCAGGCTGCCTTTTTTAAAATAGACCTGGCCGGTATGGCCGTTTTCGTTGTAAATACTCAGCACGCCGGTTTTTCGCTCAATGCCAAAAACCTCAATAAGGTCCGTCAGGTTTAAATCCTCCAACCGACCTGAAAATTTCTTCTTTGCGATTGTCTCCTCTGCATTTTGTCGCTCCATTCTGGCGACCACCATGTTAACTCGTGCAATGATCTCTTTGACATGCATCGGTTTGACGATATAATCTTTGGCTCCGAGTTTGAAGCTTTTCACACGGTTCCATACATCACTCTTTTGTGTAAGGAAAATTACAGGTACGTTGGCGTTGAGAGATTCTCGCTGGATTTGTTCCAGCAAATGGTAGCCGTCAATACTGGGCCCGGAAACTTCAGAGAGGATAACATTGTAGGATTTTGTTTTAATTTTTTCGAGAGCTTCATAGACGCTTGTTGCTGCATCGACTTGATAATTTGCCTCGATAAAATTATCTTCCAGGATCTTTAAATTTTTGGGCTCTTTGTCAACGATTAATATAGAATGCTTCTTCATCACATTTCCCCGCACAGAGAGAAAATACAGTTGCTTTTTAGAGGCAAAAAATGTATTTAAAAAAACCTAGCATGTCAAGGTATTTCTCAGCATGCAAATCTAAAAAGCCGGACACTTTCCGGCCTTTTAAAACAAAAGAAAGATGAATAGTAATTGTTAACTGCACCAGAGTCAGATTGCACGGAACCCTATTCATTCAAATGAACAGGTGCGAATCAACAGCTTCCCTCAGAATCGTTTGCGCCAGGCGTGCCAGTTGAAGGGGAAGAAAACCCGGGACAATATCGGACTAAAAACGAGTTGCTTCTTTTATTCTCTGGAGCCGGCTGTCCAGCCGGTCCGGTTCCGAATCAACACCCGTTTTCAGAAAAATAACTTGGTCATCAAAAGTTTTCACGCTTGATATCGGAACTTTTGAAACACCGATCGGCGAAAACCTTACATTTTCGGCCTTGCCCGGGATGTTGAGCACCCAATCATCAAAATGAGAATCGGAGGGTGCAACGAGGAATAAAAGAAGATTCTTATATTCCGGGTCTGTCATCGCTCGAAGTGCAATGCAGTCATGAGGAATCTTTCTCTTGTTAAATTGAGCAAGTTTTCCCTTACCGGGTTCGCCATTCGCAGAAAATAAAACGTTTGTACGAAAGGCAAATCCTCGCCCATTGTTTCGTTCCGGAATGGGTTCGCAAAGAATGTAGCCGTATTCGACATTGTCGCGGCCAATTTCCTTTGCGAAATCAAGAACCTGATTGGAGACCGGCTTGAATGCTTCTTTTAATAGAATCGAATAAAAGCCGTCTAATTCCTCAACAACATTACGACAACTCGTGCACTGTTGAAGATGCATCTGAGAACGCCTTTGATCATCTTCTGCCAGCCCACTTTCAAGGCAGAGTAGTTCGAGTTGCGTATGTGTGGGACAGTGATGATTACGAGTCTTTTGCTTATTCATGATTTACGCAGCGTTTTTTTTGCTTTTTGTAGCCGTTTGCCTGTTTATTACATGATTGTAATGATACATACAAGCAAACATTAAAAATTACGGAAAATTAAAATAGCTCTTTTAAATATTTCCGAAATTCTTTTTTGGCCACTTTTGCAAGGTACTCAAATACGGATCGTTCTTCTTGACGGTACTCCCGCTGCGTTAATTCAGGGAGGTAATATTTGAGGTTCCTGAAATACGAAGAATTGTCCTTTTTTTGAATGAGATCAAAAAGGACGTCTCGCAGAGCATTGTTGTAGATTTGTGCTTTATCCGTACTCAACTTTCCGGTTAATAGGTATTGTGATTCAATCTTTGTCCAGACCGAGTCCATCACGACACCGACATAACTCTCTATTTCCTTGGACTCTATATGATCAACCGGTGTGGGTACGTGTTCTTCAGATTGCAATCTTTCGCGGAAAGCATCAAATTTGACTCGGCGCAGTAATTTTACGACAATGTCAACAGATAAATAATTCTGATAATTTTCCAGATTATAAACGGACTTTAATAGCTTTCTGATTGAACTGGATACGGAATCATTGGGGTTGTAAATGTCAATGAATAGCGCGTGAAGAACATCTTCCGGAATAGGTGGATTCGATTTGCGTAGGTAGAGTGAAATTCTGTCTGAATCATCGGGGTCAAAATCGCTCAGATCAATACCATTTTTATAAAATACAAATTCTTTGCCCATATCATGAAAAACATTGAGCTTTTCAGAACTGCGTATGGCAACTTTGATATTACGAACGATTTTTGCGCCTTCAGGATCACGTTCTCTGAAAATGCGCGAAAGTTCTTGTTTTGTTTTTCTGACAACGAGCCGTCGAGTGAGGATCAGTACCTCAGGATCCGTGATGTTCGGATTCTCTTCTAACTTTGGCTCATAGTATTTTTTAAGCTGGGGGAAATTCCCCTCTCCGTCGCCGCTGAATAATTCTGCAATGCAGTCTATTGCCAAATCTTCCAGTTCTATTTCTGTCTCCATTCTTTCACCGGAAATGCGTTTCCCGGTAACTTCCTGGTATTTCAAATAGCCCAGAGATATCTTTTGCGTCAAATTAATAAACTGCACTAATTGGGCTTGGGAATAGGTTCCTGCACAAATAATGCGCACCAGATCGGTAAGCTCAACATTGTTCATAACGAAAATAACTCACTTGATTTAAAGACTTTGCCATCCACAACACAACCCCGACACTTACATCCCGGCAAAACTTTTACATGATGCGATACCCAAAGGATGACTAGAGTTCAATAGGGGCCCGAATTAATTTTATGAAAAGAGGACGTGTGTTCAATATTTTCATGCTTTAATTGGGTGATATTCTGCTTATGGCTCTTCAAACGCAAATCGTATACCATTTTTTGCGAATAGCAACACTTTGCAAGAGCTTGTTTTTTTTGCAAGGAATTTAGGCCGGACTGAGAAGATCTCCAAAAGCGGTGTGGCAGGGTGAAACAGTGTTTCGACGTGAGACAAGGGCAAAAAACAAAAAAGCGGACCTTCATTAAAAGGTCCGCTTGTAAAAATGTGTGTTATTGAGCAAAAAGTATAGTAGAGGTTTTGCTAATTTTTAACCATTGGAAGTCCGTACTTTTTGGCTTTGCGATAAATGGTCGCTCGCCCGATGCCAAGTTTTTTTGCTGTCTGTGAGATATTTCCTTCACATTCAAGAAGAGCCTGGCGCAATGCTTCTTCCTCAAGTTTTTCGATCCAACTCGCCAGCGTGTTATCTGCTTCATAGATGCGTTTTTCACCCAGAGAACGAACGGCTGCCGGAAGGTCTTTCGCCGATATTTCCGGTCCGGATGCGAGGACGACCGCTCTTTCTATGGCATTTTCCAACTCGCGAACATTTCCGGGCCAATTATAAGCCAGCAACAGATCGAGGGCGTCAGGGGAAATGCCTTCAATTTCTTTGTTTTCCTGCTGGCTGTATTTTTTCAAAAAGAACGCAGAGAGGATAGGAATATCGTCCTTGCGCTCACGCAGGGGCGGGAGTTTGATGGGAAATACGGAAATTCGATAGAATAAATCTTCCCGAAATTCGCCCTTTTTCATCTCTTCTTCAAGGTTTTTATTGGTGGCGGAGATGACGCGTACATCAACTTTGATGAGTTCATTTCCACCGACGCGCTCGAATTCTCGTTCCTGTAAAATACGCAAGATTTTAGATTGCGTCGCCGGTGTCATGAGCCCGATCTCATCGAGGAAAATAGTGCCACCGTTAGCCTGCTCAAACTTGCCCATGCGTCGCCCGGCTGCGCCGGTAAATGCACCTTTTTCATGGCCAAATAATTCGCTTTCCAGCAGAGATTCCGGCAATGCCGAACAGTTAACAGCAACAAATGGTTTGTTCGCTCTTGTCTGAGAATGAAAATGAATGGCTCTTTCGATGAGTTCTTTTCCGGTGCCGCTTTCACCGGTGATCAGGACGGTCACGTTACTGTCGACAACTTTTTCCAAAGCACGAAAAACATCCTGCATCACACCGCTTTGCCCAATGATATTGTCAAACTCGTATTTATCTTTTAATTCAGATCGGAGCTCGGCCACTTCGCGTTTAAGTGAACTGTTGAGTAGGGCATTGTTAACAGTTACCAGCAGTCGATCCCGGGCGAACGGTTTTGTTAAAAAGTCGTATGCCCCCAGTTTCATCGACTTGACTGCGCGTTCGATTGTACCATGCGCCGTCATCATCACAACGGGGATACGTGAATCTTCTTCTTTGATTCGCTTTAATGTTTCAATCCCATCAATACCCGGCATTTGGATGTCCATAATGACAAGATCCGGCAATTCTTCCCGCATTGTTTTAAGACAGGCTTCACCGCTGAGAACGGATTTCAGATTGTATTTCCGTTCTTTGCGCAGACTGGCTTCAATCATTTTGCAGATGTTTTTATCATCATCTACAATGAGTATTGAAGGTCTTTTAGCTCTTTCTCCCACGCTTTCCCTCGCTTGACTTGATCTGTTCAAAAATGTAATTAATCGGTAACATACTACCAAAAATTTATAAAAATATCAAGTAAAAAATTGTATAATGTTGATACACTTTTTAGCTTTTGTCATTTATTATTGAGAGAATATTTTCGAGATTTGCGTCGTCTTTTGTTTCTATTTCAATTTTTAAATAGCACCACTGCGAATCGTATGTTTTTTCAGGCGGCAGTTTTACCCAATCTTTTTCGGTGGTCACGATCAAATCCGCCCGGGCTTCCTGAAAATATTTCTCTAATCGTCTGATGTCGTTGATCCCATATTTATGATGATCGCGAAACACGATGAATCGAATAACCTTGGCCCCCAATTTATCAAGGGAATGTTTGAAACCCTTGGGACGGCCTATGCCGCAAAAGCCGATGACCCGTTTACCGCCAAGTTCTTTCGGGTCATGCTGCCAATTGAAACCGGACAAGCTTTTCGCCTTGAAATCAGCGCGGACCAGGGGAATGTTTTTCCATTCACGCCGGAATGGCTTGTTTTCGTTCCCGTTAACCCAGATCAAATCCGCTCTTTTTAATCCGGACACCGGTTCGCGTAACGGGCCTGCCGGCAAAAGGAAACCGTTGCCTAAAGGATGGGCACTTTTAAAAGTGACAATGTCAATATCTCTTTGCAGTCTGCGATGCTGAAAACCATCGTCAAGTAAAATAATATCGATGGAGAATTTCTCAATTGCGATTCTCGCCCCACGAACACGGTTCTCATCGACAATAACCGGGACAGTGGAAAGCTCCTTAGCCATTTGAAATGGTTCGTCCCCAGCGTCATCAATTGTTACGAGAATTTTATCACCATCTGAAACGATGAGAGTGCCTCTGGAATTCCGCTTAAATCCGCGGCTGAGAATGCAGACGCGCTTTCCTCTTTTATTAAACCTCTTGGCCAGGAAAATAACCAGTGGTGTTTTTCCGGTACCTCCTGTCGTTATGTTGCCAACGCTGATTACCGGTTTATCGACTTTAAATGAAGGAAGAACACCCCGGTCATAAAGAGAGTTTCTTACTCTGACGATAACGCCATACAACAAAGAGAGCGGCCATAAAAGCAGTGCCGGCCATTTATTTTCGAAAAGCTGCATCTGCCTCTTTTACCAGTGCATTCATTCGATTTTCCATTTTCACGCGATACTGTTCCAAATCCAGTGGGCTTATTTTTCGTGGGATAGCCATTGGTTCACCATAAACGACCTGGAGTTTTGAGAATGGGCGCCAGAGTGTAAATCTATCCCAGCTATGTAATTGAATGGGTTTGCTCGCCGAGAAAGTGCAGGGAAGTAGCCATGCTTCCGAACGCTGGGCGATTAAAATAGCGCCCGGCTTAAATGCATGTCGCGGCCCGTTCGGCCCGTCGGGTAAAATAGCACAATTGTTACCGTTTTTAAGAACCTTCAGCATCTGGCGGACAGCTCTCGATCCGCCGCGGGTGCTGGACCCGCGAACGGTCTTGTAGCCGAGGCGAAGAATTGTCTGAGCAATCATTTCCCCGTCGCCGTGTTCGCTCACCATGGCGACAAAACCCATATTGCGATGAATGTAAATTGGAGCCAACATTCTGCCATGCCAGGTTACGATGATAAAAGGTTTGCCGCTAGAACGAACTCGCAAAAAATATTTTTTATTGACAATGTTTATCCTGCCTGTTTTCCCAAGAAATAAAATCAACAACCAGGCAAATTTTACGGCAAGATACGCAACAATTTCTCTACTGTTTTTTTTCATTGACTTGTATCATTTCAAGAATAATATTTGCCGTCCGCACCGGGGCGCCCGGAGAGCCGAGCCTTTTCCGAACCGTTTGCAATTTTTCTATTTGCTGCTGCCGGGCATTTTGATCGAATAACAGACTTGCCACGGCAGGTTTCAGGTGATCAACACGGACTGCACTCTGAATAAATTCCGGTACAACTTTTTGCCCACTGACGACATTGACCAGGCCGATGTTTTCAATCTTTATCAGTTTTTTCCCGAGAAAATATGAAAACGGCGAAACACGGTAAGTGATGACAAATGGCGTTTGAAACAAGGCCGTTTCCAGTGTCGCGGTGCCGGAGGCAACAATGGCCGCCGTTGCGTATTGCATTAATTCATACGTAGCGTTTTCGACGATCCGGGCGTTCATTTTTGTGTTTAGAGCTTTATCCAGCGAGTAGGCTGAAATCGTCGGCGCTTTGCCGATGGCTATCTGAAGTTCAGGATGTTCCCTCTGAATCGCCGATCCCGTTTCGAGCATAACCGGCAAAAGTTTTTCTATCTCCTGAGGTCGGCTGCCGGGCAAAAGAGCCAGGATCGGCTTTTGCGGATCAAGGTTGAATTGATTGCAAAATTCTTCCATTGACTTTTGTGTCTTCAAACCGTCAAGCAGAGGGTGTCCTACAAAATCAGCTTTTATGCCCGCTTTTTCAAAAAAAGGAACTTCGAAATCGAAAATGACCCCCATGCGGTCGATGAATTTGGCCATTTTTTTGGCGCGTCCCTGTCCCCAGGCCCAGACCTGCGGCGCAATAAAGTAAAATGTTTTCACGCCGTACTTTTTCGCTTTCGCTGCAAAGCGAAGATTGAAACCGGGATAATCAATGAGCACGAGAATGTCCGGCTTGAGACTTTGCACTTTTTTCAAAAGATCGTGAAACACGCGGCGAAAAAAGAAATAGTGCAGCACGACTTCTGTGAAACCGATATAAGCCAGTTGATCAACGTGATAAAAGATTTCCATCCCGGCCTTTTGCATGTGGTCGCCGCCGATTCCAAAGATTTCACAATCAGGACATTTTTCTTTCAGAGAATAAACCAGCGTGCCGCCATGCAAATCTCCGGATGCTTCTCCCGCAAGGATCATTATTTTGGGAGGCATTTTATCCTCATAAAAAAATCCAACGCAAAATGAGCAAAATGGTTACGATGCTCAAACTTTGCAAACTGTTCCTTTCCGTGTGCAAAGCTTTTGCTAAACCGGTCGGTTTTCGATTTCCCTTGTTCCAGTTTGAGAACCTTGGTATAAAACGCGGGACATGTTTTTCATATTCTGAATATGCTTCGCCGAATTTTGTTCGCAGGAAATCCTCTTCGAGCGAGATGATGGCCGAGTATTGAAAATAAAAGAGAAGCAGATAAAGCAAAAGAAACCACGGCATCCACGGCCAGGCCATAATCAAAACACCGAAACTGAGCAGAAAATTACCGAGGTAAAGGGGATTGCGCAAATGGCCGTAAGGACCGGTCGTGACAAGTTCATCGGCACCTACTTCGCCGGTTGTGCGTGTAGCGCTGCCGGCAAAGCGAATCGACCAAATACGGATGGATTCACCGCTTATTGCGACAAGCAATCCAAAGATGAACGAAGCAAGCGATGGTTTTGCTAAAATGAGTGCGGCCAGAATGACCGGTATGGGTGTGTAACTTCGATATGTAAAAAAGAATTCTTTGTAGCGCAATAAATTTTCCTCTGATAATCATTCCGGCGTCAAATCGTTTTGCCCGAAATGGTTTTGTCATTAATTATTTTGTCTTTTTCAGGCAGAATCAAGTCTTTTGCAAGTTGCGTTCTCGCCCTGCGATAAGGTTTGTAATTTCAGTTGCGACGCGTAATGCATTCAGGCCGTCTTCTCCGCTGACGACGGGGCGAATTCCTTTTCTTATAGCGTTAAAAAAACTCGTCCATTCCGCGTGCATTGCATCGTCGTCCGGTGTTCCCGGCTTATCATAAATGATATGCCGGTGATGTTTCCCTTTTTCAATTTGGCCAAGGACAACTGTATCGGCATTTCTATCACCGGCATCCTGTATGCGGAAGATTTCTGTCAGCTTTTGCAGGAAATCTATCGAAATATACGAGTCTCTTTGGAAAAGGCGCATTTTGCGCATCTTTCGCTGGGAAATCCGACTGGACGTTACATTTGCCACACAGCCGTTTTCAAACTGAAGCCGTGCATTAGCAATATCCACTTCATCCGAAACAACCGCGACGCCACTGGCGTCGATATGGATGGGATTGCTCTTGACAAGGCTCAAAATAATGTCAATGTCGTGTATCATCAAATCAAGAACAACGGCGACATCTGTGCCGCGCGGATCAAATGGCGCAAGACGGTGCGACTCGATGAATTTTGGTTTGAGGGCGAAACCGTTCAAAGCCCGGATGGCCGGGTTGAATCGCTCAATGTGGCCGACTTGAAGCGGCACTTGGTTTCGCTCGGCAAATCGCACCATCTCCTCAGCTTCTACGACACCGGCAGCGATGGGCTTTTCAACAAATACCGGCTTTCGCGCCTCAATAGCCATTCGTGTCACTTGCGAATGATAAGATGTCGGTACAATCACACCGACAACATCAACCGCTGAGACCAGATCGGCATAGTTTTCAAAAGATCGACAGTGATATTTTTCAGCCGATTTTTCGCGCTGTTCTTTGTCAATATCATAAACACCGACCAGTTCTGCATCATGTCTTTGGGACAGCGAATTACAATGATAATTACCAAGCTTGCCAACGCCAACAATTCCGACCTTGAATTTTGTCATTTTTAGTTCCAGGAAACTGTAAGTTTTTTATTAAAAGGAACCTGCATCCGGCTCCTCGCCCTTTGACATGGGTACAACAATTTTTGCAAGCCAGTTTGAAAATTCACATTGTACAATCGATTCTGAAATTAAATCATCATCAATGGCCAACTGCCAACGGATATCTTTTCGACCGGGGTCCTTTGCGAGGGCTTCCAGCTTTTTAACATAGTCGACAAAATCATTATTGTTGTCAAAAAAGCCCATTTTTTTGAGCTTTTGTTCTCTGGCAACGATGAGCCGCGCGACTTCGTGCAGATTGTATTCCGGGTGATACTGTGTTGCCCAGAAAATACCGTTTTTGTGTTTTACGCTTACGGCCTGGATGCGGGTAAAGTCATTCGTTGCCAGCCACTTTGCACCTTCCGGCAGTTTCGTGATTTCGTCATCGTGACTGATAAAGCCGTCAAATACCGGTGGCTTGCCATCGTACATGGGATGTTTCAAACCCTCATCCGTAAGATGGATTTTTCTGGCGATGCCCATCTCCCGGCCTTTCGGGTTGGGTTTGACTTCTCCACCTGCCGCATAAACTGCCATCTGAACGCCCCAGCAACTACCGAATTGTGGAACGCCCGTTTCGTAGCTTCTTTTAGAAAGATCAACCATTTTCACAACACGTTCATCGTGGTCGTGGTAAACTGTTAGATTGCATCCCGGCCATATTACTCCATCATATTGTTCAAGAGCTTTATCATCCGGCAGTTCTACTCCCGGATCACTGGCATACATGATGTCATAGCGAGCGTCCGGCTGGTATTTGCGTAACAAGTTTGCGTAGAGTTGTCCTGCCAGTGTCATTCCTACCTGATCAAACTGATCTCTGCTTTTTTTTGGATATCCATCTATAATCAGATAACGTAGTTGAGCCATTTTTCCTCTTTACGAATTTAGTGTGTCTATGATTTCTGCGAGTTGTCGATAATTGTTGAAAACCGATTCTGCTTCTGTTCCATTGCTTCTGCGGTCAATGGCTGCAGTGCATAATACGGCATGCGCTCCAATTTTATGAGGGCCTTTAATGTCATTGTGTTCACGATCTCCAATGTGCACAAGCTCTTGCGGCTTGATGCTTAACTGATTAAGAACCGTTTGAAAAACATGCTTTTCCGGTTTAGAGCAGCCGATTTCGTCTGAAAAGACAAAGACGTCGAAATAATCCAGGAGGCCTTCGTCTTTTAATAATATTCGTAGCGCTCTTCCCGGACTGAAAATTGCGTCGGAAATCACCCCGAGTTTGTAATTTTGATGCAGTGTTTTAATCGCATCATGAACTCCCGGGACAAAATCCGGGCGGAATTCCAGTTCCATTTCTTCGTGCAAGCGTACAAGTTCGTTAAATTCATTTTCCGGAAGCGTTCGCCCCAGGCCTTGTAAAATAATTGCAAGCCGATCGGCCACGCGCCAGGTAAAGTGCTGGTCGTGCCAGACTTTTTTAAATGCCGCATCCACTGTGTCATAAACGGCATTGACGATTTCCTGTGATACGGGTGCGTGCCGATCAACAAATGCTTTGACGAGTTGGCGCCGCTCCACCGGTTTGGGAGGTCTGCCCGCAGCCTTTCGCTTCGGTTCGTCGGAATCATCAATAAAAACTGTGTCCCATAAATCAAATGTAATTGCTTTAATTTTTCCTGCCATGCTTTTTCTGCTCTCGCTTTATTTTATAGAATATTCTGCAAGATTCTGGTCACGTCGCCTTTTTCCGCTTTTTGTGGATTCATTGGGCAGCACGGATCTTCGAGAGCATATTCCTCAATGGCGGGCAAGTCTTCTGTTTTAATGCCGATCCCTTTGACGTCAGTGGGCATGTCGATGGAAAGCAGCCAATCTTTTATAGCTTCGACCACTGCATCCGCATCGTTTTGAGTACCGAGTATTTGCCCCAGGGCGGCCATTTTATTACGGACAATATCATTTTTGAGATTAAATTTGAGAACCTCTACCAGCACCGAAGCATTGGCCAATCCATGATGGATGTCGTAAAAAACGCCGAGAGCATGCGCAATCGAGTGGTTAACGCCAAGACCCTTTTGAAAAGCCGTAGCGCCCATCGATGAGGCTACAAGCATTTCGCCGCGTGCGGCAATGTCCTGGCCGTTTTTTACAGCCGTTGGCAGGTTTTTAAAAGAACGAAGGATTCCTTCTTTTGCCAGCCCATCGGCAAAGGGGTGAAAATCGTCTATGAGATAGGCTTCGATATTGTGAACAAAAGCATCGACGCCTGTGGCTGCTGTTAGTTTTGGCGGAAGCGAGACCGTATATTCCGGGTCAAGCACAGCGATTGTCGGCATAAAATAGGGCGAAAAAATGATCGTTTTCTTGTTTGTGCTTTTCAGGGTGATGACGCTGCTGCGACCGACTTCGCTGCCGGTTCCGGCGGTTGTTGGAATGGCATAAACCGGCGGCATATTATTTTTAATTAAATTTGAGCCGCCTTTCATATCGTCGTATTGTTCCAACGGCCCTTCATGTGTTGCCAAAAGTTTGATCACTTTTGCCACGTCGATCGGAGAACCGCCGCCAAGGGCAACAATAAATTCTGCACCACACTCTTTGTAAAGCGTGCTTCCTTCAAAAACATTGTCATCGGTAGGATTAGACTTGACATTGCTAAATATTTCAAGCTGCATTCCTTCGTCTTTAAAATGTTGAGCAAGGGCTGCGGGCAGTCCAATTTTCACGAGACCCTCATCTGTTACGAGCAATCCATTTTTAACGCCTGTTTGTTTGATGATTCCTGCAATATCTTTTGCAGCGCCTGGACCGTATTCCATGCGCGTCGGGAATGACCAGGTATGTCTGGAAGTAGGCATAATTTTTCTCCTGCAATATTTGCAAATTTAATGATAAATAAATTGCATAATAATTCAATGTAAGCAAAAAAACAAGGATTTTTTACTTTGCAGCAGAGCAGATCAATAATATTTCGGGGAGCGTAAAAGTCGGTGTTTTTGTTACTCGCATAAAAAACAGGTGAAAGAACTGATATATCAAGGAAACAGCCCTTTCACCTGTTTGGTTTTTTGAAATGCCCCCAAAACTATCGAGCTTATTGCAGCTTGACCATTTTTTTCGAAAAAGTGAGATTGCCGGCGCGGAGAACATAAACATAAACACCGGAACTCACCTCAAGACCTTCATCGTCGCATCCGTCCCATTCCATCTGATAAAAACCCGGAGCTGCAGGTTTATTAACCAGCGAGCGGACTTTTCGTCCCAGCAGGTCGTAAATAGCCAATTCCACAGTTCCCGAAACGGAGGACGGTAGTTGGAAATGGATCTCCGTCGTCGGGTTAAAGGGGTTGGGAAAATTTTGCGCTAAATTAAATCGAGATGGTGCTTCCACTTTGACGGATACGATCTGCGAATATTCAAACTGGCCGTTCGTGTCGATCTGTTTGAGCCGGTAGTTCAAAGTGCCGATCTGATCAGGAGAATCCTGGAACGAATAATTCTTTTCTGTATTTGTTGTCCCTGCGCCGCGCACAAAGCCGACTTTTTGCCAGATGTCCTTTTCCTGAGGTTTGCGCTCAATCTCAAAGCCAAGATTGTTCGTTTCGCTGGCCGTTGTCCATTCCAGCAGGACGCCGTTTTGGGATGTGTTGGCAGTAAACGAAGACAGTTCGACGGGTGTGGTTTCTCCCAGAGAGGCTTGCGATGGATATGCCCAATTGGGAATCTCATCACCCGCCCGAATAACGAAATAATAAGTTGAGTTTTTCTGCAAACCTTCAATATGGACACTGTCCTTTTGCCCCGGTGTCGTTGGGGTTGGCATGGGCTTTACGGTAACTGTTGTCGGATCACTCCACCAATCCCAAATACTTTCACCCGGAGGAAACGTATTGTACCTGAGAATGTAATACGAAGCGGGCCCGCCGGTCATACCGTCATCACCGGGTGCTGTCCAGTCCAGGGTTACAGTCGAATCGGTTACGTTGTAGGCTGTCAGATCGGTTATAACTGCTGGCGGGGTTACATCGTTTTGTTCGACCGAAATTTTCAGCGGAGTTTCCATAAATGAGCGAACAACTTCAGCGCTATCCGCGGAAATTTCCGGTCCGAAGAAAAATAATTGCGCAGCAAGGGGAATAGCACCGGTGATTCCCGGGCCGATGAATTTGACTCCCGTATCGCCCCAGGAGCCGTCATATCCGGTATCTGCAGTGCCGTCGTTCGTCCCATCCGGGCTATCTTTGTAATAAAGATATTGATTTGCTCCGATATTCGGTAAATAGGATTGGGTAAGAACGGTTCCGGGCACGCCGGTTTGCATCCACCAGTTCCACCCTGGGATATCGAGGTTTCGCGGAACTCCTGTGTCGTCGTGATTGTCAATCAGCACGCCAAATGGATATTCGGTCAGAATGTTGGGTGCGAACATCATCATCCCGTATGCCGTCGGATCGAGGTCGAAAGACATTCTCACCAAATCCAGGGTAACGTAATCCGGCATGGAAAAAGTATCGCTGCCAAAATCCGAGGAGTAGGGGTAATACTTGAAAGTAAATGATGACGGATCTGTTTCTATTTTCTGCCCGCCCAACTCCGGTACCGGGTAGGAAATTTTAATATTCCATCGTCGGATGACGCGAATCTTTCCATCGACAATATCCGGCGGTTTATCTTTAATGATATGGCTTTCATTGACATCCAGAGTAATTTCAATTCCACCCAGGTCTTCAATTTTTGCTTTTCCCTTTAAGCGAAGTTTCATTCGATCCAGAATGTCTTCACCGGTGCCACCGGCTGCCGGGCGGATATTTAAATTTGTCCACAAACCTTCATTATCGTGGCTTAGTTCATAATTGTCGGTCAGCACTCGATCCGGCCGAGGATCGTTGCTGCCGAAATACTGGATGTAGTCTGTTGTGTCATTAAAAAACATCGGATCATCGGTGCGAAAAACATACACATAACTGGTCTCTTTGGATACATCATCCGTTAAGGTAATCTGGTATCGAGGGTAATTTTTTGATGTTGGTTCATCAATCCAGGCATCTATCGGGGCCGAATCGCCTGCCGCAATTGCCATAAAAACCAATTCATCTGTTGTTTCAAAGACACTATCGCGATCGGCAAAATAATCTCCCGTCGAATCCCTATCATCAATTTGTGACGGGACAAAGTGCCATTTACTACTGTCGGCATCATAAGAAAAAAGAACCACATTTTTTAATGCTGCGCCATCAAAGGTATCAAAGTCGGAGAAGGAACTCGCAGGAATTTCAACAGGGGAGAAGGTCCTTTTTGGTTTCTTTTCTGGTGCGGGCGGTCCGGCCATCACCTGGATGACCAGCAGGGACAGCAAGCCCGCTGCCAGCATTGCTTTTATAGAAATTGTTCTAAATTTCTTCATAAAACATCCTTTCAATACAACTTGTAATAGCGCAGCAGGCAATTATCCACTAAAAGCCTTTACTGCATCATCAATATTGTCAAAGGTATCAAAAATAGTGATAAGCTTTGTGATCATGAACAAGCTTTTTACCTTTTCTGTCACCCGTGCAAGTTTCAAATCTCCGTTGACATGTCTTAAGGAAGTCATGGAACCCATGAGCGCGCCCAGACCGGTGCTGTTCATCCACGAAACTTTGCCGAGGTCAATGACAACTTTTTTAACGTCTTTTGAGATGAGTTCTTTAACTTTTTCATGAATTTCCATTGTTTCCGATCCACCCATCAATTTTCCTTTTAACTCAATGACTGCTACATCGCCTTGCATTTGTTCTTTAATTTGCATGCCTTCCTCCTTATTCCTGATTTATTACTTGGTTATTGTTTTAACATTTTTTTTGCTTAATCCATTCACTTAAAATTACTCTATTTTCACATAGAAATCAATGAGAATTTACTGCCTGTGGCTGGATTTCCATTATAATCTGAAATATCCGGGTTGTGCTAATAATTTGCCGGCTTCTGCATTTTGGGGATTGATTTTCAGTGCTTCTCCAAGATATTTTTTCGCCCGATGTCGCCAGCCGCTTTCGAGACAATATTTCCCAACCCGTACATACGCATCGTCGAATTGTTCTTTGCCTTCAATTCGTTGCAGTAGCGTGTCGAGACTTTCGCCAAGGACTTCGGTTACATATCGCTCCTTTTCCAAAAGAAAATCGAGCACAATAATATTCTTGCTGTATTCCACGAGGAGATGTTTTATCATTTCAATACCATCATCAAACAGCTCTCTGATTCTTATCCAATATGTGTCCAGGGAATCTTTTGTTTGTTTATAGTCCTTGCTGTCCGTGGCATAATACTCCATGACATATTTCAACTCGCGGGCAACCATTGCTTTGTGAAACAATAGTCCGACATTGTTGATAAATTCGATTTCACTATCATTGGGCGTTATTTTGGCAGCTTTTTCAAATTTGCGTTCCAGTGGATCAATAACGCGTTTGAAAATAAGATATAAATTCTCTTTTATCGTAAAGAGAATATCCGAAAGCTTTTTCAAATAATCAAAAGAGATATCTCTGCCGCTTGATATTTCACGATCCATATTGTCGAACATATTTTTGGCGCGTAAATAATCTGACAAGGCCTTTCTTATAATCCATGGCCTGTTTGCCTCCACAAACGGGCTGGGTTTTCTCGCCATCATTCACCTCAGTTTTTAAAGTTAACCCTTTGCGCGCCACTTTTTATGAGCGCATTAAAAAGCAATTTGTACGTCCCCCGCGAAAGCGCCCTGAATTGCGGACGACATCCGAAAAGTATAACAACACCTTTCCCCATAGAAATTTCCGCAATTGCACTTTTTCGAGTTAAATGTTTTTCTCCATCCAGCCAGCCATTTAAAAGCAGTTCGTTGTCAGGATAAGAGCCTATCGTTGCTTCTCCTGAACACACAAAGGCAGGGCTCTGATCGTTAAAAACAGCTATTTTTTTCGGTAAACCGTAACCCAGGGGATGCGTGTTCCTGATAATGATTTTAAGCAGAGAGCCCGGCACATTATATTCAGAGGTACTGAACCCCTGGGTCGCATTTATTACATGAAGATGAAAACAGTCGATTGGCAAAGATGTTGCGCGGTTCAAGGCAACCAAAGTCCCGCCATCGTTAACAAATTGTTTCAAGTTTTCCACACCGGTCAAACCAATGCCGCCGGAGAACTGCGGCGGGATGACGCTCGAATCCCATCCGTCGACAATGATTGTTTTTAATTGATCGGGTAGCAGAATGGCGTCGAATCTTTTGTGCAAAGCCTCTTTTTTGATGTCTGCATTTTTGACCGTGACATAGTCCATACCAAAAGTCTCAAAAATATATCGCGTCCATCCTTCATCCATTGAAGCAACGTTGCTTTGATACAGCGCAACACGCGGTTTGCGCAGACGATATTTTTCTGTTTTCTCCAGGTTGCCTGCATACCAAAGATTCGATGAAAAGTCATTTGTGATTTTTTGCATCAAACCGGCTATCAAATTTTTGATCCAAATTGTGCCGGGTTGAAAAATTTTTCCATCGACTCGTACGCTATCGGCCAACCAAAAGAGATCGTTCGATTTGCCATAAAGCCATTGTAATACTTTAACCGCCTGATTGCTGTTATATTCCAGGAAATATCCCTTGCCGTGAGGGGTTCCATTGATCCGGCCACGTAAAGGCATGATCTGATTTAGGTGCTCCAGATTTGCATTTACTTTAGAAAATGTCCTTTTTACAGCAACACCGAACAAGAGCGGTAGATTGTATGCTGTCACATCGTAGGGATGGACAGGAACTGATTTTCCATTTTTGTCTACAGAAGGGTAAGGGCGAATCTCGATTAAAGTTCGCAGCCAGGCTCCTGCCGGCTGCGCCGAGGGAAGGACAATTGTGCCTGCAGGATAATTTGTACCATCAACGATAAAATTATTTTTTGCTTTGTAAATTTCAACCATGCCGTCCCTGAGGATTTTAAGCAAGTCGAGTACGGCAAAAGGATCGTGCTGTCGTGGTGGAACTAAAAATGTGGGCTTGTCACCGTCAGGGGAGACAGACTTTATCGCCAAACGGTATGATTGCTCCAGCCAGTTCTGACGGTTATGTGCAGCATATTTTAAAATGGAAAGGGATGCCTGTTGCGCATAATCAACGATGTTTGCCAAACGCCAGGGTCCACCTGGCCAAGGGAACGGTTGTCGCCATGAACGTTTTGCCGGATCAAAAGAGGACGAAACCTGAAATTGATCGGGATGAATCGTGATCGGTGAGGCAAGACGGCAGGAGGCGATTTCTCCCAGAAAACGTATGCCGCCGTGATAGTTGATATACGCGCGTGCGGGTGAATAGGCATCATACTTTATATTACCGGTCACACCGCGTTTCCCTGCGGCTGTAAGATCGGCGGTAACCGCAGCGCCCAATTCGGCTATTTGTGCCTGCAGGATGGGATCGATCATCTCATCGTAAGGATCGATGTAAGGAGGAAGGAACATGCGCGCACCCCGGGCACCCATCTGATGCAAATCGAAAACAATGTGCGGGTGCCAAACATTATACACTTTTTCCACAGTGAGGCGGGTTTCATTCTGCGTGAGCGCAATCCAGTCACGATTGATATCGTGGCCGCAGTATTTCTGGCCTAAAAAGAGGAGAGGGCCTGCTTCGTATTCTGTACCTCTGTATTCATCATACCATGCAGCCACTTTGTCCAAACCATCAGGATTGTGCACAGGAATAAGAAGAACGACAACATTGTCCAGTATCGCTTTGATCTCTTCCGTGCTATCGGCTGTAAGATGATACGCCAGTTGCATCGACATTTGCCCCGGGCCGATTTCTTTGGGGTGAATGGAGCAATTGATTGACACAAGAACTTTGCCGGTGCGAATGAGTTCCTCTGCCTGCTCCTCGTCAATTGTACGCGGATCGGCTAATTTTCGCCTGTTTTCGATGATCTGCCGGGAGTGCAAAAGATTCTGCGGCGAAGAAATGATTGCCAAAATCAGCGGGCGGCCCTCCGTGGTTGGGCCGAGTTCCTCAATTCTGAGTCGATCCGACTTTTTGTCCAGCATGTGAAAATACGAAAGAATTTGTGTATAATTTGCAATGTGAAAATCAGCGCCGGGAGCGAATCCGGAAAACTCTTTTGGCGATGGAATCTCGCCCGTCTCCGTTTGACAATGTAACGGAGCAATTCGAAAAAGGATGAGAAGAAAAAAAATCAAGATTTTGATTTTAAAAGTAAACACTATTTCCCGCTCAATAAACCGTTACGAATTTTGATCTGTTCATCAGAAGCATTTTTTAGCAGATTGATGCTGCAACCGGCTTTTTGTTCATTTTCTATCGCTACCTCAAAAGTAATGAGAACGCCGTCTCTTTTGGCTTTTACCGTGAGAATGTCTCCCGGCTTTTTTTTGCTGATCAATTTTTCCAGCATTTCATCGCCGGTGATCTTTTTCCCATCGGCCCAAACCAACTGATCATCGCGGCGCAGACCGGCTTTTGCGGCGGCGCTGTTTGCATCAATAGAATAAATTCGATGATGTTTGCCGAGAAAGCGAACCGGCCCGATAGTTGGATAATCCTGCATGTTGATTTGTACATCCAAACCCGCCAGGGCCAGCACGTCCCGAAATGGTAATTCGACCAGGCCGGTAACATATCGATCAAAAAACGGGCCAAAATCTTTTTGCGTCACTTTTTCGATGACTGCCTGCAGATCGTCGTCGGCAAATCCTTTGCCTTGCTGCGCATAATTTTCGTAAAGATAGCGTAGCACATCGTCTAATGATTTTCTGTTTGCCGTGACTTTACGAACCATGACATCGAGCAAAAGACCTACTAGCATGCCCTTGTTGTAATAAGAGATTTTACTGCTGAAATAACCGTTTTCCCAAATATCCCAACTGGCCTGGGCGACGCTTGTGTTGTGACGATCTGGATTGTTCAGCAAAATCTCAACTTCTCTTTCCTGGTCATCGAGAAAATCGCGAACAGACCAGATGCCGGTTCTCACCAGCGTCAAATCTGCATAATAGCTGGTTACCCCTTCAAGCCACCAAAGAGATTGCATACGTGCTTCGCGGTCATACCTCAGGGGAAGAAGCCGGTCACTGGTGATGCGCTTGACGTTCCACAAATGGAAGAATTCGTGCGCGGTAATGTTGGCTGCCGAATTTACATCTCCCAAGAGTTTTAACGCGGAAAGGCCGATAGAAGTCGAATTGCGATGTTCCAGTCCGCCGCCGCCTTTGTGCCCGGGGAGAATGGTGTATTGAAAAACATATCGGTTGTATGGTGCGCCGCCGAAAAGGCCGGTCTGATAGCGGACAATTTTTTCTACCATGGCCGTAAATTTTGCCAGACTGAAATCCGCTTCCCCGCGAAAATAAATTTCGTGCGGTTTTCCCAGATAAAAAAATGTGGTGTCAATCAAATGTCCCATGAGGATGGGACAATCCGCCAATTCATCGTAATTCTGACATTGGAATTCCTGTGGATCGGCTGTCGGCTCAAGACCGGTCGCAATTTGCCAGGAATATGCGGGAGTGATTTGTACTGTTCTCGGTAAATTTTCAAGACCACGGATGTGCATCCATGTGGAGGCGCCCTGTACCAGCGCGCCCAATGAATCCAATGCCGGCCCCATAAAACCATGTTCTTCGGCCTGGATTTTATAGTTTACGACAAGATTGGGAACGCCTTCGCTCAGAACTTCCCAGTCGCTTTGCGATAGTTGTATGGCGCGAACAGGTACGCCGGTATCATTCTTTGCTCTGAAATCCAAAACGTTCTTGCCGAAATTTTCTACGTAATAAGAACCGGGGAGCCAGATCGGCATTGAAAAAACCAGTCTTGTTTTCTTTGTGTTTTTTATGTGGATAGTGACATTAAAACGTTTGTACAGTTCCCGGTCGATGCTGAGAGAATAGAAAAGCTGCTCTGCGTGAAGTGAAAAAGCGATCAGGCTGAAGAATAGGATCAGGGAACCTAATTTGATGTGTTTGCGCATAAGGTGGTCGGGTTTAATAGTGAATGGTTTTTGGGGTTTCGGACGAAAAATTGACAAGATGGTCTTTTAAAATTCTCATGGTTTCATCCGCGGTAGAAACCCGGCGCATATCAATATTTGTAACATAGTCTTCGTTCAGGGAAAGCCAACTCATTGCAAGCTCCATGTCTTCTTGGACATTCCCGGCCGGGTCGAATCCACTTGGCTGAAAAAAGAATTTCGCGATTGCATTTCTAATCTCCTCTGCATTGGCAAAATTTTTGGCCAGATTATGCTCGCGCAAACCTAAATAGGGATTTAGGAAATAAAGTTTGACAAACTCGCCTTGTACTGACGGCAATAAAAGTATCTGGCTGTAACGGGATTTTTGCCGGTACTGACGATGATGTATTTCAAACAGGCTGTTTATCGGTGGTTGAAATTGGCGAATGAGTTTTTGCTCCAGCAAAAGCGCTTCCAGTTCAGAGCCGGTTTGTTGAATTTCGAGAGTATGGATTTGCCTGCGGATTTGCGTCAGCTTGTCATCCAATTCGGCTGTCTCTGAAAAATAGGAACGTACTCTCTGGTTCAGATTTTTCGCTTTGCCCACATAAATGACGTCGTCCTTTTTATTTCTCATAATATAGCAGCCGGGAGAAAAAGGCAAATTCTCAATGAACTCCTGATCGAAATGATATTTGGAATAATCAGGGTGTTGTTTTTCACCCTCATAAAAATCGGCCAATTGAGAGATGCCGCGCTCTTGCAACAAATGCATGAGCGCCTGGAATTGTTCCAATAAAGAATCAAGGCGCAGGGCGAGCGTCGCATTCTCAAGTGCACGAAGTTGCAGCAAGCCTGACAAACGTGCAGATGTCCCGATTTTTTCGTCCGGGAATAAACGCTTTGCCAGTAGCCGCAAAGAAAATTTTGGATTTTCTATGTTGAAACCAATAATATCAAACATGGCACGGGAAAACATGGACATTTGATTACCAAAACCGTCAAAAATGAGCATATCGTTGCGAATGAACTGTCCTGCTTTTTCGAGGGGCGGGATAAAATCTGCATGGCCGTTCAATGTGGGTTCAATTTTTCGCTCCAAAACCAACCGATCGATTTCCTGCCCGTTTTGTATTCTCATTAATCCGATGGACTGCCATTCTGTCCAAAAGTTGACTCTTTCCGGTAAAGTGGAAATAAGGATAAAGGAAACAATGTTAGAATGATCTGTTTCAGCCGTCGAGTGCACGTCCCACAATCCGTCTTTGTTATAGTATACCTTTTCACCATCACGGACGATTGAATCGACCAGTTTTTCCGCGACACTTGGTTGTATATCGCGAATCATCAGCACTTTTTCCACCAATTCTGTTGATGAAGCCGGGGCACCTTTTTGCTGAAGAAATTTTACAATTTTCTCATACATGCGAAAAAATGATGTATCCTCTTAGGCAGCTTCCGCGGGTTTTTTGGCTTTTCCAAAGATTGAAACGCCGATTAAACCGCCAATTAAACCAAAGATGCAAAAGATGACAAAATCGGACAAGAACTTGAAAATAAACAGACCGCGTTCCAGCATGATGGGATTTACCTGATTCAGCCAATTGTCCAATTGCGGGCTGTTGACACTTTGGGATATTTTGTAAATAAAGTTTACGCTCATGCCGCCGAAAAATGTGTTCAGGATAGCCCCGATGACGGCGCCGAAAATTCCGGACAATAGACCCAATGCCGCGCCGTCGGACATTTCCATCGGCTGGCCGGGATCGAGTTCGTTTCGGTACAAGTAAGCGGCAAGGATACCCCCTGCCATCACGCCGATACAGCATGAACAGTTGATCCACGCCAAAAAGGGAACACCACTGATAAAACCGATGAGAAGACCACCCCAAATTGAGGGCATGAGTTTACCGGGTCGTTTTTCCATTTTGTTTCCTCCATTGAGTGGAAGGTTTTGTGGGTTTTTGGACTTTTATATGACATCTTTGTTTTGTGCCGGGAAAAAAGCAGAAATAATTGCTATGCTTTTTCCAAAAACAGCCTGCTGTCATGCTGTAAGCATCTTGTTGGTTTGGCAGATAAAGCAGGCGATTTTCAATTATTTTTCTTTTCTGCAATATTT
>Ga0114931_10000916_pt1 | contig 36999 bp, 36 predicted proteins | sample 2SBtaG_FD_89579 | JGI IMG/M metagenome (GOLD analysis project Ga0114931, IMG submission 89579) | Deep subsurface microbial communities from Kolumbo volcano to uncover new lineages of life (NeLLi) - 2SBTROV14_V59a metaG | ecosystem: Environmental > Aquatic > Marine > Volcanic | place: Kolumbo... | reverse complement strand
TGGGACGATGGAAAGCGGCTTTCTATTGATGAGTCAGTGCAGCGATTCCTTGGTGACTTCCCAGACTTTCTTGTCGAACTAATCGAAACCCACCTTATCGCCTGGCTCGAAATGGAATTTACTCCCAAGACCTATTCACAAGAGCAAATAGATGAACTGGAACGACTGACAGAGGGCGTGGGTCGACGATCACTATGACCAACCTCGGGCAGCGTTAAAATAGCGGAGAACTCGGCACTCTCGAGTAGGACTAGGCGTCGTCGTTCAGGTTTTCCGTTTCCCAGTAAATTTCAGGGGTGGGCTCGGCGACTGGTGGTGGTGGGTCCTTGCGTTGTTGCTCTGATACTTCGGCCGTTGGGCTGTTGTCGGTGGCGGCTGACGGGGTTTCCGCGGGCGGCTGATTATTTTGCAAGGCTTTGAGTGCGGCAATTTCCGCCAGTAAGTTTTCCCGCTCCGCCTCCAATTGTTCGATCCTTTGTTGCAGGCTGTTGTCCTCGGGGGCTGAATTGTCGACAGCTGCCTGCAGGCATGCATTCACCAGTAAAGCCAGTTTTTCTTTAACGGTGACCAAGGGTGTTTTACCTTTGCCCTTGTAGGCAAATACGATACTTGATGCTAATAGGGATTGCTGTTCGGCAATATTGGCAGCGGTACTGTCAATGTTATCCGGGGCAAAGCCGCGTGATGTCAAAGCTTCGGTCAGTGCCGTGTTAGCGGCAGAACCCTTGCCACTGAAGTGGGCATTAAAGCGTTTGACTTCGCGGGACCGTTTTTTTCTTTGCAGCATGCTGAAGATAAAAACAAATCCTACAACGATGGCTAAGGTGATGGCTACCTCACCGACAATAATTAAGCTACTGGTTAATACATCTAATTGTGACATAGTCTGTCGTCTCTTCAGCTAGGCCTTCTGCGCCTGCTCGGTTTCCACGGGTGGAACAGGGCGCTGGCGCCGTTTTTGCCACACCAGGAAGCCCACCAGTCCGATTAGGCCGGCAATGCCATTGATAATTAATACAAACGCGATAACCACCTTCCAGTCCATAGCGGCCTTTTCTTCTACTTCCTGGACATCATCTTCCTTTTCCGCCTTTACCGGTTCATGTTCGTGCGCCGGTTTAGCTTGCTTGACAGGAGCTATTGATTTGTCTTTCGGCAGTATTTGGGATTGTTTAACGACAAAAGGTGGTTGGCCGGAAAAATGCCCCTCGATATTGAATTCAATAAATTTTTCAGCCCAACTGGCGTGCAATTCCACGACCCAGTTGCGTGGCTTGGACGCCGGTACAGCCAGCCATTTCTCAACATCGGGTGGCGCGCGAAATTTTACGCTATCGAAGCTGATGCCCGCGGCCTGTTCCGACGGCCGCAGGGTAATGCGGAATTTATGCTCGTGCTCGGCATCCAGTTGCGTTATTTGAGCTGCCAGTAAATGCGAAAGCACCTTCATTTGATGGCGATATTGGCGTTCAAAGGTTGGTCCCGCGGCACTTACGATTAACTCCGTGGAGGTGGACTCCACCGGTTCGGTAATGTTTTGGGAATAGATACCGTCCGAGGCGGTTTGGTCGGGCGGTTTGCCATGATCGAACATGATACCTTCGACTGTCTCGTTATCCACGGTCTGTTTTAGTATAAATCGAGTCCGTTCAATCAATGCCTGCAGTGTAACCGGCTTGCCTTTTTGCAACAATTGGGCATGTACAGACCGGGGGGTACCCGGAATAAGGTAGTTGGGCAGTTCACTCACCTGTAAATCCAGATTGGTCACCACCAATACGCGATTGTCGGGATCTTGTTTGGCATCAAGCTGCCAGTCACCGGGTACGGGATCGTTGACAGTAATCAAGTCGAACCCTTGTTCGCGGTGCCATTCCACTTTGTTGGGGTGGGCGTGCCATTGATAGGCTTGACCATTGGGCGTTATCACATTGATTTGTTCACTGTCTTCAGCGTGAAACACCAGTATGGTCATGTCTTTTATGCTGTCATCCACCTTAAATCGGTTTTCTTTCAAAGGCAGGCTGGGTTGTTTCGCGGATTGTTCAAACAGGTGCAGAAAAGCACGATTGAGCTGATCGGCATCTTCAACTTTCTCATACCACCCGTCGGTACCGCCTGAGATGGCTTGCAGCAGGGGGTGATCTGCATCATTGCTCAATGCAATGGTGTGCACTTTTACGGCATTTTTCTGCAACGCGGGCAGTAATTTTTCCAAAATGCGCTGGCGTGAGGCATCGCTTTTGGCATCCCCGCCGGGAACATCGACTACGCCGTCGCTAAGCAACAGGATATGGCGACGGTACTTTTCAGCGGGCGTCGCCCAATGGTTGTTGGCTGTATGCAAAGCTCTTTCAATGTCTGTAAACTGGCCGCGGGCATGAATTTTCCCGGAAACCGCGTTGGCCATTTGTTTCCAATGCTTGTTCACCACGGCGTTACCGATAAGCGGTGTGGTTTTTTTGGCAAACAGCCATGCCGCACTACGGGATTTTTCCGGCAACAAACCGGTCAGCAATCGCAGCGCCGGAATACGAAGGTTTTGCGGATCGTTTTTTTTCATGCTGCCGGATACATCAATCAGCACCCGTAACTCGACCACGGGTTTCTCACCGGCCTGGCAGATAACATTAGCATGCAACAAAATCAATAACAGGAACACACCGGTTTGTTTCGGGTTTAGCAATGCTTTTCGATCCTTAACGAATTGACGTCACCGATAAAAAACGCGATCGTTGGGTATAGTTATATGCAGGTTATCGGCCGAATCGGTCATGACTTGATTTATACGTTTAAAATTCACCGTTTACCGATTATTTTTAAGGGGGTTCGGAATTATGGCAAAGCCATTGATGGGGCGGGCGCGGGAAGTCATTGAGAAGGCAAAAATAAGATATCAGGGAAAAGTGGTAGGCACGGTAGCTTCCATGGACCCTCAACGGGAGGCCGAGAATTACAGCGAATGTTTTGTACGAGATTTTGTACCCTGTGCATTGGTTTTTCTGATGGACGGTGACTTCGAGCCGGTCAAGCAGTTCCTGCGCACCGTTATGCATATCCGTAATCAGCAATATGTCATGGCCGGTCATACACGGGCCGAAGGCTTGATGCCGGCCAGCTTTAAAGTCACGGAGCAGGATGGTAAACAGCAATTGATCGCCGATTTCGGTGAACGGGCCATCGGCCGTGTTGCCCCGGTGGATTCAGCGATGTGGTGGATGATCCTGTTGCATGCCTATGTTCAGTTCAGCGGTGATCGGGATTTTGCCGACGACCCGCAGGTTCAGCAAACCATTCGGGCCATCTTGTCGTTGTATTTACAGGAAAGTTTTGAGACATCACCGGCGATGTTGGTCCCCGACGGTAGTTTTATGATTGATCGTCGCATGGGGGTGTATGGGCATCCGCTTGAAATTCAATCGTTGTTCTACGGTATGTTGTTTACGGCAGAGAAATACCTGGCCCCTGGGAACGATCAATCCTTGCTCGAGCAGGTCCAAAAAAGGCGGCGGGCGCTGCGAACGTATGTTCGACTTTTTTATTGGTTGGATAAACCGCGATTAAACGAGATCCATCGATACCGGTCCGAGCAATTCGGTCCTGATGCTGAAAATCTACTCAATATCTACCCGGCCAGCATACCGGTATGGCTGGATGGATGGTTTCCGGCCGATGGCGGTTACTTTGTCGGCAATTTGGGTCCTGGGAGAATGGATTTCCGGTATTTTTCGCTGGGAAACATGCTTGCTGTTAGTTTTGGATTAGCGACCGACGAACAGGCCGACAAATTGATGCGGCTGCATGAGCACCGTTGGATGGACCTCATTGGCGAGATGCCCGTTAAAATTTGTTATCCCGCCATCAGCGGAACGCAATGGCAATTACTGACCGGTTGCGACCCAAAAAATGTGGCATGGTCCTACCACAACGGGGGCCATTGGCCGTGTCTGCTGTGGCCGTTTGCAGCAGCCGCTTTACGGACCGGTCGGCGTGATTTGGCCCAGCAGGCGTACAGTCAGGCCATCCACAGCGTGGATGAGGATCGTTGGCAGGAATATTATGACGGTAAAACCGGCGCGCTGATCGGACGCCGATCCAATGCTTTTCAAGTATGGACCGCCGCCGCCATAGTTTTAACCCAGTTAATGTTTGAACGGGAAAATGACGTCGTATTTTCCGGATTGTTTACACATCAATGATTTACATTCCCATGCTTGGACGGGCGGGCTATAATTTCACCCGAGCTTGAATATGGCATCGGTTAAGATTTAAGCCCATCGTAAAACGCAAGGATGCCATGAATGACAACAACACACACAGGTGCATAATGCTACAAACTGACTATCACACCATTATTTCAATCACCGTATAAGCGTTCAACCAAACGTGTTGATTTATCTGCTAATAACCCATGTATTGCTGCCCCTGGTGCTGATTGTGTGGCTGGGGCTTTGCACAGGAAACCGTGGCAAATTTTGGCTGTTCCGGTTTGGGATCGTAACCGCGTATTGCGTTTTTATTGCGATGGTCGGTGTGTGGGGCGCCATTAGCTACTATCTGCCTGTGCTGTACGCGTTGTTGTATGTTTCCGCGGTTGTTCGGTCGTATAAAAAACTACGCCGTAATCGGCGAAAACGCCAGCGCGAGCTAATACACCATCCTCAACAAGCGACCGATGACACCGAGCAGTATAAACAGGAAAAATGGGTCGGCACGGTCAAATCTTCCATACTGGTCATTTTATTACTTCTGGACGGTTGGGTGTTGTGGGGCTATGAACCCACCCAAAAAGCCATCGAATTAAATTTTCCGCTTACCGGGGGTATTTATTATGTCTGGAACGGCGGTCATTCCCCTTTGATCAATCAATGCCCGTTTTACGCCAAACAGCACTACGGCTTGGATATCGTCAAACTGAATCGCGCCGGGGTTAGTACACGCAGCGTGCCGGCGGGAAAATTAGTCAGCTTTGAGATTTTTGGTGAAATTGTACGCAGTCCCTGTGACGGCACCGTCGTGAATGTGGTGGCCGGTAAAAATGACCACCTGCAAACCGGCAAACTACGGGAGTTGGATACGGGGAATATGGTGGCCCTGCAGTGTGCCGGGGTAACATTGTATTTTCTCCACCTGCAATTCGGCAGTGTCACTGTTAAACCCGGTCAAATTCTAAACGAAGGCGAGTAGTTGGGATTGGTCGGCAATTCCGGCGACAGTCTTGAGCCCCATTTGCATATCCACGGGGAAATCGGTGGCAAAACCGGTGAAATATTCAGTGGCAAAAGCGTGCCGCTGCGATTTAACGGCCGTTATTTGGTTCGCAATAGTTTGGTTTGGCGTTAGTACGTACCGTGTTCCACGAAGTAACGGTAGGGGGGCGGGCAAGACTGAGCCGAAATAGGCGGGATCTGCGCCTGTCCCCATAACGATGGTAGAGTGAAAATCCAGTAAAAGTAGTATATTTTTACGTTAAAATAGGGAAAAGATTACCTATTTACATGGAATTTTAGTATACCTTTGATGTCGAACGTGTGTTGCCCAAGAAAACCGTTTCACCTATGCCCACAAGCCGAGGCAACTACCTGAAAAATCATGAGAAACTTGCCTACGGGCTTTCGGTCCCCGGCGAAATGCGGTAAAATTCGGGGTGAATTTTGTTATCAACGCCGCCTGTAACAGTGCTCAATAATTTGGCAATAGAATATGTACGCAATCAATTGGAAAAAGCCATTCAATTTGGAACTGGCGCAAAATCGTATGACAGAGCGCGGCCCTGGGCTGTTGCTGATGTTATTTGCCGTTTTGATTGCCGTTAAACTGGCGGATATCACATGGAAAGTATTTCCGCAACCCTATTTTGACAGCCCTCCATTCAGTTCGGCGGAGTTGGCCAAGCAGAAAATGACCCGAATCACCGGACGACCGCCACCTACCATGCCCGAAAACGATATTGCCAAACTTCATCTTTTTGAGCCGGTGCAACTTATTAAACCCGTGCAAGCGGTCGAAATACCGGATGAGGCCGTACGCAGCCAACTGAATTTAAAACTGCGTGGTGTGCTTTCCACCACGGTCACCGGCGAATCGTTGGCGGTGATCGAATACCAGAATGACGCCAATTACTATGCCGTCAACGAAGCCTTACCGGGCGGGGCGATACTGAAGAAGGTTTTCCCCGATAAAGTGATTATCGACAACAACGGACGTTTGGAAAAACTCGAGATGCCTGATGAAAAAAACGTGCAGTTTCAATCGGTGGCTACCACAGGTCGAACGATCCGGCAGACGCCTTCCAGTGCCAGGAATATCAATACCCAGAAAACCCGTCGCCTGCTGAAACGCTACCGGGAAAAACTTACAACCAATCCGCAAAGTCTGATGGGCCTGGTGCGTGCCACGCCGGTTAACGTGCGCGGAAAATTAAAAGGTTATCGTATTCGTCCTGGTCGTAATCCGAGACTGTTTAAGGACTTTCAATTTCGCACCGGTGATGTGATCACCGGTATTAATGGAACGGAATTGAACGATCCATTTAAATCGTTGGAAATCGTGCGGGACTTGCGTGATGCCAAGCAAGTATGCGCCGATATCCTGCGTGACGGTGTGAGTCAGTCGCAGTGTTATCAAGTGGGTGATTAACGGGGAATAATAAAGGTAGTACCAATGACTTCTAAATCGACGAAACATAATAAAATCCTTTACGCTGGCTTATGCCTGATTCTGGGTGTGATCTATCCGATGTGGTTGGTGAGCGCACCGATTCCCGCGGCAATTACTTTGAACATGAAAGGCGCTGATATCACGGCGTTTATCGGTACGGTGGCCAAACAAACCAATAAAAACTTTATTGTTGACCCTCGCGTCAAAGGTAAAGTGACATTGATATCGCACAGGCCACTCAATAAAAAAGCGCTTTATCAGGTGTTTTTATCAGTATTGGAGGTGCATGGATTTACCGCCGTTCCGGGTGGTGGCGACACGGTTAAAATTGTACCGATTGCCAGTGCCAAACACAGTGGTATCCCGACCGTCAGGCCCAATGAGCATCATGAGGGTGATGAACCGGTCACGCAGGTGTTGGAAATAAAGCATGTGCCGGCCGCTCAATTGGTACCGATTTTGCGTCCCCTGGTACCGCCGCAAGGTCATTTAGCCGCCTATCCACCGTCCAATGTATTGATTATTTCCGATTCGGCAAACAACATCGAACGTATTCTCAATATTATTGAACGTATTGACAAGAAGACCAGTGATGAGATTGAAGTTATCCAATTGGATCATGCCTCGGCAAAAGAAGTGGTGAATATTTTAAATAACTTAAATAAAGCCCGCGGCAAGAAAGATCCCTCTTCCAATCACCCGACGATTGTTGCCGACGAGCGTACCAACAGCGTGTTACTCGGTGGTGATCCTGCTGCCCGGTTACGTATTCGAGCCATTATCAGTCATCTGGATACGCCGTTGGACTCGGGCGGAAATATTCATGTAGTGTACTTAAAATATGCCAATGCCAAGGATCTTGTGCCGGTGTTAACCGGCGTGGGGAAGTCGGAAGTCAAGGGCAAGCAGGTCGCCGGCGGCCGCCGTCGCAGAACCAACCCGACCCAAAAGACCGAATTCACCATCCAGGCCGATGAAAGTTCCAATGCCTTGGTGATTAGCTCGCCGCCGGATATCATGCGCTCGTTGCACGCGGTGATCAGAAAGTTGGATGTACGACGTGCCCAGGTCATGGTGGAAGCGATTATCGCAGAGGTATCGTTAAACAAAAGCGCCGAGTTGGGCGTGGAATGGGTGTTGGACGGCACACCCGGTGGGCAAAGACCGGTTTCGTTGACCAACTTTCCGGGTGGTCAAACCACCAGTCTGGCCAATCTGGCCTCCGCAGCCATCAGTGAAACCGCCCCGGCCCTCGGCGCGGGTATCAGTATCGGCATCGGTCGTTTGGGCCACAAAGCATTGAATTTCGGTGTCTTATTATCCGCGTTAAAAGGTGATGGTGAGTCGAATATTTTATCAACCCCGAATATCGTAACCTTGGACAACGTGGAAGCTGAAATCAACGTGGGCCAGGAAGTACCTTTTGTCACCGGCTCTTTTACCAGTGCCGGCAATACCGGCAGCGTCAGTAATCCCTTTCAAACCATCCAGCGTAAACCCGTGGGTATTACATTGAAAGTGAAACCCCAGATCAACGAAGGCGATGCCATTCGATTGGACATCGAACAGAAAATCGACAGTCTTAGCGCGTCGGCGGTAGGCGCGGTGGATTTGATCACCAATACCCGTACCATTAAAACCAGTGTCATGGTCGATGACGGCCAGACCCTGGTACTCGGCGGCCTCATTAAAGATGATCTCAAAGAGAGCGTACAAAAAGTGCCGTTATTAGGGGACATTCCTATACTGGGGGCCTTGTTTCGGAAAAAATCCACCACCAAGGAAAAAATCAACCTGATGGTGTTTTTACGCCCGATTATTTTGCGCAATGCCCAAGATGCCTATGACGTTTCCAGTGAAAAATATAACTATTTCCGTGCCCAACAATTGGAGAAAAAATCCAAAGGTGTATCATTAATGCACGGTGAAGAAATGCCGGTCCTGCCGGAGTTGAAGAAACTTGAACAGGAAATCGAAATGTCCAGCGCCGAAGGCAATGACGAAATGGGTGAAAGGGATTCCTTCTAATGGAATTAAACCCCGCTGTGATTCCTGATACTGACACGGCGATTGTAGAACTGCCCACCGAAGCGGATGCCCCGCAGGTTCCATATGCGTTTGCCAAGCGTCACGGCGTTTTGGTGGTTGGTTGGGAAAGCCAGCATATCAAGGTCCTGGTCACCTCCCGTACCAGTCGTATGGCCATGTCCGAAGTGCGGCGGTTTCTGGACAAGCCGGTTCGATTTGAACCATTAAACGACGATGAATTCGACAATCACCTGCATAAATCCTATGAGCACGGTTCAAGCCAGGCTATTCAGGCTGCCGCTGATATTGACGGTGATTTTGATCTTTCGGAACTGTCCCGTATGGTCGAACCTGAAGATTTGCTGGAAAGTGAAGACGATGCCCCCATTATTCGCCTGATCAACGCTCTGTTAACCGAAGCCATCAAGAATAATGCCTCGGACATCCATATCGAACCCTATGAAAACCGCATGGTGGTTCGGTTTCGGGTAGACGGCATTTTACGCGAAGTACTGGAGCCCAACCCCGGACTGGGACCGCTGTTGGTGTCCCGGATAAAAGTGATGGCAAAGTTGGATATTGCTGAAAAACGCTTACCACAGGACGGACGGATATCATTACGGGTGGCTGGCAGGGCGGTGGATGTTCGGGTGTCCACCCTGCCTTCCGGACACGGCGAAAGGGTAGTGCTGCGCTTGTTGGATAAAAAAGCAGGCCGCCTTGATCTTAACCAATTGGGCATGGAAAAACCGTCCCAGGACTTGATCGATTCCATTATCCATAAGCCCCATGGCATCGTATTGGTTACCGGCCCGACAGGATCCGGTAAAACCACCACCTTGTATGCTGTGTTGTCGCGGTTGAATGACAAGAAACGCAGTTTGATGACGGTGGAAGATCCCATTGAATATTATTTGGACGGCGTTGGTCAGACGCAAGTCAACACCAAGGTGGAACTGACGTTTGCACGGGGACTGCGGGCGATTTTGCGCCAGGACCCGGATGTCGTGATGGTCGGAGAAATACGCGACCTGGAAACGGCGGAGATTGCCGTGCAGGCCAGTTTAACCGGCCATTTGGTGTTGTCCACCCTGCATACTAACAGTGCGGTGGGCGCGGTGACACGCTTACACGATATGGGCGTGGAACCTTTTCTGTTGTCCACCAGCTTGATCGGCGTGTTGGCACAACGGCTGGTTCGTACCCTGTGTACGGACTGCCGTGAGTCTGCCCACCCCAGCCAAGCCGAATGCGAACTGCTGGGTATCGCCTACCCCAGCAATGCGACGATATATACACCCCATGGTTGCGAGTCCTGTAATCACACCGGCTACCGCGGTCGCTTGGGTATTTTTGAAATGGTCGGCATTGACGATCATCTTCGCGGTATGATTCACGACGGCACAGGCGAGCACCAGATTGAGAAATATGCCCGCACTAAGAGTACCAGTATTCGTCAGGATGGTATGCGCAACGTTTTGCTGGGAATTACGTCTCTGGAAGAAGTGCTGCGTGTAACCCGCGAGGATTAGTGCTTTGGGTGCTTTCGAGTTTAATGCCCTTGATGTTAACGGGCGTCAGCGTAAGGGTGTTTTAGAGGGCGATACAGCCAGACAAATCCGCCAGCAATTGCGTGAAAAGGGCTGGGTTCCCCTGGGTGTGGAAGAAGTTAAGCGCAAATCAGGCGACCGACAGCAAAGCACACTATTTGTCCGCGGCATCAGCGCCAAGGATCTTGCCTTGTTAACACGGCAGTTGGCCACCTTGGTCAGTTCCGGTACACCGGTGGAGGAATCGGTTTCCGCCGTCGCCCGCCAGACAGCAAAACCTCGTATTAAAAGCACATTGTTGGCCGTTCGCGCTAAAGTCATGGAAGGCCATTCGCTGGCAGCGGCGTTGGCGGATTTCCCGGCTTCATTTCCAAAACTGTACCAAGCCACGGTGGCATCCGGGGAGCAGGCGGGTCATCTTTCCCAAGTGCTGGAACGACTCGCCGACTATACCGAGCGTCGCCAGGAAGTCACCCAGAATGTGGTTTCCGCGCTGGTCTATCCCATATTGCTGTTTTTCGTTTCCATTGGCATCGTGGTACTTATGCTTACAGTCGTGGTACCACAGATGTTGCCGGTTTTTGAAAGCTCCCGCGTACCATTACCGCTGGTGACCCGCATACTGATTGGGTTGAGTGAAATCTTACAGGAATACTGGCTGCCGATAATCGGTGTGTTGGCATTGGCGATGTTTATGGCCTCGGTGGTATTGAAGCGTCCCGGGCCTAAACGCAAGGCGCATGGTTTTTTACTTAAATTGCCCATTGCCGGGCCGTTAATTCGCAGTATGAACGCTTCCCGTTTTGCGCGAACCTTCAGCATTCTCAGCGGTGCGGGCGTTCCGGTTTTGGAGGGACTTCGAATTTCCGGCCAGGTGATTGGCAACCTTCCCATGCAGTCGGCGATTGAAGAGGTCACCCGCAAGGTACGCGAAGGCGCAGGCATCAGCCGTTCCCTTGAAGACACCCATATGTTTCCGCCCATGATGGTACATCTCATCGGCAGTGGTGAATCCAGCGGCAAGTTGGAACAAATGCTGGAAAAAAGTGCCGAAAGTCAGGAGCGTGAACTGGAAGCCACGTTAAACGCCATGGTGAGCCTGCTCGGACCCCTGGTTATTCTGGCCATGGGTGGTCTTGTGATGTTTATCATGGGCGCTATACTCATGCCGATTATGCAAATGAACCAAATGTTGCAATAGGAACCAAACAGATAAAGGTTTAGCATCGTTTTTTGCGAAGGATATCAGTTATGGGACAAAAAAAATCATCCGGTTTTACCTTGTTGGAAATCATGATCGTGGTGATGATTATCGGCTTGTTTGCCACGTTTGTTATCATGAATATAGGTGGTGAACCGCATAAAGCGCGTATCGCGAAAGCCAATTCCGATATTCATGTTTTGGAACAGGCATTGGAAGCTTATAAATTGGATAATTTTAACTATCCCAGCACCGATCAGGGATTGGAAGCGCTGGTTACCGAACCCAGTGGGGATCCACCGGCCAAGCAATGGAAAACCGGCGGCTATGTGCAGCGGCTTTTTAATGACCCATGGGGCAATCCGTACCAATATCTTAATCCCGGTGAGCGGGGTAAATTCGATATCTATTCCTTGGGTGCCGACGGCCAGCCCGGCGGTGACGCTGAAGCCAAGGATATCGGCAATTGGGATGATACGGAAGACGCCGGATAGGCGTCATGGATGAAGCCCATGGCTAACAGGCCTTCACGCGGACGCGGCTTTACGCTGATCGAAATGATGGTCGTGTTGATGCTGATTGGTTTGGCCGCGCTGATGATTATTCCCAATATTGCACCGTCAGACAATGCTCGGCGCGTGCAAAAAGAGGCCCAAAGGCTGGCGATTATCATCGATGCCCTGCGCCAGGAATCCATCTTGAAGTTTCAGAATTTTGTTATGCAAATATTTCCCAACCACTACCAGGTGTTGCTTATCGACCCGTTGTCCGGCCCTCAGCCGATTGACGATAAGCCGTTTAGCCCCCGGCAGTTGCCCGATGACATGTATTTTAAGGTCAACGTGGACAACGAAAATATTTCGCTGGCTTCATTGACGAAACCGGAAGTTGATGAAAACGGTAAACCGGCGGCGGAGGAAGGCAAGGAAGAAGAAAAACCGGATCTTAATATCATTATTTATGCCAGCGGCGAGCAATCGCCGTTTTCACTGAAGCTGATCAGTGAAAACGGTCAGGAATATGAGCTGACCGGTGAAATTAACGGTAAAATCGCCATCGCCAAAAAGGAATTCTAGAGATGGTCAAACGCCGTGGATTTACCTTGATGGAAGTGATGGTGGCGGTCATGATATTGGCCGTGGCACTGCCGGCTTTGATTAAATCGGTGGGCAGTAATCTTAATAACGTATCGCACCTCAAGGAAAAAACCGTTGCCGAATGGGTGGCTTTAAACCGAATCACTGAATTGCAGGCCACGCATGCATGGCCGGATGTGGGGCTGTCCAATGGTACCGACACCCAGGCGGGTATTGAATGGCGCTGGCAGATCAAAATCAGCGAAACGCCTGAAAAAGACATGCGCCGCGTGGATGTGGAGGTGCGCCTGCGCCAGAAAGACAAAAATCCCATTGCCAGCCTGCAGGGCTACTTGGGTAAGCCGGTATGATGAAAGAGCGCGGTTTTACCTTGTTGGAGATGGTAGTCGCTATTGCGATTTTCGCCATTTTGTCCAGTATGGTATCGGTGGTGTATATTTCCTCTGTTCAAAACCAGGACAAGGCCAAGGTCGCCCTGCAACGCCTGGGTGAGGTACAGTTGGCGTTTGTGGTGATCGGCCGATCCTTGGAACAAATCAGCAACAGGGGGATACGGGACAATTACGGTGATCTTCAGCCTGCCATTGTCTCTCAGTCAGGATTGGACAGTGCTATTGAATTTACCCAAACCGGCCGGGTACCCCTGGGTTTCCCAGGCGCCAACCTAAGCCGGGTAGGGTTCGGTATCAAAGAGGAAAATCTGTACCGTTATTTATGGCCGGTACTTGATCGCGCCCAGGACACCACACCGGTGGAAAGCCTTTTGCTCGAAGGCGTCAAGGGGATGGAGCTGCGCTACCTGGACGCCAAGGCGGTTTGGCACAATGATTGGCCGCCTGGTTTGGATGATGAGCTAGCCAAAAGTTTTCCCCGCGCGGTGGAATTAACGCTGGAAATAATCGACTGGGGCAAAGTCAGTCGCATATTTTTGCTGCCCGAATATGAAGCATCATAGACAGCGCGGTGCCGCCTTGCTTATTGCCTTAATGTTGGTGGCATCAATGGTTGTATTAACCAGTTCGTTGATGTTGAGCCAGCAGGTCAGCTTGCGGCGTACTGCCAATATAATCAATGGTGACCAGGCTAAATTATTCACACTGGCAGCGGAAAACCTGGGTATGCTGTTATTGAAGCGGGATTTAAAGGATACACCTAACGATCATATGGGCGAGGATTGGGCGTTGTCCAGCCTGACCGGGGTCGACATCCCTATTCCCGGCTTCGAACATTTACCTGAACAGGACCAACCCAGTGTCAACGTGCGAATTCAGGATCTTAACAGCCGATTTAATCTGAACAATTTGATCAACAAAAAAGGTCAGGCGTCGACAAAAGACCTGGAGATGTTTAAACGTTTGCTGCGCACCATTGGGCTGTCGGAAGTAGAAAATATCGCCAACAGTATCGTCGATTGGGTGGACAAGGACATTGACCCGACTTTTCCAGATGGCGCGGAAGATAACGATTATATGGGATTGGAAATTCCCTATCGCGCGGCTAACCAACTGTTTATCAGTCCCACGGAGCTGTATTTGGTCAAGGGCATGACCCCGCAGATTTACGAGAAATTATTTCCCTTTATTGCGGTGTTGCCAACCCGGACCAAAATCAACGTCAATACGGCGACCGCGGAATTGTTGACCTCCATTTCCGATAGCCTGACAATGAAAGATGCTCAGGAAATCGTTAAGGAAAGGGACGAGAAATTTAAACAAAGCGGTTTTGCCAAACTGGACCAATTTATTAAGCTTAACGTCATCGGCGCGCTGGTAAAAAAAGACAAAAAACTTCTGGCACTGATAACGGAAAAATTTTCAGTACAAAGTGACTATTTTCTTGTGACGTCCATGGCTCAATACGGGGAAGGCCGCATGAATTTATACAGCGTCGTAGCGCGAGACAAGAAAAAAGTTCGCGTGGTGGTACGCGGGCAGGGCAGTTACTGATGCCCGGCCAGCTTTTCATTCGTCTTCAAGGCAACGGCCATGCCACTTGGCTTGAACTGGACAGTAACGGCCAAGTTTCCGGTATACCCGGGTTTGGTGAGTTGAGTGAAGCGGCCGGCTATGCCGGCGGCAACAAAGTCGTGGTCATTGTTCCCGGACATGATGTTACTTTGGCCAGGGTCAATATGCCCACCCGTAGCCGGCAAAAGATTTTGCAGGGAATTCCCTTTGTGATGGAAGACCAGGTGATCGAAGATATCGATCACATTCATTTTGCGGTGGGGTCACGGCTGGCGAATAATCAAATTGCCATCGCCATGGTCAGCCGAAAACAAATGCATACCTGGTCCGCCATGCTTGATCACGCGGGTATTACGGCCAGTGCCATGGTGCCGGACAATATGACTGTTCCGGCTATCAACGGTAATTGGTGCGTCCTGCTGGACGGTGACAATGCCCTGGTGCGAACCGGTGAATTGGGATTTGTCACCGAGCGGGAAAACCTGCCCTTGATGCTGCCCCGTGCCGTCAAAGAGCAGGAAACCAATCCACCCCATGCGTTGGATGTGATCGATTGCGCCAAGGATGAGCCGCCTGATGCGTCCATGTTGGGTATCGATGCGGATGTCAGTTTCAGGCATTGCGAACAAGGCGCTTTGTCGGTGCTGGCGCGAAATTATCACAATGAGTCGGCAATCAATCTGTTGCAAGGGGAATTCAGCAAGGCCGAGCAGATAGGGCGGAAATGGAAGCCATGGCTACCGGCGATTACCATGGCCGGTGTATTTTTAATATTGCAATTCGGTGGAATGGTGACGGAATATTTCAGCATCGCATCCCAGCAGCATGCTATCAATGGCGAAATAAAACAAATATTCCGTAAAACGTTTCCGAACAAACGCCTGCGCGATGCTGTGAAACAAATGCGTATTGAGCTAAAAGCGCTGCAAGGATCCGGGAACGCCAAATCAAAAATAGGCATGTTGCAGATGCTTAGCGAATTGGGCCCGGTGTTTGCCAAGTCAAGTAACATAAATTTAAAGCGTATGCATTTTAAAGACGGACGAATCGATTTGGAATTGCAATTACCCAATGTAAAAGAAGTTGAGCAAATGATGAGCGGACTTAAAGTGCTGAATCAGTATGTCATCGATCCACCCACGCTATCCAACCGAGGTGACATGGAGAATGTACGTTTGAAGATTCAACAGAAATGATTGGAAAATTACTTCAATTGCCGGCGCTGGTCAGCGCCAGGGACTGGTATAACAGCCTTCAAAGCCGGGAAAAACAGCTGGTTACCGTCGCGGCTTCCGTGCTGATTGTACTCATGCTGTATTTGCTGATTTGGTCGCCGCTGGTTGGTGGGCTGCATGCGGGTCGACTTGGTTTGAAGACAGCGCAGTCAAATCTGGCTTGGATGAAGCAAGCGCAAAAAAAAGTTCAGGCATTAAAAGCGACTTCGGGCAATTCAACCAAAACACTGGGCGGTAAGTCTATCCTCAGTGTCGTGGAAAGCACCCGTGGCGCCAATCAGATACCTGCATTTAAGCGGATTGAACCGGAAGGCAATAACGGTGTACGTGTATGGGTGGACAACGCACCATTCGACAAACTTATTTTGTGGATTGGACGCTTGGAAAGGCGTTACGGGGTATCCGTTTCCGATATTATCGTGGACAAACAGAAGGAACCCGGCATGGTGAATGTTAAATTGATTATGGCCGGGCAGCCATCATGAGATGGATCAAGGTTCTGGGATTAATCGCGGTTGTTTATGTGCTGGCTTTGCTGGTGTATTTTCCCGTGGGTCATGTCTATGCGTGGGTTCAACCGCAGGTAAAGCAAGCCCAGTTATACGGTCTACATGGTACGCCTTGGTCCGGTAAAGCCGACGTTGCCATTATCGCCGGGCTTCGATTTAAGAATTTGCATTGGCGGATACGCTTTTTACCCCTGCTGCTGGGTCGCGTGCAATTGGGTGTCAGTGTGGATGTTGGTAGGCAGCGAATTCACGGCGATGTCGGCCGCTCATGGACCGGTGTTCGTTATATACAATCATGGACCGGTAAGCTTGCCGTAAATAAAATGTTGGAAATGGCCAAAATCCGGATCGCCGAAGCCGAAGGCCATCTTTCACTCGAGAATATAGGCGTTTCCCTGGATGCGGAGAATGTAAAGAGCGCAACCGGAAAAATCACTTGGCAAAACGCCAAATTGACCGTCTTGCAAACCGTCGATCTGGATGAAATTCACGCCGATATCAGCGAAGAAAAGAACATGCTAAAAGCGATGCTGTCCAGCAGCACCGACAGCGCCATTGATGTGGATGGTACATTCACCTTAAAACCGAGTGGCGAATACAGCTTTAATGGGAAAGTGGCGGAACGGAAAAAAATCGGCCTGCAGCAGATTTTAGCAGGCAGGTGTCGACGTGGTCGAGATGGTAAGTGCCGTGTAAAGTGGGAAGCTCGCTTGCCGTTTAAGCTTATGTAGCCGTTGTTTACGACTCAACAGCCGGGAGAGGCATTTGAACCACTGGGCTGCCATTACCGCGTTTTGCCTGCCATGCTTATCGTCAGGCGCTGTCGCTGACCTCTTTAACCATAAAAATAATTTTGAATACACCTTATCCCTGGGTCAGAGAGGTGACAATTTCAGGTGGGATATTAATGGTCCGGTCAATGAATTAACCCCCTCTTTTAATGTGTTGTCTGAGCTGGATTGGAAAAATATCAACAGTACGCCGCTGCAACTGGAAGCGCACTATCGCGCAAATAGGAAATTTTCCGTGGCAGGGCACGTGAGCTATGCGCTAATTTCCAGCGGCCAAGTAAGAGATTCCGACTATTGCGGCCAAAATCGCAGCCGTGAATTTTCCCGTTCCATATCAAAGGGTGAAGGTGAATTACTCGATTGGGAGCTTCGAAGCCAGTTGGAAGTGGTTCGCCAAGCGATGTATGGCCTGAGTATTATCGGCGGCTATACCCGGTTTAAGCAGGATTTTGATCTTAATACAGGTATTCAAACCATCGGAGGGGTGGAAAATTTTGAGAACCTCTGTACACAAAATCCCCAAGACCCCATCATTCCGCCTGATCCCGGTAGTGTCTTGGCGGATCTGCGAACCTCTTACAACGCTCGCTGGCAGGGTCCATGGCTGGGCGGCGGCGGTCACTGGCGTCATAATCGGATTCATTTGGTGGCCGAGGCACAACTGTATTGGCTGGAATATCAGGGTCGTGGGTCCTGGAACAGCCGTTCGCCGGCTTTTCGCTTTATCCAATCGGCGCAAGGATACGGTATCGGTATGCAATTTAACGCAGGCTATCGGTTAATTGACGGTGTTGAGACTGGAGTTCAGGTCCGTTGGTTGTCCACCGTGACCCAAAGCGGAAATGAATCCATTCGCCAGCAGTTGGGCGGAGACTCAATAATATTTAATCAGGGAAATACATTCAACGGTGCTAAATGGACTACAATAAACTATGCGATATTTATCAAGCTAACCCATTAACAGGATGCCTTATGTCCTCAATTATGCACAAGCTGGAAACTATCAGCGACAAAATCATAAAAGTTTTAACGGAACATAATATTTCCCTGCTGGAAATCAAGGGTTTTTTTAAACACTTTGGTTTGACCGTGAACGCCAACCATCTATTGCAGCCTACCCAGGTACTTAACGAACTGGACAGCCCGGTACTTGCCGTATTTAATAACTTTTTTCATTTGCCAACATCCTGTTTGGAAACCGGTGACACCATTGTCTACCGGCAATTTGGCAGGGAATCTGAACATATTGTTGAAAATGCCTATGGCTGGGACGACTTGCAAGCGAAAACCCAGTGGTTAACGGATAAAAACGTCGGTTGGTCCTATGCTGTGTTGGGCACATCCCATAATGTGGACGTCATCATCCTGGCCTGTGCGACCATGTTTCACGGTCGTGTGGTTTTTTCGGCACAGCCTTTGGCTCATTCGGGACCCGCTTTTAAGGCCGCCTATAAGGAATTGGAGGACAAACTGCTGGGATCTGACGGCTTGGTCGATCTTTCTGAAATTGATAATGATAAGCAGGGGTTTATCAATTTCACACAAGATGAAATAGGTTTTTCACAGTACTGCTTTGTTGAATTCTTAAGCGAGCGTATTATTCGCAGTTTGATTACCCACTTGTTCAGCCCGGAATAATCGGCAGATTGAATGCCGAGTTCCACGCCATGCTGATAATAGTCAAAATACTGCTGTTAATGGGTGTGGCCAATGGCACCCCGATTTTTCTGCATCGTATTTTGGGAGAGCGATGGAGCACGCCGCTGGATGGCGATGCGTTATTTTTTGACGGTCGACCGCTATTTGGGCATTCGAAAACAGTACGGGGGCTAGCCGGTTCGTTAATCGCCACAACCGTATGTGCACCACTGTTGGGATTCAGTTTTCTGGTCGGATTTGTGATTGCTGTTTTTTCCATGTTTGGTGATCTTACTTCCAGTTTTATCAAGCGTCGACTGGCCATTGAATCCAGTGGTATGGCCTTGGGCCTGGATCAGATCCCGGAATCCTTATTTCCGGCTCTGGCCTGTATGGCACTTGTTGAAGTGACGCATTTGCAGGTGGCGATTATTGTCGTGTTGTTTTTTGTGTTGGAGCTTGTACTTTCCGTTATATTGTTTAAATTGAAAATTCGTAACAGGCCTTATTGAAATCAGATGATTCGGCAAAAGTTCTTCCTGTATTCGGTCCCTGGTTGAGAAATTGTTCGATCTATGGCGAAGATTAAACGTCTTATGGAACATCGACCACAGAATAAATCGCCGCAAACATTCGCACCACGAACTCGAAACCCATGCTTGTACATAACATCCGTTTTCGTCGACTGGGAATCGAATTTCATGCTCTAGTGTAGTGTCTCCTATGAAACATGCATTTAGAAAGCCACTCAAGGTGCGAGTGCAAGGCGCAGACCGCCGGGAATGGTGGTCACCTTTCCAAGGTCTGGAACGCAGCAATCGCACGTGGTTTCCCGGAGGGCGAGATAGATTTTTTTAGGTAACCATCAAGTCTATCTCGTCTAAATGTGCGTTTTATAGGAGACACTACACTAGCTATTGGGGCCAATTCGATAGTATCGTCATCCGGAATTGTTTTCCCGATAAGCCTCACCGTGATGATAGGCATTGTTCGCGATAGCTAACAATTGCTTGGTAATTGTCAATTCAATATCTCCTTCGGTTTAGCGTTGGCGTATGCAGTCACGGGGGGGCGGTGTCGATGGGGTAGTTACAGGATGCAAAATAGTTATGCCTGGTGGATTCAGCATTCCACATGGGTGCCGATGCATGTTAGCAAATCGCTGTATTTGACGGTGTAAATCGGCGAGACAAGTCACGCTCAATATGCCAAAAGGCCTAAAACGGTTCATCTTCAAAACGGTTGCGTATGGATTGCATATCCGCAATCCGTCGTTGCAGTGCTTCGACACACAACGGATGAAAAATCTTCCCTTTCTGTTCAACCATATAGGCTTCTGCGTCTTCAAAGGACCAAGCTTCTTTGTAAGGGCGGGAACTGGTCAAGGCATCAAATACATCCGCCGCGGTTACGATTGATGCCTCAACGGGAATATAGTGCGACGCGATACCGTTTGGATAGCCGCTGCCGTCGTAGCACTCATGATGATAGGCAACGATGTTCCTGAGCATGGTGGTATGCTCGATGCCCTGTAAACCGAGTTCGCGCACGATGGTGTCAATCATGGCTACCCCTTTTTCCACGTGTGTGCGCATGATCACCTTTTCTTGGTCGTCCAGGCGAGCTTTTTTAAGTAGAATGTTGTCGGGAATGGCGATTTTTCCGATGTCATGAAGCGGCGCGAATTGCAGAACATATTCAATGTACCTGTCGTCAAACCGGAAATGGTCTGCTAATTCTATCGCTATAAAGCGGGCATAGTGGGCCATTCGCGTAAGGTGGGAGCCGGTTTCTTCATCACGGTAACGGCTAAATTCGCGGGCCGTTTTCATGGCTCCCTGCAGAGTACGGATTCGTGACATTTCACCTTCAATGATCGCACTGATTAATTGGGCGTAAACCGATAAATGGGATCGAATCACTTGGGTAAAAAAGTTTTTGTCCAGCGAATTGAAGAACAAAAAGCCCTGGAAATGTTCCGCGGAATACATGGGAATGGTGAGGCTGGATTGGAATCCGGCTTGAAGTAATTTTTGCGTGTGCTTTTTGTTTGAACCCGCCATGACGGACATGTCATCGATAATGCGCGTTTGCCGGGTTTTAATCAATTCTTTTAATGAAGGCACTTCATCGAGTGGCACCTGGTAGTTGGTCAACGCCGGTGACGGATCCGAACTATTCAAGAAAGTGTACATAGTATCCGAAACGGGGTCGTATAAGGCAACCGATAACCGCCCGAGCTTCGGGTAAATGGATCGGATTTCATTGTGAATGGCGATGAGCCGATCGCTAAGTCCCGTGTATGGCATATTAACCTTTTGTCAGCGAATGGATGGTGATTTCCGGCGGGCAATTCAGCCGGACATTGACAATGGATGTTCCGGCGCCTCGGGTAGTGTAACCATGCATCGCGCAATACCGCCATGGTCCACGACCGACAAACCTGGGGCAGTTGGCATCCAACGTGAGAGGGATGCCGCCAGGCAGGCAGATTTGGCCTCCATGGGTATGGCCGCATAACATGACGTCAAATCCGGCATGGGCGGCCTGCCGATAGATTTCCGGCGTGTGGGACAACAAAATGGAAGTTTCATTGGGTGGAATGGATTCGGCGGCTTTTTCGATGTTATCGACCCGAAAGAAATGGGCGTCATCTATGCCGGCCAGATAAATACGGCTGTCGTGTTTTTCTATGACAACCGTTTCATTAAGCAGAACCCGGATATCCATTTGTTCCATGCCTGGTACCATTCGTACGCTGTCATGATTACCCAGTACCGCGTAAATGGGCGGGTTGAGCTTTTCCCTTAATTGACCCAATGCTTTCATCGTGTCTTGTATACCGCCAAAGGTACGGGCACGGTAATCGCCGGTCATAACGCAAATATCGTATTCGACCTGCTGTACCTTACGGATAACATCGTCGGAAATGACCGGATCCATATCAATATGAAGGTCGCTAATATGTAACAGTCGCAAGCCTTCGAACGCATGCGGTAAATGGGGCAAAACAATCGAGTTTTGTTCAATGCGTATATTGCGGGCATTGTGCCGACCGCGCCAGTAAAACCCGGACGCCATCAGGCAATAGCGAATGATCGAATGAAAAGAGTACCAGTTTTCCGGGTGAAAAAAGTTCAACCCACCGCCAAAGACCCGGGGTTCGGCTGTTGTTTCAATTCCCCATCGCTGCCTGGCGTGGCAATCGCCCAATCGTGTCACGAGCTTGTCTTGAATGAGTGCATCAGCATCATCCGGTTTCATGAATCCGTACCTTTGCTCGTTTGGGTCTTGATTTTGCGATATTCCCGATTAGTTAACACGGTGCGACCGATGGGATTGGAGACATAGACGCGGCATTGCCCGCCCTCAATACGGTGTTGTGTTTCAATGGTAAATTGAGTTACCCCACCCGGTGGGATAGGGTTTGGTGTGATGGCGCCGCTCCAGGTTCCCACCAACGTATTGCCGGCGTCCCTTAACTCCACCATCGCGGTGAGATTAAAGAGTGCGTTCGTTGATGCGTTTTTTATTTCACCGAACGCCATCACATTTCCCTGGTATGGGTCTTGTTCACAATAAAATGACCGTAGTACCAACGACGTATTCGAGTGTGGTTCGCTGCAACCGACCAATAGTATTGCAAATACTATCAATCCTAAATGGAAATTCATGGATCGCTGATGGCATTGAGCTGATTCAGTTGTTCCAACAACTTGTCCATTGTTTCTTTTGAGACGGCAACCCGGGTCCTTTCTTGTTCAACAACATCCGAAGGAGCATTAATCACGAAATTTTGATTAGCCAATTTCGCCTCACTTTTTTGCAATTGGGTGCGCACCTTTTCCTGTTCATTTTCAAGCCGTTTTATTTCCGCGTCAATATCGATTAAGCCGGCCAAGGGTATAAGCAATTTTGTGGTGCCCAGTAACGCGGTTGCCGCCTGCGGGGCCTCTTCGTCTTGTATCAGCTCGATAGTCTTTATTTTTCCGACGGCGTGCAGATACATTCGATATTTTTCCAGACGCGACAAATCGTCGTCGGTTGGATTCTGGACCAGCACCGGTAGTGCTTTGGTGGGATGAATGTCGTAACCGCTGCGAATTTTACGAATGCCAAGAATAAACTGCATAATCCAGTCCATTTCATTTTCGGCTTTTTCATCAATCCGTTGGACATCGGCTTTGGGGTAGGGTTGCAGCATAATGCTGTCAAGTGCGCAGGCGCCGGCGTGAGCAACCGGCGCCACACGTTGCCAAATTTCTTCGCTAATAAACGGGATAAGCGGGTGAGCCAGGCGCAACAAGGACTCAAGCACCGTGATCAGCGTGTGGCGAGTGCCCGCCCGCAGGGTTTCATCGTCACCTTGCAGTACCGGTTTGCTCAGTTCCACATACCAGTCACAAAACTCGTTCCAGGTGAAATCGTATAGGGCCTGGGCGAATTGGTCAAAGCGGTATTGTTGTATGCATTTATGGGACACCTCCACGGTGGCCTGCAAGCGGGATTGAATCCATCGGTCGGCGACGGTATATTGCCGGCTGTTTTCATCGCCAAGGGATTTGTTCTCGCAGTGCATCAGTACAAATCTGGCGGCATTCCATAATTTATTGCAGAAGTTGCGGTACCCTTCGATGCGTCCCAGGTCAAAATTGATATTGCGGCCGGTGGATGCCATGGCGCCGAAGGTAAATCGCAGGGAATCGGTGCCATAAGCGTCAATGCCGTTGGGAAATTCCTTGCGGGTTTGTTTGCTGATTTGTTCAGTCTGTTTGGGTAACATCATGCCCGTGGTGCGTTTTTTAATCAGGGTTTCCAGGTCGACCCCGTCGATTAGGTCGAGAGGATCGAGCACATTACCCTTGGATTTGGACATTTTTTGGCCTTGAGAGTCACGCACTAGGCCGTGAATATAGATATCGCGAAAAGGCACTTCACCGGTAAACTTAAGGCCCATCATGATCATCCGCGCCACCCAGAAAAATATGATGTCAAATCCGGTAACCAGCACTTGGGTGGGGTAAAACGTTCGCAGTTCATCGGTTTGTTTTGGCCAACCTAGCGTGGAAAAAGGCCATAACGCAGAGGAGAACCAGGTGTCCAGTACGTCCTCATCCTGGGTTAGGGATATGTCCTCGGTTAATTGATATTTTTCGCGAACTTCGGTTTCATTGGCGGCTACATAGATATTACCTTGCTGGTCGTACCATGCGGGTATGCGGTGACCCCACCAAAGCTGGCGCGATATACACCAATCCTGAATGTTACGCATCCACTCGTTATAGGTGTTGACCCAGTTTTCCGGCACAAAGCGAATACGACCCTGTGCCACGGCTTCCATGGCGGGTTTGGCCAGACTATCGATTTTGACAAACCACTGATTGGTAAGATAGGGCTCAACCACGCTTCCCGACCGCTGGCCCCGTGGGACCATCATGGAATGGGGTTCGATTTTGTCCAGTAAACCCACCGATTGCAGGTCGTCGATGATTTTTTTACGCGCCTCAAATCGGTCCAGCCCCCTGTAACCGAGCGGTCCGTTTTCATTGATGGCGGCGTTTTCGGTGAAAATATTGATCATGGGCAGGTTATGGCGCACGCCGACTTCGTAATCGTTAAAATCATGGGCCGGTGTAATTTTTACGCATCCGCTACCGAATGCCGGATCTACATAGTCGTCGGCAATAATCGGGATATGGCGGTTGGCCAAAGGCAAGGTGACCATACGTCCGACCAGGTGACGGAATCGTTCATCGTTGGGATTGACGGCGACCGCACTGTCCCCAAGCATGGTTTCAGGACGCGTGGTAGCAACCACAATATATTGATCGCTATCAAGTATGGGATAACGCATATGCCACAGGGAGCTTTGTTCCGGTTCTTTGAGCACTTCCAGGTCGGAAATGGCGGTATGCAATACGGGGTCCCAATTGACCAGGCGCTTGCCACGGTAAATCAGCCCTTCGTGGTATAATTGAACAAATACGTCACGCACGGCTTCGGACAATCCATCGTCCATGGTAAAACGTTCTCGCGACCAGTCCGTCGAGGCCCCCATTCGGCGCAATTGATTGGTAATGGTGTTGCCGGACTCCTTTTTCCACTGCCAGACTTTGTCGACAAACGCTGCTCTTTTCAGGTCGCGGCGCGATAGGTTTTCCGCCGCCAATTGACGCTCCACCACCATCTGGGTGGCGATACCGGCGTGATCCGTGCCTACTTGCCAAAGGGTATTGTGCCCCATCATTCGGTGGTATCGAATGAGTGTGTCCATGATGACGGTTTGAAATGCGTGGCCCATATGCAGGCTGCCGGTGACATTGGGCGGGGGGATCATAATACAGTACGAAGGCCCGACCCCCGAGGCTTTAAAGTAGCCGTTGCTTTCCCATGTTTGATACCAACGTTGTTCGATGTTTTGTGGATTATAGGTTTTTTCCATGTCAGACTCAGTAAACTCCCGAAAATCAAAATTGTAACTTATGGGTGTTAATTTGGTAACCGGCTTGCTCATATTGGCGGTAATGCTGGCGAGAAACGTCCCTGTTAGAATCGGTGACGATCTCGGCCACACGCGTAAAACCACCCGTAGACTCTGGAATGTCGTCGGCCAGTTGAATCAGGACGTCGCTGCCACCAGCCGGTTGCTCCCGATGGCCAATGACGATCGGCTCGTCCTGTGCAACCTGGCGCAGGGCATGGGGTATAAAACTACCGGGCTTGAACGTCCAAAGGAGTTCATCGAGCACCACGGCTTCTTCGTGGCTTGCCGCATGGATGACCACGTGATGGTGGTTAAGAAAGGCTTTTTCACACAGACGACAGGCGAATTCCTGTTTGCCATTGGAGGGTGCGTTGGATAAAACATAAAAGTCAATCTGTTCAGGCATAGCGCGTTCCCACGGTCGTTTCACCAACATCTTCGCCTTCGGCTTTTATTACCGGTGCCAAAACCCTGCAGCCCTGGTGTTTAAGCAGGGGTGGCGAAAACAACATTGTAACAAGCCTCGATCCCGCGCACCGGGATAGCGTGCTTGGGTGAATGGCAGGAACCCAATGATAAAGGACCTATTGCCGAACCGTCCTATGGCTTATTTTTACGCGCTAGCTCACTTATATCAAGCAAATATTGGCTTAGCAGAGGGACAGGGCGCCCGGTAGCGCCTTTTTTTTCACCGGTTAGCCATGCCGTACCGGCAATATCCAGGTGCGCCCAGTGGTCATGTTTTTGGACAAAGCGGTTTAAAAAACAGGCGGCCGTAACCGCGCCCGCTTCACGGCCGCCGACGTTGGCCATATCGGCGAAATTGCTGTTAAGTTTTTCCTGATACTCATCCCAAAGCGGCAGCGGCCAGACCGCGTCGCCGATGGTTTTTCCAGCGTTTTGCAGGTCATGGGAAAGTGGTCCGTGATTGGAAAACAGCCCAGAAGCATAATTGCCCAGCGCCACGATGCACGCGCCGGTCAAGGTGGCGACATCGATGATAACGGAGGGTTTAAAACGCTGTACATACGTGAGCGCATCGCAAAGTACCAAGCGGCCTTCGGCATCCGTGTTCAAGATTTCAATGGTTTGTCCTGACATGCTGGTAACGATATCACCCGGTTTGTTCGCCTGGCCGTCCGGCAGGTTTTCCGAGGCAGCCACAACGCCAACAACATTGAGAGGTAGATCCAGTTCCGCCGCTACTTGCAAGGTGGCGATGACGGCGGCGGCCCCGCACATGTCAAATTTCATTTGATCCATGTCCTGTGCAGGTTTGATGGAAATGCCGCCGGAATCGAAGGTGATGCCTTTTCCGACCAATGCGATGGGTGGCGTTTTCGCAGCCTCTCCCTGGTAGCGTAGAATGATAAACCGCGCTTCTTGCCGGCTGCCTTTGGCAACCGACAGCAATGCACCCATGTCAAGCTCTTGCATGGCCGCGGGCCCCATGACCTCACAATGCATTTTTTTATTACGCTCATTTATCGATTGGGCCTGTTCGGCCAAATAAGCCGGGGTGCAAATATTGGCGGGCAGATTGCCCAGGTCCTTGCATAGATTCAATCCGTTACCGATGGCAATTCCCTGGCGTAAGGCCATTTCACCGTCGTTTAAATCCCGTCGCTTTGGTACATGTAAAATAATTTTTCGCAGCGGACGGCGGGTCTGGTCTGCGCTGGTTTTTAATTGATCGAATCGATACAGTGTGTCATAGGCCGCCAGTACGGCCTCGCGTATTTTCCAATGCATATCGCGGCCACGAACCGGCAAGTCGGTTACATAAAAAATCGCTTCCATTGACCCGGTTTCATTTAATATATTGATAATATTGGAAATGATGCGCCGGTATTGGCTATCGCCCAGTTCGCGTTCACGACCGCAACCCACCAGCAACAGACGGTCGCTTACAATATTGGGGACGTTGTGCAGTAGCAGCATCTGGCCGCATTTTCCTTCCAAATCGCCACGCCGTGCGATATTACTTATGTATCCGTTGGAAACCTGATCCAAATGGTCTGCTACAGGGGTGAGGCGACGCGGCTCAAACAATCCCACAACGATACAGGCACCGCGTTGTTTTTCGGCGTTTCCGCTCTTGACGATAAATTCCATGCCCTGTTTTCCTATAGCTGTATGGACTAAATTGTAGTTGTAAATCAGCATGCTATGCTACTCGCAAAGTCGCCGTTGCGACAAGTAAGTATTCGCACAGATTACACGAGTTGAATTTTTAAAAGATATTAAAAACAGTATGTTACAGGATATAGTTTGAGTGAATTTAATAAATCGCTATATTTTTAAGGAAGTGTTGAATACCTTTATTGTTGTTTTGAGCGTCATGGCGTCCGTGTTTCTTAGCCATCGCTTTGCACGTTATTTGGCCGAATCGGTGGCAGGCAACATTACAGCTGACATTCTGGCCATTCTGGTGGGATTTGACTTCTTGTCGTCGCTGATGCTGTTGATCCCGATAGCCCTGTTTTTTTCAGTTTTGATGTCATTGGGGCGTCTGTACAAGGATAGTGAGATGTTTGTCATGTCTGCCTGTGGGATAAGCCAGTGGCAAATTCTCTACCCGATACTGTGGTTGGGTATGTTTTTCGCCTTGGTGGTGGGAGCATTATCCATGTATGTAACACCCTGGGCATTGGGTAAAATTGAAACCATGCAAATTGAATCGAAATCGGTGTCGCAGTTTACCGGCATCCAGCCGGGGCAATTCAAACTTTTTCAGGCCGGTAAGCGGGTTTTTTATTTTGAAGAATATGCAAAGAACAATGTTATGCGATCGGTGATGGTTTATCAGTCGGGAAAAACCGGCAGTGGCGCTAATTTGGTGACCGCCGACAGTGGCCGCTTTGTGACCGACAAGGAAACCGGTGCGGTCATGTTGATCTTACGGGACGGTTATCAATATCAGGGCGAGGCGGGTCGCAGCGATTTTCGAATCACTCAATTTCATGAGAATGCCATCCGCATTCAGCAGCGCAGCCAGTCACCCAAGAGTGTCCGCCGCGCGGCCCAGCCCACCCATAAATTGTTGCAATCGAATCGCACCCTCTATCAGGCTGAGTTTCATTGGCGTATTGCCTTGCCGATAGGTACGTTGATATTGGTTTTGCTGGCGGTGCCGCTGAGTAAAACGACACCCCGCCATGGTCAATTCGGAAAAATATTTATCGCGATTTTGGTGTATATCGCTTATAACAATCTAATCGGTGTCGGCCGAAATTGGATTGCAAAATCCGTGGTACCCATGTGGTTCGGGCTGTGGTGGGTACATATTCTTTTTTTTACAGCCGCGATAGTCATGATACATACCGCAAACGGCGGCCGGCTGTGGCGTAAAAAAACCAACAAGAAATCGGCCTAATGAAAACAATCGATATATATATCATACGTACCGTGGCTGCCAGTACTTTGTTGGTGATGCTGGTTTTGTTGTCTCTGTTTATTTTTGTGGACTTTATCGCCGAGTTGGATCAGGTGGGAAAGGGCAGTTACAGTATTGGTAATGCCGCTCACGCCGTGTTGTTAAGCGTACCCAGGCGCATGACGGAGTTGATGCCCGTGACCTGCCTGCTGGGGGTTACGTTGGGTCTGGGCGTACTCGCAAACGGAAGTGAACTGACGGCGATGCGGGCGGCAGGCGTATCTATTGTTCGTATCCATTTTGCGGTGGCAAAATTCGGAATCGTGGTCGTGGCATTGATGTTTCTACTGACCGAAACCGTGGCGCCGAAATCCGAATTATGGGCGCAAAGTATCAAGGCGGAAACCAAGCATCGATCCGATACATTGTTTTCCCGGCAGGGGTTCTGGACCCGTGATGGCAATGCCTTCGTCAAAGTACAGACTGTGCTTTATCGGACGTTGCTTTCGGGTTTGGAAATTTATAAGTTACGGGGTCGCAAACTGCAAAGCGTAACCTATGTCGATTTCGCATCGTTTAATCAAAATGAAATTTGGGTGTTGCAAAATGTAAGACGAAGCATCGTGACCGCGGACGGGGTTTACACGGAACACCTGGACAGTGAGTTCTGGCGTACAGACCTGCACCCGGATTTGCTTGATGTGGTGTCAGTCAATCCACGCAATCTGACCTTGTTGGATCTTGCGGGGTATGTGGATTACCTGCAAAGTAATGATCAGGATGCCAGTCAATACGCATTGGCCCTGTGGCGGAAACTGGCTATGCCGGTGGTGATATTTGTAATGATCAGTATTGCCGTGCCATTCGTCTTCGGTCCACTGCGTTCCGTGGCCATCGGCCAGCGTATTGTTGTGGGAACTATGCTAGGTATTTCCTTCCATGTGTTTGATCAGACGACGGCCCATTTAGGCCAAGTTTATCATATACAACCATGGCTGACGGCGCTTTTCCCCGCGGCGGTATTTTTAGGTATTACGTTGTGGCTGATGCGTTCGGTGCGTTAATGTGGCTTAGGAAGTCGCCGGGAACTGATGGGTGTTTCCCACCCCAAGGTACGATTTTTTGTCCTTGAATTCACACTCCGGCGCGATCACGCAGTCGTTACATTTGGGTTTTCTTGCGGTACAAGTGTAGCGCCCGTGTCGAATTAATAAATGGTGGGCATTGCGTAGAAAAGCCTTTGGTACCACGCGCATTAGCCGTTTTTCCACCTCCAATACGGTTTTGCCTTGGGCGACACGGGTTCGGTTTGATACGCGAAAAACGTGGGTGTCCACTGCAATCGTCAGTTCATCAAAAGCCGTATTAAGAATTACATTGGCTGTCTTGCGCCCGACGCCGGGTAAATTTTCCAGTGCCTCGCGGCTGCGGGGAACTCTTCCCTGGTGTTGTTGCAGTAAAATCGTGCAGGTTTTAATAATATTTTCGGCTTTGGCGTTATACAGACCGATGGACTTAATATAGTTTTTCAATCCGATGACGCCCAGTTGATTAAACGCGGCCGGGGAATTGGCAACCTTGAAAAGCGGGCCGGTGGCCTTATTTACACTGACATCAGTCGCTTGTGCGGAAAGGATAACTGCCACAAGGAGTTCGAAGGGTGAGTGGTAAATCAACTCCGTAGTGGGATTGGGAAATTTTTTTGCCAGTTGTTTAAATATACGCAGGCGTATATCAGCATTCATGCGGACGACAGTAAACGCTGGAAAGCATCTGCTTTGTTTTGCGTATGTATATAGTCCAGCAGCCCGGTTTCGTGTAACCCCGGGTTGCTTGGGGTCGAATCGTTTGATTCCATAAACGGGGCGACATTCGCGATATGTTGGGCGCAGTCGTGGTAATGGTACAGCATAAACGGTTTGAACGGACGGTGGTATACCGTAAATTGCGTCGGCTCGAGAACATCGCCACTGGAATAAAAATGTATATGGCGTTTAATCTTCAGTTTCTTGGAAACAACCACAAAACGCTTACCGAACCACGTTCGTTCGCCGTGAATTGCCAGTGATTGGAACGGTGCAAAAACAGCGTCATTATCCATGTAGGCTGGTATATATACGGCGCCGAGTTTCCTGTCAAATAATAAGCATTTTACCGGGGTGCGCGCGCAATAAACCCAAAACCAAATTTGAAACAGTGCGAGCATCACCAGTATGTTAAACAATATGACGTGAAAACCGTGCGTAATAAACCAATGAATCAGAAATCCGCCCAACACGGCATTGATGATGATTGCAGCCCTGGCTGTCCAAATCAAATCATGTTGATAAAGAAACATCAGTGCATAGCGGCCGTCTGTGATTAGCGGCGAACGGCCGTCGACCGTCGGTATGGGCGTAAAGCGGCTTGAATGTAACGCAGGAGCATCCTTAAGATCGTTGTCTATACTGGCGATGCGGTCTTTATCGGGCAGGCGTATCATGCGCCATTTATCCACCAGCGATTGCATCAGGATCAAAATGACTGTCGTGGCAAACAGTACGTAGGGGTAAGACACCGTCAAAGTCAAAGTGCGTTTTCCATTATCATCGCTCTTGGAGATGAGTATTTTAAAGCTTACACCGGTTTGGCTCAAGCCATAAGGTACACCGTGGTTAGGACGTGGAGGCGGTTTTCAGTTTGTCATGAAGCATGCGTTTTTCAGCCCCTTGGAGCCATTTTTTAATTCGGTTGGCGTCACCGAATTTACTTAATTTACCCCAGGAATTTAACAAAATAATCAATACCGGCCGGTCGCTGATATTAGCCTGCATGACCAGGCAGTATCCGGCATCGGAGATAAAACCGGTCTTGCTAAGACCGATATCCCAATTATCCTTTCGAACCAGCCGGTTGGTGTTGTTGAATTTCATGATTTTTCGCTTGGTAAACAACAGGCTCCATGGTTTGGTGGTGTATTTCCGTATGCTGTCATAGCCATAGGCCGCCTTAACCATTTTAGCCAAGTCAACAGCAGTCGCCATGTTTCGGCTGTCTAATCCCGTCGGATCGGCAAACCGGCTGCGCATCATGCCAATAGAACGGGCTTTACGATTCATGGCCCGTACAAAGGCTTTAGAGCCGCCGGGATAGGTGCGAGCCAAAGCCGATGCCGCTCGATTTTCCGAAGCCATCAAAGCCAATTGCAGCAGTTCACTACGAGTTAGGGCGGTACCGAAACGCAATCGTGACCGGGAATAACGCTTACGGTCTTTATCGGCTTTGGTAATGGTGATTTTTCGGCCCATTTCAAGGTCCGCATCCAGGACTACCATGGCAGTCATCAGCTTTGTGATTGACGCAATCGGTCTGGGCTTGTCCACGCCGCGTCGGAACAAAATCCGGCCGTTTCCCTGGTCCATCACCATGGCGGAACTGGAACGTAATTTTAATTTCCGAGGATTGAGATAGGATGTGATACTTTTGATGGATGATTTTGCCTTGGTTTTTACGTCCGTTAAGTCACGGGCATAGCATGTGCTGCTGATGATCAGCGCAAAAAGCGTAAACAACAGTAGGACTTTCCCGTAAGTCATGGGCTTATTTTCCACCGTCCAAAGCACCATTTTACCATAATTATCCGATCTCGCCTACAGAAAAATTGAGAATAGGTTCTCTATCTTATTGATAACTATTACGAATATAGCGATTGAATACACCCACCCAATAGGGGTCGAATTGGCTGTGGGCGTTGCTGTTGATTTCAGCGATGACACGCACCAAGGGCCGTTTATAGCTGCGGTGAGTGCGTTCATGACTCATGGCTTCAAAGGTGTCGGCTATCGCCAGGATTTTTGCTCCGGGGTGGATTTCATCACCATCAATGCCATCGGGGTAACCGGTACCGTCCTGGCGCTCATGGTGGTGAAGCACCATCATGGCTGCGTCATCCCAACCGGTAAATCGATTCAGGAAGTGCATACCCAGTTGGGGGTGGGTTTGCACAATGAGCCTTTCCTGGTCGTTTAGTGCTACCGAGCGATGTACATCGACAGCTAAAAACGCCATGCCGATGTCATGAATGAGCGCCGCGACACGGAGTTGGTTGGCGGCCACGGGTGACCCCGCCAGGCGATTGAGACTATTGGCAAAACTGGCTATACGATTGCTGGTGCCGATGTTGTAGGAGCAGCGTCCTTCAACAACATGCGCAAATTGCTTAAAAAAATCCATGTCATCGCTGAGTACCGCGGCGTGCTGCGTTTTACGTTTGTCGCGGGGATCCAATAGTTCCAGGACTTTATTGCAGTCTTCCACATAGCTGTGAGCATTGCCGATACGGTTAATTGCCGTAATGACCTGGTCGACATTGTCGTAGAGGACATGCTTACGTGAGAAAATTGTTTCAAATAGATCGCGTATCTTGTAGTTGACCAGTAGCACGACATCGGTCAAGCGCGGGTCAAAACGCAAACGAAGGCGTTCTTGGCTGATTAGGCCTAACAAAGCCTGCACCAGGCCGGCTTCCACATGCATATTCAGGGTCTGCAAGTCATTGAACACTGTATCAAGCAGGCATTGCAGCCTGGTGATGGATTTTTCGGATTTTGACCTGTGTTCCAAGTCAATCAAAATACGTTGAATGTCTTCATTTTTTTCAATAAATACATCTCGAAAATCTTTGATCAGGTCATAATCAAAGTTCTTGGCTGTATTCATGCGTGTCGCTCCGATTTCCATTGTTACATGTATCGGCGAAGGTCATGCTTCAATGAACTAACACACTGTTTGTGTGGATGTTTTGTGCGTTGGTGCACGGTGGATCTGTGCATGCCAACGCTCCAGATTTTAGATGTTTTCGGTAAAATTAATCTAAGCCATTGTATTCGTATATCATTCGTCCAGGGCTTTGCGGGCAACATTGTGTATAGTCTGCGAGTCTTCTAAACTAAATGGAAATTTACGCAAGTGACGATCCATGTCCGAATTATTGTCTCAAATTGATCTTACGCAGTTAAAGCGCTCGGCAAAAAATCTTAAAAAAGCCTTTGATTCTGGTGACGTAAAGGCCCAGCAACGTGTGCTTTCCCTGCTGCCGTCATGGCAGGGCGAGAAGGACCTAAAACTCGCCAGTGCCCAATTCATTATCGCCAGGGAATACGGTTACAAGAACTGGATACGTTTAAAGGAAGCCATCAAACAAAAAAGCCGTAGCTTAGCGAATAAAGCGGACGCACTATTACATTTTGTTTTAGACGGTGAATATGACCAGGCCAGGCAGTTACTGGCGGACGACCCGGCGCTGGCACAAGAAAATTTTTTCACGGCGGTGGTAACGGCGCAAGTTCACGAAGTCGAGGATGCGTTGGCACGCGACAGGGAACAGGCGCGTAATAACGGTGGCGTTGGCGGATGTGAACCCATTGTGTTGGTTTGTTGCGCAAACCTGTATCCTGACAATACCGGTTTTAACCAACGGCGGGAAAAAGTACTAACGTTGTTGTTGTCCCACGGTGCCGATCCCAACGCGGAAGTCGTTCGGTCTGCTGGGCACCTGTCTGCATTATTAGGTACTGTTCGTTCCCCGGGTACGGTAAAGCTTACAGCGATCTTACTGGACGCCGGTGCTGCGCCCAGGGACGCAAAATGCCTGATTCATGCCTGTGAACAGCACGATCGGGGCTGTTTGCTGCAATTACTGCAACACAACCCCAGGCAACCCCATTTGAGCGCGGCATTACAGCATTTGTTGGAAAGCGAAGACCTTGACGGTACCCGCTTGTTGCTGGAGCATGGGGCCGATGCCAACCAGGTACACTGGGCGATTTATAATCGCCGCAGTTTAGCGTGTATCCAATTACTGGTGCAGTTCGGTGCCGATATTCAGCAACCCTACGCGGCATCCCTTCATGTTTTAAAAGGATGCGCGCAAACGACCCCGGTACAATGGTCGGAAAGATTGGGCCAAAGGCTTGTTACCGACTATTTACTTCAACACATTGCCGATACACGTACACCGCTCGATCGCTTTATCGGTGCGGCACGCAATGGCGATCGTCAGGTTTTGGCCGGCATCATTGAGCAGTATCCCGATCTGGTGGGCAAAATAAGCTGGACCGACCAGGGTGCCTTGGCGTCGGTGGCGCGTGAAGGTAATTTTGAGGCGGTTAAAATACTTCTTGAATACGGTTTTGCCTTGGAGGCGAGGGCGGATGATCTCGATGCAACAGCGTTGCTTTATGCTTGCGCCTATGGCAGGGAAGAACTGGCTAAATTTTTATTAGAAAAGGGCGCCGATTATTATGCCCGCACCAATCGCGACGAAGATGCGTTATGCACAACCATTTCATTTGCTTGCTTGCATCGGGAAAGCAGTTCGGCCTACGCTAAAATTGCGCACTATCTGCTGGTTGCCGGTGTCCATGTGGATGATGAAACCATCAATTACGCATTGTCGCATCAGTTGGACGGTATTTTGGCGGTTTTCCGCGATCACGGGTACTTTTATTGATTCGGCTGGCGATATCAGGCTAGTTTTTACAATCCGGACACATACCAAACATGACCATGGAATGGTCATTGATGATCCAACCGGCTTTGGAGGCTATGGTTTCCTGTTTGCTCTCAATACTCTCGTCGAAGAATTCTTCAATTCTTCCACAGCGCACGCAGTACATGTGATCGTGATGGTCGCCCCGATTGAGTTCGAATATAGTCTGGCCTGATTTGTTTTTATCTAAATTGAGTCGATTGATAATGCCTGCATCACTGAACTGGTTCAGTACACGGTAGACCGTGGCAATACCCACATTTTCGTCGTTTTTAATGAGTATTTTGAATATGTCTTCCGCGCTGAAATGGCGTTTGGCGTTTTGTTCAAAAAGTTCCAGTATTTTCAGACGCGGAAGTGTAGCCGATAAACCCGCCTTCTTTAGATCCTGGGTATCCATGATAGTCCTCGCCTGGGAATTTCGGGCTAGTATACCTCCCTAAAGGAGTACTTGCAAAAAGCAATGATAATCATTATCATTCTTGTTATCGCATATTAGAGAGTTTGAGTATTGGAGATGTATAATGTTTAAAAACAGTTGCTTACTGTTCTTTTTAGGAATTGGTCTAAGCTTGTCCGCGCAGGCGGCAGATGAGTTTAAGCTGATTATCAAGAATCATCGCTTTGAGCCTGAAATCGTTAAGGTCCCCAGTGGAAAAAAAATACATCTGATGATCGAGAACCAGGATAAGGCGCCGGAAGAGTTTGAAAGCTATGATTTAAATAGGGAAAAGATCATTCCTGGCGGTAGTAAGGCTGTGGTTCGTATCGGGCCACTGAAACCCGGAAGTTACGGATTTATCGGAGAGTTTAACTCGAAAACCGCCCACGGCAAAATTATTGCGGAGTAGCCCATGTTAGCCTCTACACTTATTGTCTTTCGTGAAGTTTTGGAAGCTGCGCTAATCATTACGATCGTGATGGCGGCGGCAAGGGGTGCTTCGGGCTTGCGCTTTTGGATCAGTGGCGCTGTGCTGGCAGGTGTCGGTGGTGCTGCAATCGTTGCATTTTTCGCGGACGTGATCAGTGCATGGTTCGCGGGCACTGGTCAGGAGTTATTTAACGCCACAGTGTTGTTTGTAGCGGTGGGCTTTTTAGGCTGGCATATTGTGTGGATGCAGAAACACGGCCGGGAATTGGCGGCAAAGATGAAATCCTATGGCCAAGCTATTGTTACCGGTGACCGCTCAATGATTGTATTGGCGGTTGTCGTAGCCATGGCGGTATTGCGGGAAGGCTCCGAGGTGGTGTTGTTTGTTTACGGCATTTTGGCTATGCAAAATACGACTTCGGTGCAAATGTTGTCCGGTGCCGTGCTTGGCCTGGCGGGTGGTGCTTTATTCGGTGTGCTGTTTTATTTTGGGTTGATCAGATTGTCCAGCAAGTATCTGTTTACCGTCACTAATTGGCTCATTCTGTTCCTGGCGGCGGGCATGGCTGCACAAGCCACTAAATTCCTGGTACAAGCCGATATATTGCCGGCAATCGGCAATGCCGTTTGGGATACGTCATTTATATTGTCTGAAAAGTCAGTGCTCGGTCAAATTGTTCATACCTTAACCGGTTATGTTGCCCGTCCCGACGGTGTGCAAGTTATCGCTTACCTGCTTACCTTAAGCTTATTGGGAAGCTTGATGGTTATTGTGGGTAACCGAAAGAAACCTTCCGCCAGAATGACTGCGCCCGTGGCCGCCATATTAGTGTTTGGATTGACTATTTCTAGCGGACAGCCGAAGAATTTTCAGGCCGTGCATCGGCTCAATACCGAAGCTGATCCATACGAATTCGTGGTGAACTGGAGCGTTGATACCGCCCGGGACCGGTTCGGTTCGGGTTGTTAAGCAACAAAGCAGTGGTTAAGCGCTGTGCAGACCTGCGGCCGGCTCGGAACGCCTTTCATGCTGCTCCGCATACTGTAAAGTATGCCTGAAGTC
>Ga0114931_10000915_pt1 | contig 37029 bp, 35 predicted proteins | sample 2SBtaG_FD_89579 | JGI IMG/M metagenome (GOLD analysis project Ga0114931, IMG submission 89579) | Deep subsurface microbial communities from Kolumbo volcano to uncover new lineages of life (NeLLi) - 2SBTROV14_V59a metaG | ecosystem: Environmental > Aquatic > Marine > Volcanic | place: Kolumbo... | reverse complement strand
GCCGGACACTGACTTTTTCGCCTTTGTTTCACACGGCAGGCCTCAATGCCGCGGCATTGTCTCTTTTTCATCATGGCGGCACGCTCTATATCATGAAACGCTGGGACGCGGCCAAGGCCCTTGCATATTTTTCAGATCCGGAACTGGGCATCACCCATGTCAACGGCGTGCCCACGACATATATCATGATGAGTGAATTGCCGGAATTCGAAACGGCGTCCTTTCCCACCATCAAATTCTTTGGCGTGGGCAGTGCGCCCATTTCCATGGATCTGCTTGAGACGTGGAAGAGGAAAGGCGCAGACCTGGCGCAATCCTATGGCATGACGGAAGTTTTTGGCGTGTCGCTGACGCCGCCCCACCGCGCCGCGCAAATGATTGGCTCGGCCGGGCATCCGATGATGCATGTCGATGTGCGCATCGCTGATGAAAGCGGAATGGAGTTGCCGCGGGGTGAAGTGGGGGAAATTCAGGTCAGGGGCCCGGGGGTGACACCTGGATATTGGCGGGAGCCTGAATTGACCAAAGCGGCGTTCATCGACGGATGGCTGAAGACCGGCGATCTGGCCAGGATGGATGACAGCGGCGCGCTTTTTATCGTTGATCGCCTGAAAGATATGTATATTTCAGGGGGTGAAAATGTTTACCCCTCTGAAATCGAGAATGTGATTTCCGCCTTTGAGGAAGTCAGTCAGGTGGCCGTGATCGAAGTGCCGCACCCAAAATGGGGAGAAGTGGGGCTGGCTTTAATTCTCCTGCGTGCGGGGCAGCGTCTTGATCAAGATACTGTGCTGGCGCGTTGCCGGGAAAATCTTGCGGCGTATAAAGTGCCCAAGCACATTTCTTTCGTGAAGGCGCTTCCTCTGAACGCGCAGGGCAAGGTGCTCAAGAAAGACCTGCGCCGGGAATATGCGGCTTTTACGGGCACAACGAAAAATCAGTAACATTTAACTTTGAGAGAGCAATGAACACACAGGCTTCAGATATCAAGAAAAAATTATCCCTTCCCCTCTTTTCGGCGCCAATGTTTTTGGTGTCGGGGCCGGATATGGTGAGTGCGGCGTGCAAAGCCGGTGTGGTGGGGAGTTTTCCCACGCTCAATGCACGGCCCGTCTCCCTGCTTGATGACTGGATGACTCGTATTCGCGAAAACCTGGCCGTTGCGGAAGAGGAGCATCCCGGCCGCATTGCGCCGTGGGCGGCCAATCTTATCGTTCATCGCAGTAATAAGCGTTTTGGCGAAGACCTCGACCTGGTGATGAAGCATCGCGTGCCGATTGTGATCTCCGCTCTGGGCAGTCCCCGGACCGTGGTGAAGGAGATTCACAGCTATGGCGGGCTGGTTTTTTCAGATGTCAGCAGTCTCGATTTCGCCAAAAAAGCAGCCGATGCCGGGGCTGATGGCTTGGTGCTCATCGCGGCGGGTGCGGGCGGCCATACGGGCGCGATGACGGCGATGTCGTTCGTGCCTGCGGTGCGGGAGTTTTTTGACGGGCCGGTCGTGCTGGGCGGCGGTATTGTCGATGGTCGGGGCGTGCGCGCGGCGGAAGTTCTGGGCGCCGATTTTGCCTATATGGGCACGCGCTTCATCGCCACGGAAGAGAGCATGGCGAGCGGCGCCTACAAAGAGATGCTGATCCAGTCGGATGTCAACGACATTGTTCTCTCGCCTTATTTTACCGGCATCAATGCGAACTATCTTTTACCCAGCATTGAGCAGGCGGGCATTGATCCATCTGTTCTGGATAAAGCCAATCCGGAAATCGGCTTTGACAAAAGAGAGCGGGAGGGGGAGAGCAAAGTGTGGCGCGATATCTGGTCGGCGGGCCAGGGCGTGGGCAGCATCAAAAGTGTGCTGCCCATCGCAAAGCTGGTGGAGACGCTCAAAGCCGAATACAAAGCGGCCTGCGAGACGCCGGTCTGCGGGTAAAGTTGGCCAACTGCCTCACTACCAGTAGTGAGTCCAGCGGGCGTTCTTGGCAAAATATTTATACGCATCATGGCCGCTGGTGGGCAGATATTTCAAGTAAGAGCTGTGATCATAGCGCGCTCTGTACTGGTCGAAGACCGGTTTATAAATATCCATATGCACATCGGGGATGCGGTGCTTTTCACGGAATGCCTTGATGGGAACCGGCGCAAGGGCGCGTTGCTCAAAGGCGCTGCATTTGACAAGTTCAACGCCGCGCGGGCTGAAGATGGCTGAGCGCCCGGACCTGCCGTGCGAAGCTTCATCAAAGAATTGCCGCCCCGATTTTCCAGTGGTGGGAGAGACAGAAACACTGTTGTTCGTCACCATGGTGTAGAGGCTGTTGTGATAAGAGGTGAGCCGCATGTCCTCATACTCAAAGCCGCCTGTGGCCACCCGGGCTATAATCTCAGCGCCCTTGAACGCCATGCAGCGAAACAGTTCAGGTTCAAATTGAACGGCCGACATGGCGATATTGCCGATGTCTGTCTTCTCGATTGGAATGACGGCATCGAGGCCGTACATTTCGACGAATTGATCGTACACGTCGTAAATAACGCTGGTATAGCCTTCAGACCCAGGAAAAAGCCCGCGAACATTGCGCTGCTTCCAATGCTTGGCGACGACGTTTCCATCAGGACCAACCATCACCATCAGATGGAGAATGTGGCCCGGCCAGTCCGGGTCTGTGGCATAGGTGCCAAACACAACATAGCAATTATGCTCTTTGCATTTTTTGCCGACGGCATCTGTTTCGGGACCCGGCACCTGAATGCAGACATTTTCATGCTGCTTGCGGGTCCAGACGCTAAAACCGGTGATCGGAAATTCATGAAACAGGAGAAGATCCGATTTGCCGCCATAGCCTTGCGCGATGTCGATGCTCTCCAGCATATAATCAAGATTGGCTTTGCGGTCAGGCTCCGGGTTGTCGCCATTGACGCCATTGACACGGGTTTGAACAACGGCGACCATAATGTTGTCTTTACGCAGTGGCACAGTTGGATATGTGCCGTCTTCCCGAACCATCTGTTCTGGTGCTTGTGCGGTCATGAGGTTTCCTTCGTGATTTAAAGACGCTGAACCTGAAAGTCAGGGGCGAAAACGGTTGTTCCAGCCAAGAGCACAGAGTGGCGCCATGGGTTTCAGGTGAATTTGCAGCGGATCATACGGGAACATGCAAAACGCATCAAGCCTGGGTGCGCGGGATTGACAGCCTGGCGTCACAGAGCCTGGAGCGCGTTCGCCGCCCGGGTGAGGATTGTTGTGTAGTGGATGAGCGGACTGGTTTTCTCATGCGTCAGAGTGAATCCGCGCTCCATCAAACCATTTTGCAGACCGGGCATATGCAACGCCCCCCAGGGAATGATAATCGTGTCATAGTCATTGATGCGCGCATCTAAAGCGGCCAGCACATGGTCATTGCGCTTGTTGAGAATATCATCGAACACCACCTTAGCATCCTGTTCCGAAAAGTTCTTGTTCAGAGCTGAAAAGCGACCAAGGGTCTGGGCCAGAGAATCGCTGCTGTAGACCTTGATGACGGCACTAAGAAACTGAATTGTGGTTTTGGAAAAATCACTGATATCGCGATCGGCACTGAGAATGACGGGATCATCTTGTTGACCGCTTTGACCGTCTTGCGGAGAAGGCGGACCATTTAAATCGGAGGTTATTGCGGCTTTTCCTCCCCTGTCGTTTTGTTGCAGGCGAGGCTGTTGCTCCAGACCAAGAATTTTTGCGACGCCTTGATAGGACAGGTTTCCCGACAGCAGCCTCTGCCTGTCCGTGACCCCTTCCGCCAACACAAGAGACTGCGCGGGGAAATTTGAGAACAGCGCGTCATAGGCATTGGATTCGCCAAAGTGCATCATGCCGATGAGGTGAACGCTCTTCACTCCTTTGGTGAAAACGCGTTCCCTCACATCCATTTGGGAAAATGTGAAATCAATAAAATGGTCGGTTTTTCTTTCAAAGGCCGAAGCGACGGTCATCAATCCCATTGCACCGATGACCAGAGGCGTCAGGAGTAAGAAAGTGATTGTAGCGGCGACCGTCCGCAGAACAATGTGCTCAAGGCGCGGCAGATGATAGGTGCTTATCCAGAAATTTCCGGTGCGCGCCCTATTGATGAAAAACGCGCCAAATGCCAGAACGATTTGTAGGACCGTGATCACGGTGAACGCTTTCAGATCCTCTGCCGCGGGTGAAAACGGAAACGCTCCCAGTTCCGTCCAGATCAAAAACAGGGCTGGTGGCAACAAAACAAGTTTAGGCAATTGCGGAACGAACAGCAAAAGAGGCAACATGACAAGCGCTGCGAGGAAAACAGTCACGACCGGTATGGACCACATCAATGGGAGTGCATCCACGTTAGCGCCGGTTGCGGCGATATAAATCAAAAATCCAACGGAGAAACACGTATCAAACAAGAAGCCAAAAAGAAAAAAATTGGTGAGGAAGGCCGAGAAGGACAGAAACCTGCTGCGCTTCACGGCGTTGAGTATTGGCAAGGGTTTTTCTTTCTTCATGAGCGGGCCAGCATGCGCTTTACTTTGCGTTTCAGCACATAGCCGAGAATGGCCCGGGGGCTGTATCCGCCATGCACCATCACATCGGCGTTTTTACTCAAAGATTCAGGAGAAGGCGCCGTGACGCCATGCCCTTCAACGATGCGGTTAAAAAAATTGAACAGCGCGGCCACCGCAATAGCGTCTGAGAGTGCCTGCTCGCTCCATCCTGCATCCATGACCTTTTGGTAATCGGCTTGAGTGAGGTGTGAGGGTGTCAGCGTCAAGGTTTTGACATAGGCCAATATGGGTTTGAGTTTTGTATCAACCGGTGCGCTTTCGATATCTTCCAGAAGTGGCGTGAAGACGTTAGGGTCAACGCCATGTCCTTGTGCAAAAACCATGTGGGATTGATGGCAGAACTGGCACTGGTTCAGGCCCGACACATAGGCTCCGATCAGTTCGCGCTCAGCGATGGTGAGTTCTGAGGGGCGGCGCATGATGTTCTGCACCGACTTGCTTAAAGGCCCATAGCGGTCTCTCTCCCGGCGCATGACAGTTTGAACGCCGGCACTGTCATTAAGATAGCTGAAAAAAGGCATGGCGCATTTCCTTTGATGCGATGGGCGGGCTCATTCCCCTCCCAAGTTCAGCACGAACAGGAGGCGCCGCGCAAGGCATCTCACGCGGCGTGCAGGATGGCGTGCAATTGCTGACATGTGAGCGTCGTTTTCATAAGATGCGCCGGGCAAGTCCGGCAATCGGAACTGCCAAAACGGGGGAGGGGGAAAACATTTTCCCCCCGCACGGACAAAATGTGAATGAGTGCACATTCCGTCATGTCCGGCAGGGCCAGCACTTTCAGGCGCGTCGCCTGGCTCGTCAGCCAATCCACATGCCAGCGGCGTGTTTTCGTTTCAGCCAAATGCCGTGCACAGCGCGCTTTAATGCCGCCGGGCCCGCGCGCACTCCCGGCGTAAAGATAAGTTCCGGGTTTCAGCCTGTGATGGCTGAATTTAGGGGGAAGGACGGGGGACTTTTTGATTTCGATGAAGAGGGCGTAGGCCCCGCGCGCTTGAGGTAGCGCGTCAGCGCGCGACACCCATGCGGCCCCGACCGTTTTCACTCAGCCGCTTCACTATGCTGTTGCAGAACCTGGGTGGCCAGCCGTCCCGTCAATTCACTCAAATGATCGAACGCAGAAATATATGTTCCCGAGCCTAAGGTTATGGAGCGCAATTCCACAATCATGTCGCGCATTTCCGATTGTGGCATATGCGCTTCAATGGTCTCCCAGCCCGGCCAGCCCTCACGGGCATCAAACCCTAAAATTTTGCCGCGGCGGCCCGAGATCAGGCTGTTGATTTGTCCGGCAAATTCAGAGGGCACCATGACGCTGACACGCATGACCGGTTCCAGGAGAACTGGGTTGCAGGTCGGCAGGGCTTCGGACATGGCCTGACGACCGGCCGTTTTGAACGCCATATCGGAACTGTCAACCGCATGAAAGGAGCCATCGACCAGATTGACGCCGACATCCACAACCGGAAATCCCAGCGGTCCTGTTTTGAGGTATTCCTTGACGCCGGCTTCGACGCTCGGGATATATTGACGGGGAATAGCGCCGCCCGTGATGCTTTGTTTGAAAGAGAAACCGGAGCCCAGCGGGCGGGGCTCAATTTCGACGACCACATCGCCAAACTGTCCGTGTCCGCCCGATTGTTTTTTGTAACGGCTGTGATGTTTCGTGCCCTTGCGGATGGTTTCCTTATATGGGATTTTCGGTGTCTGTCGGTTGACGCGGATGCCGTACTTGCTGGCCAGACGGTCCGTGGCGATCTGGAGGTGCACATCCCCCTGACCTTTGAGGTGAATCTGATGAACGTCAGCTACCTGTTCATAAGAAATCGAGGGATCTTCCTCACATATTTTTGCCAGGGACGTGACGAGCTTCACTTCATCATTGCGATTTTGGGCGGTCAGCGCTGTGACAAAAACCGGTGGGAGTATGTCCAGACCGGCCAAGGGCGGCGCTTTTTCACCGCCCGTGGTTAGAACATCGCCGGTCTTCGCTTTTTCCATGCGGCTCAAGCCCACCATCTGCCCGCGTGAAGCGGATTTTATTTTATCGGTTTTCTCACCGGTAAGGCGCAGCAGACCCGAAGGACGCTCGCCGTTCAGACTCTCTCCTTCTTTAATTTCACCTCGCAATACGCGCGCTAGAGATATTTTTCCCATGTGAGGGATGTTATAGGTTTTGACAATCTGGGCGAGCGGTGTGCCGTGTTCCTGCACGCCAAGCCTGTCCTGAAGGCTGCTTAAATCAGGCACCTCGTGACGCAGGGCTTTAAGAAGACGGTGGACTCCATTTTCATTTAGCGCCGAGCCCATCAGAACAGGTATGATCAGACCCTTGCGCAAATCCTGCGACAGATCCTGAAACACTTCCTCCTGAGGCGGATGAATATCCTCAAGCAGCTCCTCCATCAGTTTTTCATCATAGTCAGCCAGTGTTTCCAGCATGGAATAACGGGCATTTTCAACGTTGCTTTCCGCCTCCGATGGTAGATCGATGGACTTCGAAGTTTTGTGCTTATTGTAGACATAGGCGCGTTCACTGGCGAGGTCGATGAATCCGGTTACCTCATTATTGCTCCGGATTGGAATGTGGCGCAGCACGATGGGGGTTTGAGATACGGATTTAAGGGTGTCGGCGAGCTGCCGTATGGACTGGGAAGCCTTATCAACTTTATTGACATAAATAAAACGAGGGATTTGCCGGTCTTCAAGAAACTTTAACAGGGGGGAAAGGCTGATGAGCTTGTCAGAGTCGGTTTCTGTAACGACCACGGCGGCGTCGACGCACAGCAGCGCTCCATAGGTTTCCTGAGCCAGTTCCAGCGATCCGGGACAATCGAGAAAAGTGTATGTATCTCCCATAAAACGTGTGGAAGCGACATTGATTTCAGTACCCATGGAGCGGGCTTTGGCTTCCGCGCTGGAATCGCCGAACAAGCGGATTCCATTCTCACTTCTGCGTTCTAGAGCGGATGTTTGACATAAAATGCTTTCCAGAAGACTGGTTTTACCGCTTGATTGCGGTCCAACAAGCGCAATCACACGCGGATTTTTGTCGGCGCCAGACATGAGTCCTCCTTTTCGAAATTGGTTGGCGCCAAAGGAGGGTCAAACACGGAGGGGAGGGGCACCCCGCCCGGCGCCAGAAGTGGATCAACTGCCATTGCCGTGTTCGCTGCGGGAGTTATATTAGCAAGGAAAAGAGCCCTTGGCGAATCGCAGAAAGAGCGCTGAAGTCAGTCGTCCAGAGAGCGTCTGGCTTCCAGCATTCGCTGCGCCACGGTGATGGCGCTCAATGCCGTGAGAAGGTAAATGGCGATGGCGAGAACCTGAAAACACAAGCCCACACCAATGATCAATATGCGTTCAAAACGGGAGACCCAGCCATTTTTGCAGGAGATCCCCAAAGCCTCGGCCCGGGCGCGGGTATAGCTTGTGATCAACGACCCCAGGAGCGCTAAAGCCGTGATCGCCGCCATAACCGGGTCGCCCAATTTGGCAAAGAGATAAATCATGGCGGAAAACACGACGCCGTCGGAGATCCGGTCCATGGTGGAGTCGAGAAAAGTGCCAAAGGGCGTGGCGCGGCCGAGACTGCGAGCCATCAGGCCGTCCAGCAAATCAAGGATGCCGGCGAGAAACCAAAGAATACCGGCGGAAATCAAAGCATTTTGTGTGATCAGTAAGGCAGCGAGGACATTCAGGCCAACACCGGACAGGGTGAGGTGATTGGGTGTCAGCCCCATTTTCGTAAACAGCCGCACCAGAAACTGCATCGTTCCCAAAAAGAACTGATAAATGCGATCGCGTACTTCCTGTTGGCCGTTCACCATGATGGTTTTGTTATCCTGTGGAGTTTTCTCTTGAGTTTATCTGCAATGGGGGTGCTTATGCAATCCCGGTTCAAATCAGTGGACTGGCCGGGACGCGATTATTATGAAGATAGACAACGATGAAAGGATTTGCCCAGACGGCGCATGAGAATGAAATAGCCTTCTGGACCCTGATCAATTCCCTCTCCAAGAGGGTCTAGAGCTGCGACGCGGATATTTGTCCTTTCTGTAAGTATTCCGATGAGTCCTGGCCTGAATTGTGCTTCACTGAAAAGGCATACAATGCCTGAGTCTTTCAAGGAGTGCTGTAACTTTGCCAGTGACGCGGCGCCCATGGGAACATCCGGATTTATGGCCAGAATACCTTTGGAATTTAATCCGAACTCATTCTCAAAATAGCGATACGCATCGTGATACGTCATGAATGGTCGATCACGCACGCTCTCAAGAATATCCTCCAATTGGGTTTTCAGAAGTGACAATTGTTGTTTCATCCTGTCCGCATTGGCGCGGAAGCGGTTGGCGTGAGAGGGATCTGTTTTGATCAGTTCAGCGGCTATTTCATCCACAAGGCTTTGCGCATTTTCTGTCGATAGCCAGAAGTGCATGTTAACGGCGCCGTGCGAATCGATCGCCGCCGTGTGGGCGTTATTCCATCCTGCCGGCCGCACGGGAAGAAGGAGCAAGCCTGGTGTTTTGACAAGGGCCACCTCTCGGCCGAATCGGGCCAGAGTGTCAAGGGGGCGCGCCAGGAATGTCTCAAGCGCCGCGCCGCCCCAGAATATAAGATCTGCCCGGCCCAGCAGGCGGGCATCGCCCGGGCGCAGGGCATAGCTGTGCGGTGATGCGCCCGCAGGCACGAGCACATGCGGCCGCGCCACACCTTCCATAACGCCGGACACGAGAAAGGACAAAGGTGCGATGCTGACAACCACCACGGGCGCGTCGGGTTGGGGCGCCAGATCAACCCCGGCGGTCGGCGGGGCGGGACTGAGAAGAAAAACGAACAGCGAAAAAAAGAAAACCAGCAGGGATTTAAATACCATGAGTATGTCTTCCAGTTTGGCTCCCGCGCGCGAGACAAAGCCCGGGTGGTGAAATCAATACGCCAAGGGTTCAGCCCGTATCCGAGATTGGCGGGCGGGGCAAGGGCATGTCCCGAGGCTGGCCGCCGATGTGACGTGGTCAGGACACTTGGCAGTCCTGGGCCATTGCGTTTGTTTGTTTAATTCTGCCCCTAAAGGTAGAATTCACCGGAAACTTGACGACCAGATCCCCATTTCTTCCAATCCTCTGCCTCAGAAGCACGCGCGCGGAGCGATGAGTTCATCCGTGAAGTGCCCCCTCAACGCCAAAACCGGAGACAGAGCGGCGGCATAAAACTTCATATCTGTCAGCGTTAGAATGCGAAAATATACCGCACGACACCGACACCGGCGATCACGATCAAGATATTCCAGAGTGTTGCGAGGCATCCTGCAATAATGCCTATAAGGACGAATAACCCATCCCCGACTGCCAGACCCAGGGACAAAAGGATAATCGACCAGGCAGCCGGAAGATTGCCTAAAGGGATGGGTAATGTAAGGACAATGCTGAAAAGTGCGCAAAACACGAACAGAAGGTGACGCCTGTTCACCAACCAGTTAAGTCTCGGTGTCATCATATTCTCGACGTTCAGGATATAAGGTCTGACCCGTTCCAGGTGGCGAATAACCCGATAGCGATTGAGCCGCCTGCGGGAGACAAATTTTGGCAGGCGCGGTGTCTTTCGGCCTGCTGCGGCCTCCAAAGCAAAAATCAGAACTGGAATGCCGGTCAAAGTCGACATCCCGGGAATCGTCGGTCCGGGAACGCCGTTGGGCAGAGCGAGAAAAAGAATAATCAGTGCATAAGCCCGCTCCTGAAGGTTTTCAACGATTCTTCCAATAGTGAGCCGGCCTTTGACGCCGCACCGCAAACGCTTCAAAAGTTGACCGCATATGTCGTTGTGTTCAGATGCAGGCATCAGAGATTCTGTTCCGGCTTTCTCAGGTTCCCGTTCCAGGGACTGGTATGGGCGCCCTTTCTTTTCTGGTCCTGACAGACCTTCGGGCCGCCCAGAGACTCAACAATCTGGCTCTCATTACTGTAGTCATCCGCCAAGCCCACCTCAACCCCTCCTCTCGTTCCCGAAGGCTGGAAACAGACATCGCTCCGGGTTGATTTATATAACGTGCCGGGAGAAGTTGATGGTGATTCTTTTCCACGGAGTCCGTTTGCACCATGGTCGGGCACACCATTTCGCTTTCACAAAAAATTGCCGCAATCGGCGTACATCTGCTGACGGCCTTCGGGGTGGTTTTAGGCTTTGCGGCCTTAAATGCGGTTATTGACGGCAACGACCGTCTCATGTGGCTTCTTCTTGGGGGCGCCTTTCTGATTGACGGCATTGACGGGCCGTTGTCGCGCCAGGTGAACATCACGCAGAGATTACCAGAGTATGACGGCGCGGTATTGGATTTGCTCGTCGATTATTTAACTTATGTTCTGGTTCCGGTATTTTATCTTTACCGTTTAGACTTCCTGCCTTCTCCTCTGGCGCCTTGGTTTGCCGCGTCCATTTTAATGGCGTCGCTATATACTTTTGGAAATCGCAATATGAAAAGTCAGGACCACTACTTTGTCGGATTTCCTGCGGTTTGGAATGTCGTGGCGTTTTACTTTTTTGCGTATCATACGTCTGTATGGCTCAATGCCATTGTGGTCCTTTTCCTTGTGGTTCTCACGTTTACCAGAATCAAGATGGTTCATCCCTTCCGCGTGAGAGCCTGGCGACCGGCGACACTTGCATTTGTTTTTCTGTGGAGTGCGGGTGCGCTCACCATTATTCTTGCCCCGGAACGTGTTTATGATGGGGCCTTATGGGTCATCGGCCTCACATCGTTCTATTTTCTCGGGATCAGTCTCTGGCGCACGTGGGCAGGGCCTGACGGGCAGGCATAGGTAATCCGGCCTTAACCATGAAACGGACAGTGCTGTCGGGGTCTTGACGCAGACGCCGGAAAATTATTTTTATTGTGCAACGGCCGCGTAAACCATATTCAGACCGAACGCCAATCAAAAAGCACCAAACTCCAAGCAAAATGAATCCGCCGGGAAGAAAGCAGGGTTAACAGAATCGGCAGAATGCCTGCAATGTAAAAGTGCATTTTAACGCAACATCAAATTTCCCATCTCTAAACTATATCTCATGCTGGCCGTTTGCCCCGCATGTTGTGTAAATTAAAGAGTGAAAAGAGATGGCCAATTTTCTGTTGGTCCACGGTGCCTGGCATGGCCGTTGGTGTTGGAAAAAGCTGGTTCCCTTTTTGGAGGGGTATGGCCATACGGTCAGAACGCTCGATCTTCCCAGTCATGGTGGTGACCGTACGTCGAGATTGCGTGTGACATTGAATACCTATGGCCGGGCGATCCAAAGGGAAGCCGAGTCGGTTGAAGGGCCGGTGATTGCCGTTGGTCACTCCATGGGCGGACTGGCCATATCGTACGCGGCGGAGCAACAGGGTTTGGATATCAGTAAGCTAATTTATTTGAGTGCGCTCCTACCTGTCAGGGGTGAGAATATACGCAATCTCGTTGTGCATGATGAGGAGAGCCAGATTATCAAGGGGCTGAAATACGTTTTGCATCGCGCCGGCGCCCGTGTGCGCCGGGACCGTGCGCGCGATCTGTTTTACGGTGACTGCGATGAGCAGGACGCCAACTGGGCGATTGAAAATCTTTGCATTCAGCCAGGCCGGCCTCTTTTTCAGCGTATGCGTCTGGTGCATCAGCGCTTTTTGGAATTTCCGCGGGTTTATATCAAATGCCTGCAGGATAAAGTGCTTTCACCGGCCTTTCAGCAGAAAATGTGTGAAGAAGGCGGGTTTGACAAAGTCATCAGTATGGATACATCTCACTCGCCATTCCTGTCTTCTCCCGCTGAACTGGCACATCATCTGCATCAGGTGAGCCATTAAATACCCCCGTCACCACTTTTCAACCCAGGGCCTGAGGTCCAGTTCATGAGTCCATGCGCTGCGGGGTTGTTGGTGCAACTGCCAATAACTTTGTGCAATGTCGTCAGGTTTCAGCATGCCATCAGGGGGCAGTTTTGCGATAAGCGCGGCATACCGCGCGCGCGCCGCCGGTGTGTCAATACCCCCGTCGATGATGATGTGTGCCACATGTACGCCTTTGGGGCCCAACTCCCGCGCCACGCTTTGCGCCAATGCGCGTGTGGCATGTTTGGCGCCCGCCAAAGCAGCAAAACCAGCGCTGCCGCGCAGACTTGCCGTGGCGCCCGTGATCAGAATAGTTCCCCTGGCCCGCGGCGTCATCACCCGTGCCAACTCCCGGCACATGACAAAGGCGCCGAAGCAATTGGCTTCCCAGGCTTGGCGAAAATCCTGCGAGGACAATTCGGTAATGGACCCTTTGACGAATCCGCCGACATTGTAGACGGCAACGTCGATCGGCCCGATGTCCTTTTCAATGGTCCCGATGGTGGCCATCACCTGCTGCTCGTCGGCCGCATCCAATGCAAAGCCATGCGCCGTGCCTCCCTCGCGCTCAATTTGTTGCAGCAGCGGGGAGAGTCCGGCTTTATGACGCCGCGCGGCACAGATTGTAAAATTTCCTCCGGCGAAACGGCGGGCGATGGCGCTGCCTGTCCCGTCTCCAGCACCGATCACCAGACAGACAGGCGGATTTTCCATATCGATGATCTCCCATTTGAGTTACGCGTGGGCGTGCGGGTTAATGCCGGTGTTTGGCAAAATAATTCTGATGATAGTCTTCGGCGGCGAAAAATTCACCGGCGGGGCTGATGCGTGTGGCAACGGCGCGCTGATGCCGTCCTGAATTCTGTTCATCGTGCAGGGAAGCGCGCGCCGCCGCCTCCTGCCCTGGCGTATGGAAGAATATTTCACTGCGGTATTGAGTGCCGATATCAGGACCTTGAGCATCTTTCTGGGTGGGATCATGGCAGTGCCAGAATATCTCCAACAATTGACTGAATGTGACTTCATCTGGATCGAACTCAATGAGAACAGCTTCCGCATGTCCGGTGCGTCCGGTACAGACCTGTTCGTAAGAGGGGAAGGCGAGCGTGCCGCCGGTATAGCCCACACTGGTCTTTTTTACGCCCTTGGTGTTGGCAAAAACATCTTCAACACCCCAAAAGCATCCGGCGGCAAAAATGGCCTGTTCACTCCGGGACATCGGACGTTTTCTTCTCTTGTTTTGCCCGGCTGGCTGTCAGTTCACGCGCCGCCTCCAGGCTTTTCACCTTTTCAACTGTTGTGATCACGTAGCTCTGGTTGTCTACATCCTGATCGAGCAGAATCAGATGCTCATTGGCATTGCTGCACAAGCGCTCAGTCGGCTGTGTGGAGAGCGCGATGGTTTCGGCAAACGGCAGGCTGGTGCAGGAGGAAAAAAGCGTCAACAGATATTGGTCGTCTTTTCCCACGCCCTGGACCCAGACATGCCGGGTGTCAATGCTGCGAAAATCCTCAATCTGACTCAGCCAGAAACAAGTTTCGACGCTTTTATTTTCTGTTGGCGCGGCGGCTTCATCGGCCCAGGCCGTGTGCCAGCTAAAACTCATGGTCATCACAATGCTGGCGACAAGACCGGCGCATTTGAAAATAGTCATGGTGGACTCCTCTGACTTTTGGGGCTTAAGACCACATTTCATGGGGCAATAATCACCCCGTTGACTCCCCAGTCCAATTTTCCGCGCATGCGGATTGGAACGACATATAAGTATTGCTCGGGACATATTCCATCATAACTTTGGAAATTTGTCACCCGCACCCCGTGCGATTATCGGGGCATTTTGCCGGGGTTCTGGGTGTGCACGGGTTGGCCGATGGTGGCTTGAAAAGCATCGGAAACAGGAAGATCCTTCGTATTCTGCGCCCACCGGACAGGGGTGTCAGATCAGAATCCGCAGAAATGCGGCCATTCATGAAAGCATAAACTCTTTTTGCGTTAGTGCATTTATGATGTTTTTGATGTAAAAGCTTACGTCACTTTGTTCAGATCTAACACGGGGAATGCTATTGGAAGTCTCAGTCCGGGATAACAACGTCGATCAGGCTCTTAAAGTGCTGAAAAAGAAAATGCAGCGCGAGGGGACTTTTCGGGAAATGAAGCGGCGGCGCCATTATGAGAAGCCATCAGAAGTACGCCAGCGCAAGAAAGCCGAGGCTATCCGGCGGGTGCGCAAACTGGCGCGCAAGCAGGCGCAACGCGAGCTGGAAGGCAAAGCGTGAGTCACGCAGCGCGTGGAGCGCGGGGCCCGGGACGCACATTCCCTTCACGGCTTTTTGTTTTGGGATGATTTTGAGCACAAGGAAAAAGGGGCTACCCTGTCTGTGAATCAGGGCCCTTGGGGGGAGACAGGCCCGACAGGAAGTGAGAGTGCCGGGGAAGTATGCCGTATTTGCAGATTGTGGGGGGAGTCGTTCTGCTGGGGACCGGCGGCGAAGCGATAGTGCGCGGGGCCGTGCATCTGTCCGGACGGTTGCGCATTTCGCCTCTCTTTGTTGGTCTCTTCATTGTCGCCCTCGGCACGTCTTCTCCGGAATTCGCCGTTTCCATCCATGCCGTTCTTGAGGGCAAAGCCGATCTGGCCGTTGGCAATGTTGTGGGCAGCAACATTTCCAACCTCTTGTTCGTGTTGCCGATGGGCGCCCTTGTTTTTCCCATCGTGTGCTATCGCAATGTCCTGCAAAGGGATCTTGTGGTGATGCTGGCGACGAGCGGCTTTATGATTTGGCTTTCGAGCTATGGGATCATCGGCCCTCTTCAGGGTGCGTTTCTCTTAGGGTTGCTCGGCCTCTATATTCTCTATGCATTTGTCGAAGAAAAAATCCGTCAGGCGCCTGTTGGAACGTTGCAATATAACCTCGAAATCCAGACAGCTCATGCCGGTGATGGCGGCGCATTGGCGCGCCACTGGCAGGGTTTCGTCGCGGATCTCGCTTGGCTGATCGGAGGGGCGATCGCGCTCTATTACGGGTCCCGTTATCTGGTTGATGGCGCTGTTGAGATTGCGGTCAGGCTGAATGTCTCGCAGGCGATGATCGGGCTGAGCGTGGTGGCGGTGGGCACCAGCCTGCCTGAACTGGCCGCTGTGATGATCGCGTCCTGGCGCAGACAGCCGGAAGTGGTTGTGGGCGGCATACTTGGCAGCAATATTTATAACTCTTTGGGCGTCTTGGGCGCAACAACGCTTGCGGCGCCGGTGATTGTCAATCCTCATTTTGTTTCTTTCGATTTGTGGGTGATGTTGGGAGCGGCCCTGATCGTCATCCCGTTCATGCTGACTGAATGGCGTATTTCACGGATCGAAGCGGCGATCTTGCTCGGACTTTATGGCGTTTATCTCTATGCCCTCTTCAATCACTTGGATTTCAGCGCTCTGGGTTTATAGACGATTTTCCATGCCAAGCGCCGCCGCGCGCCACTTGGCACGGGCCTTGCGTTTTGACGGGGCGGAGAAACACATGGTCGCCCTTCAAAGTGCAGGTTCGTCGAATAACATCATGCTGGCGCTGGCGCAGGCAAGCCGGCGGACGGGCACTGATTTTGACTATTTATTGCGCACGGCGCAGCGCGAAAGTGGCCTCAAAACCCAAGCAAAAGCAAAGTCTTCCTCTGCCGTCGGGCTGTTTCAATTCGTCGAACAGACGTGGCTTGAACTGGCGCAAAAATATGGCGCTGAGGCCGGTATGGGCGCTCTGTCCGCGCAGATCACAACGACGCCCCAAGGTAGGCACGAAGTGTCCGATCCTGCCGCCAAGCAGGAAATTCTTGCCCTGCGCCACGATGCCTCCCTCTCCGCTTTCATGGCGGGCAAGATGACCCAGGAGAGCAAATTGCGCCTGGAAAAAGCTTTGGGGCGCAGCTTGAAAGACAATGAACTCTACACCGCGCATTTTCTGGGTGTGAGCGGGGCCGTGAAATTATTGAAAGCCGCGCCGCGCACGCCCAGTGCCCCCGCCGCCGATCTCTTCCCAGCCGCGGCGCGGACCAACCGGCGTCTTTTTTATGATGATGCCGGCGCGCCCAAATCGGTCGCGCAGCTTTACCGGTCGTTAACAAAGACGGCGCAGAGCGCACACGCATCCAAAGCGCCCGCATCGGCTCCGGTCCCAGTCCTGTCTCCTGTTCTGTCAGGTGCATCTGTGAACCCCGATAGACAGACCAGAGGCGCATCCATCCCGGCCAGCCAAGATTTCCGTCCCCGCCCTCTCGCCCCGCGTCCCGCGCGCCGCGCCGAGCTGGCCAATATCTTCAACTCCCGTATCCGCCTCTCGGCGCCCATCCTCGACATTCTCTCCGCCCTTGATATGAAGTCGGAAGGCAAAAAACGCGCAGTGCCGACGGCAATCTTCCGTTAGGGCGAGGTTAATGAGTTCTAAGGATTTTGAATAATCTTAAGCATCTCATTAATCTTTTTTCGGCATACTCAAGACTTCATTTTAGGCGCATTTCTGAATCTGTTACACGGTTCAAGCGCAAGAGACACGTTCACCGGCGCTCTTTTCAGCGCCGTTCAAGGGAGAGATGGCGTGACGGACAAGCGATCCAGATTGAGTCCTGAAGACATTCAAAAATTACTGACCGATCCCTCTGATGGCGTGCGGGCCGATATCGCCGCCAAAGTGGCCCGGGAAGTTGGTGCCAAGTCACTCTCTGATGAGGAAAGAGAAATTGCCAATGCCATTTTGCGGGGATTGGTAAAGGATGCAGCGGAAAGGGTCAGGAAGTCCCTGTCCGAGAGCCTTCGGTATGCGGATGAATTGCCCCATGATGTGGCCCTTGCTTTGGCGCAGGATATTGAAACGGTCTCCCTGCCGATGCTGGGATCATCTCCGGTGCTCAGCGATAGTGATCTCATCGAAATCATCTCCAGCGGCAGCCCGCAAAAGCAGATCGCCATTGCCGGCCGACCGACGGTCACGGACCGCGTGGCGCAGGCCATTGTGGAGACCGAAAACCCGGCAGCCGTAACGACGCTGGCGGGAAATGAAGGCGCTGAAATCAGCGAATCCACCTTCACGTCCCTCATAGACCGGTATGGCACCATGAATGAGGTGACGGAAGCGCTGGCGCACCGGGAAAATCTGCCCATCACCATTTCCGAAAAACTGATCACGCTGGTGTCGGGCCGATTGCGCGGCTACCTAGAGCAGCATTCCCTGAATGAGGGGCAGGCTGATCAACTCATCCAGGAAAGCCGCGAGCGGGCCACCGTTGATCTGGTGGAAAAAGCCGCCAACACGCACAATGTCGTGGCGCTGTCAAAGCAGCTCAAAGAGCATGATCGATTGACGCCCTCCCTCATTTTGCGCGCCATCTTCACAGGGGATGTCCGATTTTTTGAAGCGGCCCTCTCGGTTCTAGCCGATGTTCCGCTGAAGAAGGCCGCCATCCTCATTCATGATACTGGCACTTTGGGGCTGAAATCTCTGTGCGAGCGCACCGACCTGCCGGATGTCTATCTGCCGGCTTTCCGTGTTGCCCTGGATGTTTATCGTGAAATGCAGGAAGACGGCATTGATGAAGACAGGGAAAGATTTCGCGCCCGGATGGTGGAAAGAATCCTGACGCAGTTTCATGATATCGACACGGATGATATCGAATATCTGATCAAAAGCCTGCAAAGAGAAGGCGGCTCAAAAGCGGCATGAGGGTCTTAAATTAAAAGGATCAAAGTGATGCGATGTGCTGCGCGGCCATGAGTTCAAGCGTTTCGGCCACCGCGACTGAAGCTGTATCGTCGTCCGTTTTAATTTCCTGAGAAACCACGGCGATCATGGCGTCGATATGTTTTTCCGCTAAATCCATGGGAAGCGCACCGCTTCTCGCCTCGATACCTTCAATCAATTTGCACAAAGATCCGGCCAAACGGCTGACCAGGGGAAAGCCATAAGTGGTCCCGAGGCCCTTGAGGTCATGTGAATGCGTTCTCAGGTTTTCGAGCGATTGGGCGCATGATGGGTCTTCCCGCACAACGTCGCGGGCTTTTTTGAGCTTGTCCAGATCCTCGCCAATCCATTGGATAAATTCAGATTTCAATCCATCCAAAGCCTGATTGGCCCGTTCAACTGCCTGTTTGTGCAGGAGCGCAGGGTCTGTTCCAATTTTGGCGCGCAGCATATTGGATGGGGGGATGATTTGATGAGGTTTATGCTCCGTCATGCTTCGCAGTCTCACACATTGTGCGTGTTTGAGGAATGGATATGAAAAAAGCACACGCGGTTATGGTGTGTCAGAGTATGCTGTGCTCTTCTTTCTATTTTCTTAAAACGGTGGATGTGGTTCATGGTTATCGCCGGTTAAATACTCATGTTTGCGGCTTTTTGGTTTCGCGCCGTCTCATGAAATTGAAGAAAGTGGGAGCGATGAGCACGATCATGCCAATGCGAATAATGTGCATGCTGGACACATAGGCTGTGCTCACTCCAAGTGAGAGGGCGATGAGCCCCATCTCCGCCACGCCGCCGGGCGCCAGTGCCAGCATGAGTGCAAAGCGATCCACCCCGACGAGCGGAGACATCAACGTGGCAGCAAACAGGGCTGCCCCTGTCATCATCACGCCGGCGCCTAATCCGGCCAGGAGCGTTCTGTGAATTTCCACGGGCGCAAAACCGGAAAAGCGGCAGCCTACCGAGGCGCCGATAATGACTTGAGCCGCCGCGATTGTAGAGCCTGGCGGGGCCGTATGGCTGTAGCCGAGATAATGTATGGCGATGCTGAGGATCATCGGGCCGACCAGTGCGTATGCCGGAAGGCGCAAAATCCTGCCCAGCAGGATGCCGACCAGCCCGCCCCCCAACAATATCAAACCATCTGTGAGCCTCATTGAAAAGACAGGCCCGGCGTTGATGGATTGGGTATTGATCGTCTGATTTTCGGCGTATCTGAAATAGAGCGGCATCACGGTGACCACCGTGATCACGCGGGTGATGTGGGCAAGACTGATGCGACGCATATCGGCGCCGCTGGAGCCCCCGATCACGGCCATTTGCACGATTCCCCCCGGCATACTGGCAAAATATGCTGTTGTTGAATCAAAACTGCATAGATTCCTGAAATAGAAATAATTTAAAATGGTCAGTATCGTGATGAAAAAAATTAGAAAAACAAGGCTTTGCCACCAATCGGCCATGCCGGCAACGACAGCGGGGGTGAAAGCCGATCCGATCAGCACGCCAATCACGGCGATCATGGCGCTTCTAAAAAAACCGGGAATTTCAATTTTCAGACCACTGAAAACGGCGAGCATGGTTGTGGTCATGGCGCCGAGGAACCAGGCTAAAGGCACACCGGTCCAGGTAAATACAGCGCCGCCAAGAGTTCCCAGAAAAACGGCGAGCGCTGTGCGTCCCGCCGGACTTCGGTAAAGCAGGCGTATGTTCCGCCGGACGTTTCCGATCATTTTTGGCGAAGTCCTTCACCCCCAAGAATCAGAAGAGAGGGGGCGTGTTAATAAGAGAACTGTTCGGCGAGGATGCGTTCTTCCAGACTGTGGCCTTCATCAAAGAGCATGGTGATGGTGGTTGATCTGTCTTCCTCGACGCGGACATTCACGACATTTCTGGTTTCCGCATTATCCGCCACGGCGCTGACAGGCCTTTTTTTGGCGTTCAGAACTTCTATCTCAATGGCGGCGCCGTGCGGCAATAACGCGCCGCGCCACCGCCGCGGCCGGAAGGCGCTGATGGGGGTGACGGCCAGAAGGTCGGCGTCAATGGGAATGATGGGCCCATAGGCAGACAAATTATATGCTGTGCTGCCCGCGGGTGTCGCGACGATGAGACCGTCGCACAGCAATTCGTGCATGCGCACTTTGCCATCGATGGAAATTTGCAGCTTGGCCGTTTGCCGGGTTTCTCTGAGGAGAGACACTTCATTGATGGCCAGCGCTTCGACTTCTTGCCCCTCCAGGGTGCGCGCCCGCATGGCCAAGGGGTGGATGTACGCAACTTCTGCTTTTTCCAGGCGTTCCACCAGACCCGATGCATGGTATTCGTTCATCAGGAAGCCGACAGAGCCTAAATTCATGCCGTAGATGGGGACGTTGCGGTGCAGAAAGTCGTGCAGGGTTTGCAACATGAACCCATCCCCGCCCAGGGCCACGATCACATCGGCCGTTTCAGCCGGAACAAAGGAATAGAGTTTGCGCAGCTCTTCCAAGGCCCGTTGCGCTTCATCGTGATCGCTGGCGAGGCAGCAGATTTTAGTGAATTTCATGAGACAGGGAATCTTGTTGTGTTGTAACCGGGCATATCAACCGCCGGTGACCGACATGTGGCGGGAGACGGCTGGCCGGGCATCTGGTTGTTTGATGGTAAAATCATGGGCTTCCGGTTTGCGTCCAATGGCGCGTGTGATCGCCAGAGAGAGAGCATCATTTGAGCTATCGCTTCTGAGAGGATTCTTGAGATCGGAGAAATATTCCTGCCCCAGGCACATGTAAATGCGGCCCGTACACGTCACCCGGACCCGGTTACATGAAGAACAGAAGGTGTGACTGAGTGGTGTGATAAATCCCACCCGGCCGCCTGTTTCGGCAATTTCTGCATAGCGCGCCGGTCCGCCCGTGCTGAGCAGCGGCAGATCTGTTAATGACCAGCGCTCATCCAAACTGTCCCGTACCGCTGACAGGGGCAGATAGTGATCCATCCGGTCATCCTCCACCTCCCCCAGCGGCATGGTTTCAATCAGCGTCAGATCCATACCCCACCCGTGCGCCCATTCAATGAGATGCGGAATTTCATCTTCATTGAGGTTTTTCAGCGCCACCGTGTTGATCTTGATGTGAAGCCCGGATTGGCGGGCGGCCTCGATCCCGCGCAAGACCTGCCCCAAATCCCCCCGGCGGGTGAGAGCTTTGAATTTTTGCGGATCAAGCGTGTCGAGGGAGACATTGATGCGCCGGACGCCAGAGGCATGGAGATCACCGGCAAAGCGTTCCAATTGACTGCCATTGGTTGTGAGGGTCAGCTCCTGAAGAGCGCCTGACTCAAGATGGCGCGACAGCGCGGTGAACAGTGACAGGATATCGCGCCGCACCAGCGGTTCGCCGCCGGTCACGCGTATTTTGCGCACCCCATGGGCGATAAAAGCCGCGCACAACCGGTCCAATTCCTCCAGAGACAAAATCTCCGGTTTGGGCAGGAAAGTCATGTGTTCCGACATGCAGTACAGGCAGCGAAAATCACATCGGTCGGTGACGGAAATGCGCAAATAGTTGATATGCCGCCCAAACGGATCCACCAAAGATGGCGTTGGCGCGGCGGGGCGGAGTTGAGATGTGTTCGGGCGGTCCAGCATGGCCGGACATTAGCAGGAAGGATCAGGCTTTGGCCAAAAAAAACCTAGGCGCACAGGCGCAGGTCCGAAAGCGCCTGATTTTGCGACAGATTGGCGAAAATCTCATCGACCTGCCGCCGCTCGTCTTCGGGCATGAGGAAAGGCAGGTTTTGCAGGCCCCGATTAACCAAATACAGCGTTTCGAACGTCGTCCGGCTGAGGCCGACCGCAAGACAGGCTTTGGCCAGGTGCGGGCCGCCATGTTCGGCGAGCACATCCTGCACGTCTTCAAGTGGAACGCCGGTCAGGCGGGCGAGCAGGGTTTTGAAGAGAGCCGTGTCTTTTCTGTGCAGGGCTTTGAGGAGCAAAGCGGGACGCAAGGGAGACCCAAGATCCCGGAGCCGCTCTTCCACCCCCTTCTCCTGAGGCGAGTGGGCGGAAAGGTCGATGATCTCAAGATTGGCGTAATTCAGTTCCTGAATCGGCCGCGTGGCTTGGGCGCCATACGCTTCATGGATAAAACTTTTTAAAGTGTCCGACCCGGCGGAATAGAGGCGCTGAACAAGCGAAAGGGGCAGATCGGGGCGTTGCAGCAAGGGCAAAGGCAAAGCCACGAAGCGCGCGGCGTGCGTCACCAGCCGCGCCAGATCCGACACATCAATCCGGGCCGTGTGATTGTTGGCCAGAGCAAGGAGCGTGCGCTCATCCTGGCGCGTCACCAGCGTTGAGGCCGTACGGGCGTCAAGACCGGGCCGCGCGGCGATCAGCCGCGTATGGTCGGGGCTGAGCGTCAGGGCGAGCAGAGCCAGATCCTGCGCTTTGAGCGGCGCGGCGCCGGAAAGGATCGGCTCCGCAACTTCCATTTGGTCCTGCGCCAGGCTTAAGGTGAGCTCACACGGCGCGCTCTGGCATGGGGCGAGATGGCGGGTAATATTCCGGCGCAGGGAAAGGGGCGCGCCCACAAGCGCCTGACGGACAATGCCGCCCATGGTATTACGGGTTTCCACATCAAGCGAGTGTCCTTGCGCCACCAGAAGGGCGGCCATGCTTTTGACCAGAGACTCTTTGTTGCCTGACCCGGGCGCGCGGACCAGCTTCATCAGTTGGTTCAAATGGGTGTTGAGCGCAGTCATAGTGCACTTCGGCGCATAATGGCGCCGCCATGAAAATTTAAATCAAATGCAGGCTAAAGCGTTGTCGTTAACGTCGTATTAAACGGGTGAAAGGAGCGTGAATGGCGCCATAGAATATGGAATTATTTTTGTGCGGTCTTACAGAAACAAGGTTATCCATTCAAAAAATACTGTCATCCCTGAAATCAGTTTATCTCAAATCTTTGATTTGACTGACAAATTGAGTTATCTGGGATCCATGGCTGGCAGTCTGGTACGCAAAGGTATGGATCCCGAATCTAACATTCACGACCAAAAACCCTTTGGTTTTTTGGGTCCATGTAACGTCCGGGATGACGAAATGGGGTTAAATCGGAATGTGACCTACAATGGCGGCACATTTCAAGCAGGGAAGGGCGTTTTCGCATGCAGCGCATTTGTCTAAAGGTCCTCGCCATTCTGTGGTTTCTGGCGCTTGCCGGATGTTCGCAAGAGCCGGACGCGGCGTTGGCTGATTGCGAGGTCGGGCGTCCTGTGGTCTTTGCCGGTCTTGATTGGGACAGCAACGCGTTTCACACGGCGCTGGCGCGCATCATCATCGAAAAGGGGTTTGACTGCCCAACCGAAGTGATTCCGGGGACGACCATTCCCCTCATTGCCGGGCTCAAGCGGGGGGACATCGATGTGATGATGGAAGTCTGGCGGGATAACATCACCAAGGCCTGGGACGAGGGCGTGGCGCGGGGCGAGGTGGCGGCTGTCGGCGTCAATTTTCCAGATGCGGTGCAGGGATTTTTCGTACCGCGTTATATGATTGAAGGGGATCCGGCGCGGAGCATCAAGGCCACGGCGCCGGATCTGAAATCTGTGTATGACCTGCCGAAATACCACGCTCTGATGGCCGATCCGGAAGAGCCGGGCAAGGGCCGCTTTTATAATTGCATCCTCGGCTGGGCATGCGAGCAGATCAACACCAAGAAACTGGCAGCCTATGGGATTTGGAAGTCTTACACGAATTTCCGCCCCGGCACGGGCGCGGCGCTGGCGAGCGCCATCGCATCAAACTATCAACGCGGCAAGCCCTTTGTGGCTTATTACTGGGGACCGACCTGGATTTTGGGAAAATATGATTTGGTGAGGCTGGAAGAGCCAGCCTATAACGCCAAAGACTGGCAGGCGATGGCGGAGCGGGATGATTATTCCCACCCGGTGGCCTACCCTCTGGTGCAGGTGGTCATCGGCGTGAATACGAAATTCAAGGCCAAAGCGCCGCACATTATAAAATTCCTCTCGCATTACCACACCACAAATGCTCTGGTGAGCGCCGCACTGGCCTCATTGCGCGCCAAGCCGGACCGCAGGATGAGGGATGTGGCGCTGGATTTTCTGCGCGGCAAGCCGGAGATCTGGCGTGCCTGGCTTGATCCTGAAATTGCGGATAAGGTCGCAGCGTCGATTGCCAAACCCCGGAGCGATGAAGGGAGCGCGCCGTGACAGAGGAAAAGGCAGCGTGCATTCTCGCCATTGATCAGGGCACCACCAGCACCAGAGCCATTATCTTTGACAAAGACGGCACGCCGCGGGCACAGGCGACACGCGACCTGCCGCAGATTTTCCTCAAAGACGGATGGGTGGAGCACGATGCGGTTGAAATCTGGCATGCCACACAGGATGTGTGCCGCCGCGCCTTGGCCGAATTTGGTGACGTTAAAAAAATTGCCGCCATCGGAATCACCAATCAACGGGAGACCATGGTGGTGTGGGACCGCGCCACGGGTCAGCCCCTTCACAATGCCATTGTCTGGCAGGATCGGCGCACGGCGGAACAATGCACTGAACTCAAGGAACGCGGACTGGAAGACGCGATCACGGAGAAAACCGGATTGTTGCTCGACCCCTATTTTTCCGCGACCAAAATTGTCTGGCTACTTGATCATGTTTCCGGCGCGCGGGCGCGGGCAGAGCGGGGCGAACTGGCCTGCGGCACCATTGATTCCTGGCTGATCTGGAATCTTACAAATGGCGCGCGCCATGTCACCGACGTCACCAATGCCTCGCGTACCATGCTGTTTAACATCGGGACGCTGGACTGGGACCCGGAAATTCTGTCGTGGCTTGACATTCCCCGCGATCTTCTGCCGGAAGTTCTGGAGTGTGCCGATGATTTTGGCATGGTAGATTCAGATATTCTGGGGGCGGGCATTCCAATCTGCGGCGTGGCCGGGGATCAACAGGCGGCGGGTATCGGGCAGGCGTGTTTTGAACCAGGCATGGTGAAGTCCACATACGGCACGGGGTGTTTTATATTATTAAACACCGGCGCACAGCGCGTGCGTCCGGCGCACCGCCTGCTGACGACGCTGGCATACAGCCTGAAGGGCGAGACGGCGTATGCTGTGGAGGGGAGCATTTTTATGGCCGGGGCGACAGTGCAATGGCTGCGCGACGGGTTGAAGTTGATTGAAAGGGCGGAGGACACCGAGGCTCTGGCGGCCCGCGCCGATCCTCATGGCGGTGTTTATCTGGTACCGGCGTTCACTGGTCTGGGCGCGCCCTATTGGGACCCCCATGCCCGCGCCAGCATCGTCGGCCTCACCCGCGATTCAGGCATTCCGGATCTGGTGCGCGCCGCGCTTGATGCCGTGTGCTATCAGACCCGCGATCTGATGGAGGCGATGGCATTTGACGGCGGAGACCAGGCGCACCGCATGCGGGTTGACGGTGGCATGGCGGCCAATGCGTGGTTCATGCAGCGCTTGGCGGATCTCACCGGCCGTCCGGTGGAATGCCCCCGCGGGCAGCAGGCGACCGCTCTGGGGGCTGCCTGTCTGGCGGGTCTGGAGGTGGGCCTTTATCCCTCTACCGGCCATTTTGCGCAGCAATGGCGCGTGGCGCAGACTTATGAGCCAATGATTTCCGCAGATCAACGCGAAACGCTTTATACTGGCTGGCGCGCCGCCATTGCCCGCACAGTGTCCAGAGTCTAAGCTGGCTGAATGAGGAAAAATCAATGACCAGTGCGCACGACATGAAAAACCTGCCGATCCGAACCCAAGTCTCTCCTGAAGAATGGCAGGCGCGCACCGATCTGGCCGCGCTCTACCGTCTGGTGGCGCGCCATGGCTGGGACGATCTTGTGTTTACACACATTTCCATGCGGGTGCCGGGCGAGGAGGAGCACTTTCTGATCAATCCGTACGGTTTGCTGTTTCAGGACATCAACGCGTCTAATCTGGTCAAGATAGATATCAACGGCGATGTCGTCATGGAGACGGAGTATTTCATCAATCCGGCTGGATTTACCGTTCATTCTCCCTTTCATAAAGCGGTTGAAGACGCCCATTGTGTCATTCATCTCCATACGGATTATGGTATTGCCGTCTCGGCGCAAAAAGAAGGCCTTTTGCCCATCACGCAGCATGCACTGATTGTGTATAATGAAATTGCCTATCACGAATATGAAGGCATTGCGCTGGACCACGATGAATGCGAACGGCTTCTGGCGGATATGGGCGACAAGTCCATTATGATCTTGCGCAATCACGGCACCCTGGCTGTCGGCAAGACGGCGGCGGACGCTTATCTCAGGATGTTTTTTTTGGAGCGCGCCTGCAAAATGCAGATCCTGGCGCAATCGGGTGGCCCGCTGCTGATGTTAGGGCAGGAGATGGCCGACAAAGTGGGGGCGCAAGGGGCGGCTGCTTTTAGTGGGCCGGCGGGGCAATTACTCTGGCCGTCTCTCCTGAAAATGCTGGACCGCGAAGATCCTTCATTCCGCGACTGATCAACGGATAATATGATATGAGGCAATTTGGTTTTGGCCAGTCCATCCGGCGCACGGAGGATGTGCGCCTGGTCAAGGGAAAAGGCCAATTTACGGCCGATCTGACTTTTCCCGGCCAAGCCTATGCGGTGATGGTGCGCGCGCCTGTAGCCCATGCGCGCATCGTGTCGGTGGATGCAGACGCCGCGCGGGAAATGGAAGGCGTGCTCGGCGTCTTCACCGGCGCTGATGCGCTAGAGGCAGGTTTGGGAAGCCTGCCCTGCCATCAGGATATTCAAAACACGGATGGATCTGATTTTTTTCAGACCCACAGACCGGTTTTTGCCCATAAGCGCGTGCGCTATGTCGGCGATACCATGGCCATGGTGGTGGCGCGCAGTGTCAACATTGCCAAAGACGCAGCGGAATTGATTGAATTTGATTTGGAAGACCTGCCGGTCGTTGTCGATCTGGAAGATGCCGCCCGTTCTGACGCGCCTGTGATCTGGGATGAGTTGGGTTCCAATATCGCTCTTGACTGGGCGGTGGGCGACGAAGAAGAGACTGAGGCGGCGTTCGCCGGTGCCGCTCACATCACGCGGCTGATACTTATCAATAACCGCATCGTGGTGAACGCTATGGAGCCGCGCGCGGCGCTCGGCATATATGAAAAAGAAACCGATCAGTACACGCTTTATGCCGGCAGTCAGGGGGTGCATTCCCTGCGCGAGCTGATCGCGCGGGACGCTCTGAAAATTGAACCGGAAAAACTGCGCCTGATTACCGGCGATGTGGGCGGAGGTTTCGGCATGAAGTCTTTCCACTATCCGGAATACGCTGCCGTGTTGTGGGCGTCCAAAGAACTCGGCCGGCCGGTGAAATGGGTGGCGGAGCGCTCTGATTCTTTTATGACGGACACGCATGGGCGCGACAATGTCAGCACATGCGCACTGGCATTGGATGAAAACGGCAAGGCACTCGCCGTGCGTACGGATACGCTGGCGGGGATGGGTGCGTATCTGTCACAATATTCGGTTTTTATCCCTACATTAGCCGGGTGCGGCATGCAAGTGGGCGTTTACGCGATTCCAGCGCTTTATACGCGCGTGCGCTGTGTGCTGACCAATACAGTGCCGGTGGATGCCTATCGCGGCGCCGGGCGGCCGGAAGCCATGTATGTAATCGAGCGGCTGATGGACAGGGCAGCGGTGGAAATGGATTTGAGTCCGATGGAGATTCGCCGGCGCAATTTTGTGCGCCCCGACCAGATGCCTTACACCGCGCCCAACGGGTTTGTGCTCGACAGCGGTCATTTTGAGGCAGTGATGGACCGCGCTCTGGAGCGTGCCGACTGGAATGGGTTCGAAGCCCGCCGCGACCAAGCGGCGCAGCGCGGCCTAATATTGGGCCGGGGGCTTTGTTATTATATGGAGCGCACGGGGGGCGGCTTCGAAATGGCGCGTATTGAGGTGCATGCCTCCGGCGACGTGGTGATTGCCGCCGGCACGCAGAGCAATGGTCAGGGCCATGAAACTGGCTATGCGCAATTGGTGGCAGACCGGCTTGGCATTGATTTCAATCTTATCCGTATGGAATATGGCGACACGAATGTGCTTCCCTCCGGTGGGGGCACGGGTGGTTCGCGCTCGCTCACCATGGCGGGGATGGCCTTTGATGCGACATCGGTTCTGCTCATCGCCGAGGGCAGGGTGCGCGCCGCCGCGCATTTGGGCGTGCGTGAAGAAGCCCTCGTCTATGAGGACGGCGCTTATTTTCTGCCTGGCACGAATACATATATCAGCCTTCTTGATGTGGCGGGTCTTGATCCGGGCACTGACTCACTTGTCGCCGTCGGGCAGGTGTCGCATGGCCATTATACGTTTCCCAATGGTTGTCATATCTGCGAAGTGGAGATTAACCGGGAGACCGGTGTGACGCGCGTGACGCGCTATACGGTTGTGGATGATTTTGGTCATGTGCTGAATCCCATGCTGGTGGAAGGCCAGGTTCAGGGCGGTGTGGCGCAAGGGCTGGGGCAGGCCATGGGCGAGCAGGCTTTGTTTGACCAGGAGAGCGGCCAGCCCATCAACGCTTCTTTTTTGGATTACTGGATGCCCCGGGCTGACGCCATGCCCGCCATTGATTTTTCCACGCTGAACACCCCGTGCACAACAAATACCCTGGGTGTGAAAGGGTGCGGGGAAGCAGGGACGGTGGGCGCGGCGCCCGCTTTCGTCACTGCTGTTTTGGACGGCCTGCGCCCTTTTGGTGTGTCTCACATGGACATGCCGCTGACGCCGCTCAAAATCTGGGAGGCACTCAACACTGATTGAGCGTGGTGGTTAATTATCGCGCCGGGAGGCTTCCCGTGCATTGGTGATTTGCCGGCGCAATTCAAGCGGCTGTTTGATGTTCGGCAAGTCAATGAGCCCAACGCCGGTTCCCTGAATATGCAATCGCCCATAACCAAAAAGCCGCCCCAGCACACCCTGGCTGAGTTTGATCTCTTCGATTTTCTGCAAGGAAACTTCTTGGGTTTTGCGTGTGATCCACCCGGTTTTATAAACGAATCGTTCATTGGTGGCGACAATTTCTGTTGTCCATTTTACAATCATCATATGGACGAACATCCATATGCCGACCCCAATCACGCCCAGAATGAGTAACCAGGCAAACGCTGTGAACGTATAGACCCAGTGGAATTTGGCGCGAAAAATAACTTTCTCGCTGTCCCCCATGGTTTTAGAAACATAACTCACAAATGGTTCCTCCCGTGCGCAGGCGGCATCATAGCCGATCGAACGTGATTTAGGAATTGGGAGAGAATAAGACAAGGCGGCCCGTTGCTTCGTGCCTGACCATTGGTTACAAGGACCCTGACAAACAAGCCGTATTCCGGCGGATTTCAGGGACTTATCAGGGTTTTTCAGTATGGCGAGCTATCAATACGTTTTTCAGATGGAGAATGTCTCCAAGACGTTTTCCGGGGGGCGGCAGGTCCTCAAAGACATCCATTTAAGTTTTTTTCCGGATGCTAAAATCGGCATTGTCGGCGTGAATGGCGCGGGTAAGTCCACTTTGCTGCGCATCATGGCGGGGCTTGATTCGGAGTTCACCGGACAAGCGCGCCCGGCCAAAGGGGCCAGCGTCGGTTTTTTAGAACAAGAGCCCCAGCTTGATCCGGACAAGGATGTTTTGGGCAATGTTATGGAAGGCGCGGGCGAGATCAAGGCCCTGCTGGATCGATTTAATGAAGTTTCGTTGAAGTTTGGCGAAGAGCTGAACGCGGATGAAATGAATACGCTGATTGCCGAGCAAGCTGAAATACAGGAAAAAATAGACGCCGCCGATGCATGGGATCTTGAGTCGAAAATCGAGATGGCGATGGATGCTTTGCGGTGTCCGCCGGGAGACGCGGATGTGTCCGCCCTCTCGGGCGGCGAAAAACGCCGGGTGGCGCTCTGCCGCCTTCTTCTTCAAGCGCCGGATCTTCTCCTCCTGGATGAGCCGACCAATCACCTTGACGCAGAATCGGTCGCGTGGCTGGAGCATTACCTGAAAGCCTATGCGGGCGCCGTGATTCTCGTCACCCATGACCGCTATTTTCTCAATAACGTCACCGGCTGGATCCTGGAATTGGATCGCGGTGAAGGCATACCCTGGAAAGGGAATTATTCCTCCTGGCTAGAACAAAAACAGCAACGCCTGGAATCAGAGGGGCGGCAGGAAGAAGCCCGCAGGCGCACGCTCAGCCGTGAACTGGACTGGGTGCGGGCCTCCCCCAGAGCACGCCAGGCCAAGAGCAAGGCGCGCATTCAATCCTATGACGCGCTGCTGGCCGAAGCCACCAGGGAGAAATCAGGAACGGCGCAGATCGTTATCCCGCCGGGACCGCGTCTTGGTTCTGTCGTTATTGAAGCGTCCGGCGTGAGCAAGGGATTCGCAGGTCGTCTGCTGATTGACGACCTTTCCTTTCGTCTGCCCCCGGGAGGAATTGTCGGTGTGATAGGCCCAAACGGCGCCGGCAAGACAACACTCTTCCGTATGCTGACAGAAAGTGAAAAGCCTGATTCAGGAGATCTGCGCGTTGGTGATACGGTGGTGATGGGCTATGTCGATCAGTCCCGCGAGGCGCTTGATGGCGGAAAAACCGTGTGGGAGGAAATATCAGGCGGTGTTGATGTGATCGAACTGGGCAAGCGCACAGTGCCCAGCCGTGCTTATGTGGGGCAATTCAATTTCAAAGGGGGAGATCAGCAGAAAAAAGTCAGTCTCCTGTCGGGCGGGGAGCGCAACCGGGTTCATCTCGCCAAGGTTCTGAAATCGGGCGCCAATCTGCTTCTTCTGGATGAACCCACCAATGATCTTGACGTCGAAACCCTGCGCGCGCTGGAAGACGGCCTTTCCGGTTTTGCCGGGTGCGCGATGATCATCAGCCATGATCGCTGGTTTCTTGATCGTATTGCCACGCACATTCTGGCCTTTGAAGGGGACAGCCATGTGGAATGGTTTGAAGGGAATTATGAAGATTATGAAGCTGATCGCAAACGGCGTCTGGGTGACGAGGCGCTCATTCCCCACCGTATAAAATTCAAAAAGTTCAGCCGGTAAGAGGGGGTATGGGCCAAAGAGGGAGGCTTTAACTGTTGCTTGTTTTTGCAGCGGACTGAATATCGAAGCTCTCACCTTTGTTGACCATATCACGCAGACTGTCCAGAAGCGCATCGATTTGACCGCCATGATTGGCAATCACCGATGTAAATTGCGAACGCTGCTCCAGGGCGAGCCATATGCCGACGACCTGCAGATCGCGAATAACGTAATGGCCATTCTTTTTTCTCAACCGCCAGTTCACTTTGAGCGGGTCTTCTGCAAAGGAAAAACGCAATTCACTCATGACAATGACATCTTTTGGCGAGCGCACCAGGGAGCCCTGAACGTCGAGCCTCTCGCCTGAATACTCGCCCAGGCGCGCTTCATAAAAGTTTTCGGTGAAGCGGTGAAAAAGATCCAGGAACTCATTTAACTTGGCAGGGCTGAGTGTCCGGCGATAGCGGCCCAGGGTAAATTTTCCAATTGCCCTGATATCGGTGTTGTCAACGACCAGCTTGCTGAAGGCATCGGCTTTTTCCTGCTGGGTGCTGGTCGGATTGTCCAGGATAACAATGGCCCGGTCCCCAAGCCCCCGAATGAATTGCTCAGCCGCCGGGTCGCGCTTTCCGTCCGCCTGAACGGTGCCCGAAAGGCCTACCAGCACGGACAGCGCCGCTCCGATGATGGTGAGCCGCCGCGTCGGCGCCAACGGCTGATTTTGAGAAGGAGATGTCATAGTGTCATTCTTTCAGATTTATAGAATGCCCTGCTCTTGATCATGGTGAATCATCCCATTTTAATATAATGAATTAGCCTAGGAAAATGTCGAAATTACGAACACAATGAGTTGAACGTAAGGCAGGTTTTTTAGAAATCCTCATCCTCAGAATCACTCTCAGAATCGTCCTCATCATCAAAATCGTCCTCAAAATCAGGAAGATCTTCGAATTGAGGTTTGCCATTGTGAATCTCGCTCTCTCGATTCTGCCGGTAGAGATTGCGCAGGCTGGCGTAAAAATCGATTGAAGATTCCTCCAGGCTATCCATCACATCCAGGACTCTTTCCCGTTTGCCGACGCCGTCGGCCACCACACGCCCCTGGTTCACATGGCTTGCGTAGGCATCTCCCATCCAAAACAGAGGATTGGTTATGATATCAACCAAAAATCCCACCATGTCTCTGGGCGGGAGAGGGCCGAGGACCGGCAAGTAGACGTAGGGTCCTTCAGGCACCCCGTAAACGGCCAGAGTTTGGCCGAAATCCTCCTCATGCTGTGGCAGCCCTATTTTTTTGGCGGGATCAAAGAAACCCGCAAGACCGAAAGTGGAATTGATGATGAATCGGGAGAGTGTGATGCCGGCCCGTTTGGGTTGAAATTGCAGCACATCATTGGCGAAAACCACGGGGGCATGAAGATTGTCAACAAAATGACGGACCGATCTGCGGCCGCCATCGGGGACGACTTTGCGATAGCCTTTGGCCACCGGCTTGATAATCGCTTTGTCTATCGCGCGGTCCACTTTGAATAATTTACGATTGGTGGTCTGCCAGGGATCATGCGCCGACGGGTCGCCGCCGACCGTTGAACAACCGGTGAGAAAAAGAACGCCCAGCAGAAACAGTCCCGTTGACAGCCGGGCACTAGTCTTGCGTGTGCTGCACCGCATTTTCAACTCGCTCAGCACGGTGTTTTTTGTATCGATCATCAATGATCGCCCAGCCTTGCTGAGGCATAAACTTTTCATTCGCGCGTACCTGACTGCCCGCTGGTATCTCGATTTCACGATGGAGATCCCCTCCCCCGCATTCCTGCATCATTCACAGATTACCAGGATAGCTCTAAGAATACGTTGCCCAATCACGTTAAGAACTAGCAAGACTTCAGCACCTTCAGCCAGCGGCCACACGAAAAGTTGTTAACTTCGCGCCTGATCTGTTGCGTAAAAGCCGCGAATATTCACTGGCCGGGGCCGAATTCCTCTGCAAAAACATAATTTAACTATTGTATAACAACATAAAGATATGGTTATCTAAGAGGCACCATCGGCCTGATTGCCTACTGTTCGGGAAAGTGCCGGATCAGAAACGAATCGGCATGCGGCAGCGTGATGGTGAGGGATGGTTGCCAGGAAGGCAAATGCGGGCGCGCCGGTCATTTTGGCCCTCGCGCTGCGCAGATTTGAAAAGGTGCGTGGCATGGAGACCCTGATAGCCGGGCTCAAAGCGGCTGGAGAGCCCACCCGGTTGCGTCTCATGCGCCTGCTGATTGACGGGGCTTTAACCGTGACGGAACTGACGCACATTTTGGGTCAGAGCCAACCCCGGGTCAGCCGTCATCTGAAACTTCTCATGGAGGCGGGCCTTGTGGATAGATTTCCTGAGGCGACCTGGGTGTTTTATCACCTGGCGTCTGACCGGCGGCTGGCGGATGTCCGTCAGGATGGTGCACGGCCGGACAATGCTGATTTGGCGCGCACCATCGTGGCCCTCGTTTGGAAAAATGAGGACCCGCTCATGGTGCGGGATCAGGAGCGGCTGCAAGCGGTGAAGCGGGCGCGGGCCCAAAAAGCTTCAGCCTATTTTAGGGCAAATGCGGAGGCATGGGATGCCATGCGCGCCCTTCATGTGCCTGACGCCAAAGTCGATGCTGCGATCCGAACCCTGTGCACGGCGAAACCCGTGAAAGAGCTGATCGATTTGGGAACGGGAACGGGTCATATCCTGGAATTGCTCTCGGACCATGTCAGGCAGGGTGTGGGAATTGACACGAGTCGGGAAATGCTCGCCATGGCGCGGGCCAATCTTGAAAGAGCAAGCATCCAAAATTGTCAGGTACGCCAGGGAGATATTTTTTCGCTTTCCCTCTCACCTGGCTGCGCCGATTTGGTGATTCTTCATCAAGTGCTGCATTATTTTACCGAATCGCGGGCTGTTATTGACGAGGCCGCGCGCCTTTTATCTCCTGGAGGACGCCTCCTCATCGTGGATTTTGCACCCCACGATCTGGAGTTTCTGCGCAAGGATCATGCTCATAGACGTCTTGGCTTTGCTGATGATGAAGTCACCCGCTGGTGTGAGGGCAGCGGTTTGCGTATGGTAGAAACCAGTCATCTTCCTCCTGCGCCCCATGAGAAAGAAAAAAAATTAACGGTGACACTCTGGATGGCGTGTGCGCATGATAATCACTGTGCGGATAGAAAGCAGGAACGATGACAACAGAACGCGCCGGTTTAGCTGGCACAAAACCGATCAGGGCGTCATTTGAATTTTTTCCGCCCAAAACGGAAGCGATGGAAACCAAGCTCTGGTCATCAGTTGAACGCCTGGGGCCTTTGAATCCGGAATTCGTTTCGGTGACCTATGGCGCCGGGGGCACGACACGTGCGCGCACCCATGAAACAGTCAAACGCATTCAAAACGAAATGGGCCTGCAGGCGGCGGCGCATCTGACCTGCGTTGGCGCCACGCGCGAGCAGGTGGATGAGGTGATCAGGGCTTATTGGCGGGCGGGCATTCGCCACATTGTCGCGTTGCGCGGTGATCCGCCGGAAGGCGTGGGAGCTGCCTACCAGCCTTTCCCCGGAGGCTATGTGAATGCCGCCGATCTGGCGGCGGGGATCAGGCGTATCGGAGATTTTGAAATCTCGGTGGGGGCCTATCCGGAAAAGCATCCTGAATCAGCATCTTTTGATGCCGATCTTGAACTGCTCAAGGCCAAGGTCGATGCCGGCGCCACCCGCGCCATCACCCAATTTGCTTTTGACTCAGAGGTTATCATGCGGTTTCGCGATAAAGTGCGCGCTTCCGGGATCGACATTCCGATTGTGCCGGGTGTGATGCCTGTGACAAATTTTACCAGCCTGAGAAGGTTTGCCGCCGGGTGCGGCGCCAGTATCCCGGACTGGCTGGCGCACCTGTTTGAGAAGTTGGAAGATGATCCGGCGACGCGTAATTCAGTTGCGATATCGGTGGCCGCCATGCAGTGCGCGACGTTGAGGAATGAGGGATTTGATCAATTTCATTTTTATACGCTTAATCGCGCGGACATGACCTATGCCATTTGCCATTTACTGGGCATGCGCCCAACTGCCGTCTTGGAGAGTTGAACGATGACAACACGAGAAGAAAGGCTTGATCGTCTACACAGCGAGATCCAGTCCCGCATTTTAATATTAGACGGCGCGATGGGCACCATGATCCAGGCCTATGGCTTTGGTGAAGCGCAGTATCGAGGGGAAAGATTCCAAGACCATTGTTCAGACCTCAAAGGAAACAATGATATACTGTCTTTGAGCCAGCCGGAGAGCATCCGCGAGATTCATAAAGCCTATCTGGAAGCGGGCGCCGATATTCTCGGTACCAACACATTCAACGCAACAGCCATCTCCCAGGGGGATTATGGTCTGGAAGACGTGGTGTCGGAGTTGAATTTTGAAAGTGCCCGTCTGGCCCGGGAGGCGGCTGATGAGGCGGTGGCATCTGGTGTTAAACAAATGGTTTGGGTGGCGGGCTCACTGGGCCCGACTAATCGCACCGCGTCCATGTCGCCGGACGTCAATGATCCGGGGTTTCGCAATGTCACCTTCGAGGCGTTACGCAAAACTTATTGCGACGCCAGCATCGCGCTTGTGAAAGGAGGGGTCGATCTCCTCCTGGTCGAGACGATATTCGACACGCTGAACGCCAAGGCGGCGCTGATGGCCATTGAAGATGCCTTCGACGCCTTGGGCACGCAATTGCCGATCATGATCTCAGGCACCATCACCGATAAATCGGGCCGCACGCTGTCAGGTCAGACGCCGGAAGCTTTCTGGAACTCCGTGGCTCATGTGAGGCCGTTCAGCATCGGGCTGAACTGTGCTTTGGGAGCCAAAGACATGCGGCCTTATCTGGAAGAATTATCACAAGTGGCGGGCGCGTATATTTCGTCATATCCTAATGCCGGTCTGCCCAATGAATTCGGCGCGTATGATGAGACCCCGGAAATGATGGCCACTGAGCTGGGCCGCTTTGCCGACAGCGGTCTTGTCAATATGGTTGGTGGGTGTTGCGGCACCACGCCCGATCACATCCGCGCTTTTGCCGCCCGGGTACGCGGTATTCCCCCGCGGAAGATTCCCGATATCCCCCGGCGTCTGCGTCTGTCGGGTCTTGAACCGTTCACGGCGCTGTCATGACTCCGTCTTTCATCAATATCGGCGAGCGCACCAATGTGACAGGCTCGGCCAGGTTTAAAAAACTGATTCTGTCGGGTGCGTTCGATGACGCCTTGCAAGTGGCTTTGCAACAGGTGGAGAACGGTGCGCAGATCATCGATGTCAATATGGACGAAGGGATGCTCGACTCAGAAGCCGCCATGGTGCGCTTTTTGAATCTCATCGCGTCCGAACCCGCCGTGTCGCGTGTCCCGATCATGATCGATTCCTCAAAATGGTCGGTGATTGAAGCGGGTCTCCAATGCGTGCAAGGCAAGTCCATCGTCAATTCCATCAGCATGAAGGAAGGCGAAGCATCTTTCGTTGAGCAAGCGGGCAAGGTCCTGCGTTATGGCGCGGCGATGGTGGTCATGGCGTTTGATGAACAGGGGCAGGCGGACACCGAAGAACGCAAAGTCGAGATATGTACACGCTCTTATGAAATACTGACGCGGCAGGTTGGCGTGCCGCCGCAGGATATTATTTTTGATCCCAATATATTTGCCGTGGCAACAGGGATTGAGGAGCATAACAATTACGCGGTTGATTTCATTGAAGCCACACGCCGGATTAAACAGACGCTCCCCCATGTTTATGTCTCTGGAGGGGTGTCGAATAT
>Ga0114931_10000914_pt1 | contig 37032 bp, 34 predicted proteins | sample 2SBtaG_FD_89579 | JGI IMG/M metagenome (GOLD analysis project Ga0114931, IMG submission 89579) | Deep subsurface microbial communities from Kolumbo volcano to uncover new lineages of life (NeLLi) - 2SBTROV14_V59a metaG | ecosystem: Environmental > Aquatic > Marine > Volcanic | place: Kolumbo... | reverse complement strand
GAAATACAATAAAACTTACGACAAAATAATGGAAACTCATATCACTGCGGATCAAAAAAGAATTCGAAATAAACAGTCAAAATCATCCCTGCGTGTTGTTAAATGACTTTTTGCAACAATTTGAGTATGCTCCCAAACCGGGAGAATCCAACCATGCATTGCCATTCCGGATTGCATGTGCGGATACTTGAATTTCGTTGGACGGATTCGTGAGCGTGACAGGGCCGACATCGACGCCTGTACTTGTCGTTGTGTAATCCAGGCGCACCAATGCATGTTTGGAAAGGTGGCTGCCGAATCCAATTCCGGTTACGGTGTTGTTAATCGATACGTCGAAGCGCACCACCAACTTGCCGCCCTGATCGAAGTACAAACGCACGCCCCATGTTTCCATCAGACGGAGGTTTGGCCCGGAACTGGAAACCGCCCTCGAATGGTTGCCAGCAGTGAGCCTTCCGTATTGCAGGGTTAGGGGGGAGGAGATTACTGTTTGCAGCCGGCGTTTGACGTTTGGACAATCCGATGAAGGCCCAATCGATGGGTATTTGGTCGCATCGATTGGGCCGTGCCGTTAACTCCTGGAAAACAAGACTCGAAATGCCGAGTGCATGCTGGGTCGTATCCCTCGACTGCGCATATCCCGAATAATCCGTTTAATGTCCCTTTTGGCCCGGGTTAATTGCAAATCATGGTATTCGGTATGGGGCAGTACACCGGTTTGTGGCATGTCGGCCAGGCCGGATTCACGGGCATGGGCTTGAAATCCAGCGTTACGCCAGAAGAATGCGCCGGGCATGGTGGTGGGGATAACCAGCACATAAAACAGTGCCCGCCATATAACCGTGGCAGTCAGCAAGGCCAGCGAGGCGATTATCCACAGTGCGCTGGACCATACCCCGGACACCTGTAAAATCACGACACCGCTAAGCATCATCAGTGCACCCAGCAATAACAGGTTGCGTGTGGTATAGGTGTGACCAAAGTCCGTGGTTTGTACCACCATGGATGCTTCCGCTTCGCCGCCGGATCGCCGCAGGTAACGGGCATGGGCGATAAGGCCGATGCCCATCACGATAATGCCTGCCATGATCGGATAGGATAAAACAGTGCCCAATGGCGTCGGCGCACCGCTGACCAATCGTCCGGTGGTTGTGATGCCAAGCACCAACAGTGGACCCAGAATCAACATACTGCCGTAGAAATCAGTCAATACATGCCAGTGGTTCCAAAACGGCCGTGCCGGAATGCGATATATCCTGTGCATGGCATAGATGGCGATTATGCCCGCGGCCCCTCCTAACATTCCGCAAGCATACCGCAGGCTGGTCTGCCATGAGGTCGGCAGCCAAGTCAAAAGCGGTGTCAAGCTCAGCATGTTAACGGTTAAAAACGCAAAAAATACCGCAACCGCGGCGACTTCCCGGCTTACCGGTGAAAATTTGAGATTATTAAATGCCCGGTAAAAACGGTGAGGTTTGCCCAGGTGCATGGTTGACAGGCCCAATGCGGTGGCTTGCAGGACCCAAAGCATGGTCAGGGTAACCGTATGAATAATCGGCTGGCTTTGCAAGCTAAGCGTATGCAGGCCAAAAAACGGCGCCAGCGTCAAGCTCAACCACGCGCCGATGACGGCCTGAGTGACCAATGTAAAAATAACCAAGGGATCTTCCCGGGAGTGCAGTTTCTTTATGTTCCACTGGACCGGCTTGTTACGCATTTTCGGTTTGGCTTTATAGGTGTTGTCGTTGTCATCGCGGCGGTAGCGCAGCGGCATCGTATCGGGCCGGGTGAGTTCCCGGGGCATGGTTCTGACTTGCTGAAAACGAATATTGGGATGGGTGATTTCGGGCGTGGGAAATCCCGGTATCGAAATTTTGGTTTGTTCGCGGTGTTCGGGTTTGGTTTCAATGATACCAAAGTCCAGTGCGCCACCAAGACAGGCCGCGGTACAAGCGGGCTTTAAGCCGACTTCCAAGCGGTCGACACACATATTGCATTTACTGACCTGGCCTTCAATGGGATCCAATTGGGGTGCGTTGTAAGGGCATACCCAGGTGCAATACCCGCAGCCGAAACAAATATCCGGATCCTGCAGTACGGCGCCGTATTCGGCGAACTTGGTGTACGCCCGGGTTGGACAACCCTTTAAACAAACCGGATTGTCACAATGATTGCAAGCCATGGAAATGTTCAGTCGCTGGTAGGCGGGATAGCTGCCGCCTTCCACAAAACCGACTGAACGAAAACTGATATGTGCCGGCAGCTGATTTTTTTCACTGCAGGCGGCCTCGCAAGCGTGGCAACCGATACAATTGTCCGCGGTAAAGTGAAATCCGTGCTGTTTATAACGGTTAGGATTTTCCGGTACGCTGCCATCACTGTTGATGCGCAAACTGTCGCCGGCTAAATGTTTATTGCCGTCCTGAACTGTCTCAATGTTGTCACCCCATTGATTCTTTTGCGGTGGTGTGACATCCGGCAGTTTTGCATATTGCGGTTCGTCTTGCCGTGTCTGGAACATCCCAAACTCCTTGTATTAGTAATTGCGCGCTGCACGGTTAAGTACCGCCGCGTCTTTTTGCGATATGGGTTCAATGCGTACCGTGCTTTGTTTATACGCCGGTTGGCGCGAATGGGGATCCAATAATCCCAGGCTTAAGCGATTGACGCACTCATGGAAATGAAACGGTATAAACACCATGTTATAGGGGACGCGATGGGTCAGTTGCGCCAAAACGACGGCATCACCGCGTCGCGATACCAGGCGTACATAGCTCATGTGCTCAATTTCCAAGTCTTCCGCCGCGTCCGGATTAATTTCCATATAGGGCGTGGGACTGAATTTATTGAGGTTGCCGATTTTTCCGGTACGGGTACGGGTGTGAAAATGCTCCACTACCCGACCACTGTTTAACCAGAACGGATATTCGTCATCCGGTGTTTCGTTATTATCGATAAACGGCAGTGTGATCAGCTTGGCCTTTTGGTCTTCGTGCTGAAAGACGCCGTCACTGTAAAGGCGGGGACTGCCTTGCGGGTCGTTCTCGGCCATCGGCCACTGAATACCGCGGAACTGCTCAATTTTGTCATGGGTCATGCCGGAAATATCCAGGAATCGACCCTTGGACAATTCCCGCATTTCGTCGAACACTTCCCGTGAGGATTCGGGAAAGGCAATGTTTTTTCCTTGATCAAAACGCTTGGCCATTTGATTGAAAATCCAAAGGTCAGGTTTGGAATCGGCATAAGGCGCCATAACATTGCGAATCAGGTTAACCCGGCGTTCGGTATTGGTCATGACCCCTTCTTTTTCCGCCCATAGTGCCGCCGGCAGGTAGACATGGGCGTATTCGGTGGTTTCCACATCCGAATAAGCATCCTGGACCACCAGAAATTCCAGGTTCTGCAGGGTTTTACGAATACGGTGCATATTGGGCATGGAGGTCATGGGATTGGTGGCGACTAACCACATCCCCTTGATCTGGCCTGTTTCAATGGCGGGAAATATATCGGTTTGAAACAGACCGCGTTTTTTCGGAAAAAAATCCGGGTCGACGCCCCAAAACGCGGCGACGTCCTGGCGGTCTTTTTCTTTTTCCAGTGCCCGGTAACCGGGTAGTCCGGAACACGAAGACCATTCCCGTGTACCCATGGCATTGCACTGTCCGGTAATCGACAAACTGGTACCGCCGGGTTTGCCGATATTACCGGTGATCAGGTTTAAATTATTGATACCGACAACACCGTCTGAACCGTGGGTGCTTTGATTGATTCCCATAGTCCATATGGTCATGGCTGCCGACGATTTAGCATACAACCGTGCCACGGTACGGATACGGTCTTCATCGATTCCACAGATTTTCGCCGCCGTGGTCGGGTCGTATTGTTCGACCAGTTGCTTGAAGTCTGAAAAGCCACTGGTATGTTTTACGATGTAGTCGAGATCCTGCAGGTTTTCTTTGAGAATGACATGGGCAAGACTGTTGAGCAGCACCACATCGGTTCCCGGCGTTATGGGCAAATGCATATCGGCCATTTGTGCGAACATGGTGACCCGGGGGTCGACGACGATAACCGGAAACTTTCTTTTTTCAAGCGCCTGTTTCAGGCGCCAATAAATAATGGGATGCTGTTCCGGCAGGTTCGATCCAATCGCCAGCAGGCAATGGGTATGTTCAAAATCGTCGTAGCAGCCGGGCGGTCCGTCCGAGCCGAACGAACGTTTATAACCGGAAACCGCCGAAGCCATGCATAAGGTCGTGTTACCGTCATAATTGTTGGTGCCGATCACGCCACGGGCGAGTTTGCCCAATGTATAAAATTCTTCGGTTAATATCTGGCCCGTGGATACGATGGCAAAACTATCACGACCGTAGCTTTGCTGAATACGGGTGATTTCACTTGCGGTATAGTCCAGCGCGTCATCCCAGTTCGTTTCACGGTAGGGTTCGAATACTTTTTCACGCTTTAACGGTGTTTTACCCCGGTTAGCGGAGTAAAATAATTCATGTTCAAAAATCCCCTTCAGGCACAGCTTGCCACGATTGACATCGGCGCCGCCCACACCGCGGGCGGTGACCCCGCGACCTTGATTATCCACACCGACCTCTATGGAACAACCCGTTGAGCAATAGCCGCATGTTGTATAGACCCAACGATCGACTTGCGCCGCTGGCAATTTAATCGGGTTTTTTTGCTTTCGTCCAAATAGCATGGGTAACTCGCTTGTTATGGTTAATTGAGTGACAACTAAGACAATCCCGCAACCGGTTGCAGCGACAATAAAATTCTGCCTTGGTCCTGCTGAACGGGAAAGCGCTTTACGCAACCTTCATCCGGTGCGACCGCCTGCCCTGATTCGAACTCGATGCGCCAGTTATGCAGGGGGCAGGTTACCCGTTTACCGTGAACGATACCTTGCGAAAGGGGACCGCCTTGATGGGGGCATTTGTCCAGCAGGGCAAAAACCTCATCGTCTTTGGTGCGAAAAACGGCAATATTTCCCTCGCTCGTTTCCACGATTCGGGCGCCCAGTTTCGGGATATCGTCGAGAGCGCCGATATCGATCCACTCATTGGTGATTTGCTTGACGGATTGCACAGTAACCTCTTCAATCATTGGTGTTTCGGGTTGTCTCGACATGGCATCAGCCTACTTTTTTCAATGCGGTAAATTCATGTTTTTCGACATTTTGCGTAGCCCGTTCGGCCCATGGATCGATTTGCGCGAATTGCTGCGAATAAACAAATCGTTGCGCCAGGGCCTTGCGATTTTGCTCATCGTCGACGATTTTTTCCTTAACATACGTCATTCCAACCCGTTCAATCCAGGGTGCGGTGCGTTCCAGGTAATGGGCTTTTTCCCGGTACAGTTGAATAAAGGCACCGCTGTACTCCAATACTTCATCTTCACTGGCGACTTTGCAGAGCAGGTCCGTGGCACGCACTTTTACGCCGCCGTTGCCGCCCACGTGCATCTCGTAACCGGAATCCACGCATACCACGCCGAAGTCCTTGATGGTGGCTTCGGCGCAGTTTCGCGGACAACCGGAAACCGCCATTTTAAATTTGTGGGGCATCCAAGATCCCCAAGAATAATTCTCCAGCTTAACGCCCAACCCGGTGGAGTCCTGGGTACCGAACCGGCACCATTGACTGCCCACACAGGTTTTGACCGTGCGTAGCACCTTACCGTAGGCATGACCCGAAACCATGCCGGCCTTGTTTAAGTCACCCCATACGCCGGGCAAGTCTTCTTTCTTAATGCCGAACAGGTCGATGCGTTGTCCGCCGGTGAGTTTGACCTCCGGCACTTTCCATTTTTCCACCACATCGGCAATGGCGCGCAATTCCTGCGGATTGGTTAAGCCACCCCACATGCGCGGCACCACCGAGTAGGTACCGTCTTTTTGGATATTGCCGTGCGCCCGCTCGTTGATAAAACGGCTTTGCGGATCGTCTTGTGCTTCACCCGGCCAGGCAGCCAGCAGGTAGTAATTCAGGGCAGGCCGGCAGACATGGCAACCGTCCGGCTCACGCCATTCCATAAACGTCATGACTTGGGAAATGCTGGTTAAATGTTCATCGGCGATGGTGCGCTTTATGTCATCATGGGAGTAATCGGAGCATTTGCATAAGGGCTTTGCGGCGGGCGCAGTCGAGTAATCACCGCCCAAGGTTGAAGCCAATAGCTGTTCAACCAAGCCGGTACAAGAACCGCAGGAACTGGAAGCCTTGGTGTGTGCGCGAACATCGTCCAAGGTAAACAATCCTTTACCGCTTATGGCCTTGACGATGTCACCCTTGCACACGCCGTTACAACCGCATACTTCCATGTTGTCAGCCATGGCGGCGGCGGCGTTTTTACCGCTATGACCGGCGTCACCAAGATGCGATTGACCGTACATCAGGCTTGGTCGAAAGTCGGCGACGTCGGTTTTTTCGCGCATTAATTGAAAATACCAGGCTCCGTCCACGGTATCACCGTACATGACAGCGCCTTGTATCCGGTTGTTCTGTAGCACCAACTTCTTATAGATACCCGCGGCGGCGTCTTTCATGACGATTTCCTCGCAACTTTCGTCGCCGCTGAAGTTACCGGCTGAATACAGGTCGATGCCGGTGACTTTAAGTTTGGTTGATGTCATCGAGCCCTTGTATTGGGCGTAGCCCAGTTGGGCCAGATGATTGGCGCAGACTTTGGCTTGTTCAAACAGGGGGGCGACCAAACCGTAGGTCTGCTTGCGATGCTGAATGCATTCACCCACCGCATAAATCTTCGGATCATAGGATTGCATGGTGTCGTTGACCACGATTCCCCGCTCGCAGTACAAGCCCGCCGAGCTTGCCAATTCAGTGTTGGGTCGAATACCAACAGCCATGACCACCAGGTCGGCGGCGATTTCTTTGCCGTCCTCAAAGCTTACCGCTTTGACATGCTGGTCACCCTTAATGGCTTTTGTTTTGGCGCCCATCAGAAATTGCATGCCCCGATCAAGCAGCGATTGTTTTAACATTTGCGCGGCGGCTTCATCCAATTGACGTTCCATCAAACTGTCCATGATATGTACAACAGTGACGCTCATGCCCTGTTTCATCAATCCGTTGGCCGCTTCCAGACCCAGCAATCCGCCGCCGATGACCACGGCGTGCCGGTTGTTACCCGTTGCCTGCAGCATGGTCTGTACGTCACCAATGTCCCGAAATCCGATCACGCCGGAAAGTTCACGACCGGGCACAGGCAGCATAAACGGATTGGAGCCGGTGGCAATAATCAACCGGTCATAGAGTTCTTCAGTGCCGTCGGCAGCCTGCACTTTACGTTGACCACGCTTGATGGCAACCACTTGTTTGCCTTTGTGCAGTCGAATGCCCTTGTCCTCGTACCAGGCCTCGTCATTAAGCATGATTTCGTCGATGGTTTTCTCGCCGGCCAACACGGGTGACAATAGTATTCGATTGTAATTACCGTAGGGTTCGGCACCGAATACGGCGATATCGTAGGCCTCGGGTTCCAGCTCCAGTAGTTCTTCCAAGGTACGTACACCCGCCATGCCATTGCCTATCAGCACGAGTTTAGGTTTCATAAATCACTCCGTCCGGATTGTCTTTAGTTTCCGATAGGGTAAGGGCAAGTGTCGTGCCAAGTTACCTTTCTACGTGGATTTTTGTAATAACTTATTGATTTTACGATTTATTTATCACCGAATGCGGCGTAAAGCAGGTATTGGCGGATCGCTTAGCGCTTCATCATAGTGCAAAAGAATAATTCATGCATCGATGTGGAACATGAATGTTTTTACAGTTATTCGATGCACGATGATTGTCCGTCCGTGCTCAACATTTTAACTTTGACACCTATATATAAAGGGGAATCGATTTTAACCATGGTGATGTTTAATTATTGTGCATGACTGCGCAGTTATGAATCATATGCAATCACAATCGGGAATCAACATGGCTCAGTTTGATTGATATTGGTGCGATATTTACGGTTTTAAACCACATAAAATTAAAAAAAATATAAAAATCAACAAGTTGCATATGTGGCACAATTTCTGATAGGGCAAGTGCGGTAATTATGCTTGGAGAATCCGATGTCTGCTTCGAAATTTAATGTGCTGTCTTTTACGGGCAATATGCGCATTTTACATTTAACATGGATCGCCTTTTTTATCAGTTTTATGGTTTGGTTTAATCACGCGCCACTGATGGCTTCCATTCGGGAAACATTCCATTTATCCGATCAACAGGTGAAAGCGCTGTTGATTTTAAACGTGGCGTTGACCATTCCCGCCCGCATCGTTATCGGTATGTTAGTGGATAAGTTCGGGCCGCGGATTATGTACTCCCTGTTGTTGGCTATTTCCAGCTTTATTTGTTTCGGCTTTGCCTTCGCCAACAGTTTTGAACAAATGGCGGTGTTGCGGTTTGCATTGGGCTTTGTGGGCGCCGGTTTTGTGATCGGTATTCGTATGGTGGCGGAATGGTTTCCGGCCAAGCAGGTGGGCCTGGCCGAGGGCATTTACGGCGGTTGGGGCAACTTCGGTTCAGCCGCGGCTGCGATTGCATTACCTACCGTGGCCTTGATGTACGGTGGCGAAAACGGCTGGCGTTATGCCCTGGGAACCACCGGTATGATGGCCTTGGTGTACTCATTTATCTACTATTTTACGGTGCAGAACACGCCAAAGGGCTCCACCTACTTTAAACCGAAAAAAAACGGTGCCATGGAAGTCAGCACACCGGGCGACCTGGTTCTTTACCTGATCATGGTCATTCCGTTGTTTGCCACGTTGGCGCTTTTGACCTGGAAATTGGGACCCAGCAACCTGAAAATGCTCGATACCACCATCACCAATACCCTATACGGCGTGCTGGCAGTTTTATATGTTTATCAGGCGTTTCATATTTACCGTATCAACAAGCATATCTTTGGAAAACCGGTGCCTGAAATTGAACGTTATTCGTTCAGACAAGTCGCTGTCTTGGATTTAGCGTACCTGGTGACATTCGGTTCGGAATTGGCTGTGGTGTCCATGCTACCGCTGTTTTTCCTGGATACATTCGGCATTTCCCAGGTACTGGCAGGTTTGTTGGCTTCCGGTTACGCGTTTATGAACCTGGTGGCTAGACCGGGCGGAGGCTTAATCAGCGATAAGTTCGGACGTCGACGCAGCCTGCTCATTCTATTGGCCGGACTGTCAGTTGGCTATTTATGCATGAGTATGATCGATTCCAGCTGGCCATTGTTCCTTGCGGTGATTGTCACCATGGTTTGTTCGTTTTTTGTTCAGTCAGGCGAAGGTGCCGTGTTCGCCATGGTGCCGCTGGTTAAAAGGCGTTTAACCGGTCAAGTGGCCGGCATGGCCGGTGCTTACGGTAATGTGGGGGCGGTGAGCTTTTTAACCGTGTTGTCGTTTGTGACACCGCAAATCTTTTTCATGGTGATTGGTTTGAGCGCCCTGGTGACTATCGTCGCGGTGTATTTCTTTCTTGAAGATCCCAAAGGCCATATGGTGGAAACGTTGCCCGACGGTAGCGTGCAGATGATTGAAGTTCACTAGTTACTAGCGCCGTGTTGCCTCCCTCGAAACAGCCCGTTGCCCGACAACGGGCTGTTTCGATGTTACAATCCGGCACTATGAGTAAGTTGCGCCTGCAAGCCGGCCAATTCAGCGATCGTGGATTGAAAGCCCATAACGATGATGCCTGTGGTATTCGGGTACCGCCCGAGCCGGTGCTGTCGGTGAAGGGTTTTGCCGCGCTGATCGCCGACGGGGTCAGCAGCAGCGAAGGCGGCCGACAGGCAGCCGAAGCCTGTGTACAGGGTTTTTTGAGTGATTATTTCAGCACCCCGGATTCCTGGCTGGTAAAGACCGCCGGTCAGCGGGTTCTCGGTGCATTAAATCGATGGTTGTTTGGGCAAAGCCGGCGTATTTTCGGAACCGACTTGGCTATGATATCCACCGCCAGCGCCCTGGTAGTCAAGTCTGCTACCGCGCATATTTTCCACATTGGTGACACACGGATTTATCTTTTGCGTGACGGTGATCTGGAGTGTTTAACCCAGGACCACCAGTCGTGGGGTGGGCGGGAAAAGTCGTTTTTGACCCGTGCCATGGGGGCCGATGTCAGCGTGGAAATCGATTATCGAAAGCTGGTGGTGGAAAACGGTGATTGTTTTGTGCTCACGACCGACGGTGTGCACGGTTTTATGACTGATCAGGAAATCAACAATTATCTGCAAGAGCCACCGGAACAGGCCTGTCGAAGTATCGTCACCCATGCCCTGCGCAACGGCAGTAACGATAATGTTACCTGCCAGGTTATTCAAATCGAAGAATTGCCGGTACCCGAAGAAGATGAGTTTTATGAACAGCTGACCGAATTGCCGTTTCCCCCGCCTTTGGAAAAAGGCATGCTGCTGGACGGCTACGAAATCCTGCGGGAAATGCATGCCAGCAAACGTACCCAGATTTACCTGGCCCTGGACCGGCACAGCGGTGACAAGGTGGTTTTAAAAACACCATCGGTCAACTTTGAAGATGACGCGCAGTATATTGAGCAATTTCTTCACGAAGAATGGGCGGGTCGTCGAATCAGCAGTCCGTATGTCTTAAAAGTTATTGAGCCGCATACCCGGCGGCGATTTTTATACTATGTCACGGCCTACCTGAATGCGCCGACATTAAGGCAATGGATGAATGATCATCCACAGCCGGATATGGCGCAGGTTCGCTCTATCGCCGAGCAGTTGGCGCAGGGTTTACGCGTGTTTCATCGCTTGGAAATGCTGCATCAGGATATTAAACCGGAAAACATTATTCTTGACGATCACGGTTGCCTGGTGATTATAGATTTTGGTTCGGTCAAAATCGCCGGCATCCAGGAAATGGCAACACCGCTGGCGAAAAACCATTTACTGGGAACCCTGGACTATGCGGCGCCGGAATATTTTCAGGATTTGCCCGGCACGGTACGGTCGGATTATTATGCTTTCGGCGTGTTAATTTACCAGTTGCTGACCGGGCAGTTACCCTACGGGGGTCCATTGGGCAAACGCAAGCTGGGCAAGGCGGTCTATATTTCCGCGCAGACGCATAATAAAAATATTCCCGATTGGGTCGACGCCGCATTGGGTAAGGCTGTCGCGCTCGATCCTCGGCATCGCTACAGCACGATGTCGGAATTTGTGTATGATCTATCCCATCCCAACCCCAAACTCCTGCAGCATGCACAATCCAAACCCATTATCGAGCGTCATCCGGTGGCATTCTGGAAGGTTACCGCTGTGCTGTCGTTGCTGCTGAATATCTGGTTGATATATTGTCTGCGGTAACATGCTCGCCAACCGCCGACGATGCGAACCATGTGGTGCACCGGTTCAAACGACTTTTAATACCAGTTTGTTTTTTTTTCCGCATTGCAGTAACACAAACTTGCCGTGCAGGCTTTGTTTAATGTCAAGCCGGTGCTGAAGTTCGGAAACTTTATCGTTGTTGACCCGAACACCGCCTTGCTCGATCATGCGCCTGGCATCGCTTTTGGATTTTTGCAGTCCGAACCGGTGTATCAAATCCGTGAGCAGAACGCCATCGCCGCTTAGCGAGTCCTTGCTGATCTCCTTGGATTGCACGTCGTGATACTGGTTTTGAAGCTCTCGCAGCGACAGGCTTTTAATATCCTTGCCTTTATCGAATAAGGCGGCGGTGGCCTTTTCGGCTTCCGCCAATGCCGATTCGCCGTGTACGAGTTTGGTCATTTCCCGGGCCAATGCCCGCTGGGCGTCGCGTTTTTCCGGCGCGTGGATAAGTTTATCGTGCAATGCATGAATACGTGTATGATCCAGAAACGTAAACCATTTCAGGTACGCCACCACGTCTTCATCGGTGGTATTTAACCAGAACTGATAAAATTCATACGGCGACGTTTTTTGGGCATCCAACCAGATATTGCCGCCTTCGGTTTTGCCGAATTTGCTGCCATCGGATTTGGTAACCAGGGGGTAGACCAGGCCATAGACTTTTTTACCATCCATGCGTCGGATCAATTCAATTCCGGCGGTGATATTTCCCCATTGATCACTGCCGCCCGACTGAATCGTGCAGCCGTGGTGCTTGGACAAGTAGTAGAAGTCATAAGCCTGCAGCAACATGTAACTGAATTCGGTAAATGAAATTCCGTCCTCGCGATCGATGCGGGATTTGACCGATTCCTTGTGGGTCATGTAATTCACGGTAAAATGCTTGCCCACGTCGCGTAAGAATTCCAAAAACGATATGTTGCCCAGCCAGCTTGCATTGTTGAGAATTTTGGCCGGGTTGGTCGTGCTGTCAAAGTCAAGAAACCGGGACAGTTGTTTTTTAATGCAGTTCACATTATGTTCCACCATGTCGGCACTCAATAATTGGCGTTCATGGTGCTTGCCGCTGGGATCGCCAATTAAACCGGTGCCGCCACCGGCTAAGGCGATAACATGGTGTCCTGCCCGTTGCATGCGCGCAAGACTGATGATGGGTACCAGGCTTCCCACGTGCAGGCTGTCGCCGGTGGGATCGAAGCCGGTGTATGCGGTGATGGTGCCTTGATTCAGGTGATCGATCAAGCCGTCGGTTTGATCGTATACCAGCCCGCGCAGGGACATGTCTTCAAAAAAATTCATCTGTGATCATTCGCGCAAATAGGACGGCTATTCTACAATGTCGGCAAATGAATGCCAAATAACGGGCCAGGGGGGTGATCCGGGTGTTATAAAATCAGGCGAATACGTTCAGCAATTCGATGACGCCCTTGCCGCCGCCACTACCTTGGGCGGCAACGTCCGCGTAGGAGCGGGCGGCACGCTCGCTTTCACGCGCATCATCATCGTTATCATTATCATTATCGCGCACCGCCTCCGATTGACCGGATTTTTCGTTTGCCTCGATATGACGTTCCGATTGCCCGCCCTGCTGTTGGGCGTTGAGAATGTCATTTTGCGCTTCCACGGCCAATTGGGATGCCTGGCTGGCCACCGCCCGGTCCTGGGCGGACGGTTGCGCCGGCGCGAGAGCCGCGGCACGAATGACTTGGGCCTTTTGTTTGGTGGCGTGCGGATCATTGGGAACAGCGCTGACATCGATTTTTACTTCACCGCCCACCGCGTAACGCTTACCATCGGGTCCCACTTTAAAATCGTATGTTGGTCCGCCGTTGGCGTACTGGCCGGCGGTAGCCTTGTGCGCGGCTTCATGGGCGCGTACTTCCCGGTCACGTTGGGCTAAATCCCTCAGCAGGGCTTGGTCTTTTTCATCGATTTGCTCGGCGCCACGTGCTGCGGGTTTGGCGGACTCGTTTTGCCTTTGCTCCGCAGGGTGTTGTTCGGCTTGTGATGCTGATTGATTGGTGGAACTGCGTACTTGCGTGCCGTCACGGCTGTCATGGTCCACTTCGCCGACCCGCTGAGTGGCCGGATTTTCATTTTTCGACCGCTCGCCATGGGCTACCGGTTCGCCACTCGGTGGATTGATGCTGTAGGGATTGTGCGGTTTGATAAGCATGCTTAAACCTTAATATCCAACAAGGATCCGAGTGTTTCATCGGCGGTTTTCAATAACTTCACGGCGGCGTCGATTTGAATACTGCTCAATTTCGTTTGCATCAGGGCGTCGGTGGCGGTGTTCATGTCACCGCCGGACTCGGCAGTATGGAGCTGTGCAAGCTGCTGGGCTTGACCGGCGATATCCTTCAATCCGTTTTGAATGGTTTGCGTTGATTGTGCGATAACCGACTTGATCATGTGACACCTTTAATCAAGATCCGCAAGTCCTTGGAGTTTCCGTTGCCGCAACCATGGCAGCGGTGAACCGGTATGGTTGGCCTGCAACCCGGCTGTTGCGTTCATAGGTGTTATCGGCTATGTCGAGTGTTTGCTTGAATCGGTTGTCTTTTGCGGCGGGTTTCGATGACAATATGACCCATGGATGTCGATGCCTTTAAACAGTTTTTGTCACCCACGGGCGGCGCCTATGAGCGGCTCAGCGCGATTCCCGCGCAACAGGCGTTGATTCGTTTTATCGGCCATTTCGAGCATCAGCCGGTGATATGGCAGGCCACCGTGCAAACCCTGGCGTTTGCCGCGTCGTTGCAAGGCGTGGAGGCACTGCAATCCTTTATAGATATTGACGGTCATACGGACAATGCGCGGCTGATCCGCGTGGGATTACCGGTGTCCGTGGTCGATGAAGCGGTATTACGCAATACGGTGCTTATGGTGCGGCGCTATAAAAACCTGCGTCCGGGCCGGCACGACTATGGTGAATGCCACCACTTCAATTGAGCGGCGGCAGGCTATTTTAACCAGGTATTAACCCGGCTGATATCTTCGGCGGCCAAGGTTCCCGCGGCTTTCTTTAAACGCATCAGGTTTAAGATATAGTCGTAACGGGCTTGGGCATAATCACGTTTGGCGCGAAATAATTCCCGTTGTGCATCCAAAATATCGACGCTGGTTCGGGTACCCACATCAAATCCTGCCTGGGTGGCTTTCAATGCGGTCTCGCTGGATTTTAACGCCTGTTTTAACGCATTAACCCGGCTGATGGCGGCCACTGCATTTAAGTATGCCACCCGGGTCTGACGGGTGGCATTGCGAATTTGTGCTTCCAGGTTGTGTTGAGACTGGCTGTAGCGGTGCTGGGCTTCCTTGATCCTGGCATAACGTTGCCCACCCTGATAAAGGCTGTAGCCCACGCTGACCCCGATGGAACTGGTATCGGATTCCTGAATGGCAAAGCTGCCGTCATCTTCACTGTGATTATAGCGGCCAACAATATCCACGCTGGGATAGTAGCCGGATCGTTGCTGGGAAATTTTCGACTTGGCGATTTGCAGATTAAGTTTGGCGATTTTAACCGCCAAATTATTTTTTAATGCAATCTCCACCCAATCCGCGATATGGCTGGGTTCGGGTTTGCTTAGGGGAACATGGTCGCCCAGTGGCAACAGCTTATCATGAGTTCGGCCGGTCACTTCCTGCAGTCCTTCGAGGCTCTGTTGCACGGCGTTTTGTGCGGCGATTTCCTGGGCTACCGTCAAATCGTAACGGGCCTGGGATTCCTGCACATCGGTAATCGGAATCATGCCCACGGTAAAACGCTTGCTGACTTGATCCAATTGCCGGCCGACGGCGATTTTTTCGGCTTTGGCAAATTCCAGGCTGTCCACCGCACCCAATACACCGAAGTACAAATCCAGCACGCGGATAATTAAATCCTGCTTGGCAAATTCCAGGTTCTGAAATTCCGCTTTTTCGCCCAAGGAGCCTTGCGTTGATCGTGCCCATAACTCTTTGCGAAATACCGGTTGGTTCAACACCAATCCATAACCGCTGCTGGAATAGTTGCTCTTAAGCCCGACAAAATCACTTTGTGACACATCACGGTTGTTCTGGTTCCATGCGGCGCTGGCGCTGAGGCTGGGAAACAACGTGCCGCGGGCTTGTTTTTTTACCTGTGTACTGGCTTTGGCGGCGGCAATTGCGCCGCGCAGCACGGGATCGTCGCTTATCGCCGTGTCGTAGATCGACTGCAAATTGTCCACCACCGCAATATCGTCCAATGCCAGGGCCGGTATGGCCATAAACAATGCAATCGTTAGTAAAAGGCTACGTGAATTTCGCACCGGATTTTTCCTTGTTTTGCGCCGGTGAACTGCTAAAGCAATTCCTCTAGTAGGTCGGTAGTCCGGGGTCCACCTGCTTGGCCCATCCGTCCACACCGCCGGCAAGATTAATAATATTCTCAAATCCCCTGGACAACAGAACTTTTGCCACATGTAGGCTGCGCACCCCATGGTGGCATATCACGACGGTTTCCCGTTGCGGATCCAGTTCATGCAATCGCATCAGTATCTGACCCATGGGAATATGCTGGGATCCCTCTATTCGACATACCTGATATTCCCAAGGTTCACGGACATCCAGCAATATAGGCGGTATGCCGGCGTTGTCCAAATGGGACTTCAGTTGTTGCGGTGTTAAATTACGAAACATGCCAGGAGCTGCAGCCGGTTGACATTAAAACACAAATTTTTGAGGTTGCTCGGCATTCACCAAGGCGGGTAATTCCGTTTCAAACAGTGATTCTTGCGACCATTGATCCCGGTCCACCCGCTGAAAGAGCGTGGCTTGCATCACCGGAGCCTCACCGATGACGGCAAAACATCGCCCGCCGATTTTTAATTGGTCCAGATAAACTTGTGCTGAACAAGGCAAGGAGGCGGTGACGGCAATGACATCATAGGGTGCGTGGTGGCTCCAGCCGGTGGCGGCATCACCCACTTCCAGGGTGGCATTAGTCAGGCCCGCCGTGTGGATTCGACGATCGGCGGTTTCAATAAAGTCCGGGTAAATGTCCACGCTGTAGACATGTTTACACATTTTGGCTAACAGTGCGGTCAGATAGCCGCTGCCCGTACCCACTTCCAAAACAGTATCTTCCGCCTGCAGGTTGACGGCCTGCAGCAACCGGCCTTCCATTTTAGGCGCCATCATGCACTGGCCGTGATTAAGCTTGATGCATGTATCCGCATACGCCAAACCCTGCTGGTCATCCGGTACAAAATTTACCCGGGGAACGGCCATTAACGTGTCCAACACTTTCTGGTCCAGCACTTCCCAGGGCCGGATCTGTTGCTCCACCATGTTAAAAAGGGCTTGGTCTGGCTGTTCGTACATTTTTCCGCCTTTGTGTTCGGTATACATGCAAATCGATAAGGTTAAGCGACATCCATGCGGAACTCAAGCGGCGGTTTACGCCCAAAACTTGCCAAACAGCCGCTGGGGGGTGTACAACGTATGTTTCACGGCTGGGGGTGCCCCTGTTTTGTACCATGGGGCTGAGAAAAACCCTTTGAACCTGATCCGTTTAGCCACGGCGTAGGGAAGCTTCAGCTTCTTGCACTCGGGTGGACGGAAGTTGAAGGAGCTTTAGTTATGAGTGCTACACCCGTTGACGTAAAAGTCGGCGCCAATATTGCCAACGCCGAACCATTTCCGGGATCGACTAAACGTTATCAGCAGGGCAGCAGGCCGGATATTCGCGTGCCCATGCGGCAGATAGCGCTGACCCCAAGCCAGGGCGGCGAGGGCGAGCAAGCCAATGAGCCCGTGGTTGTTTACGACACCACCGGGCCGTATACCGATCCGGCCACTTGTATCGATTTGACCAAGGGCTTGGCGCCCATTCGCCAGGCTTGGTTCGAAGGTCGCGGGGATTGCGAGACCTTAACGGACTTAAGCTCCCATTACGGCCGTTCACGGGCGCAAAATCCGCAAACCGATACTATCCGCTTTCCCCAGCCTCGATTGCCCAGAAGGGCTGGTCGTGGCGCTAATGTCACCCAGATGCACTATGCCCGGGCCGGGATCATCACCGAGGAAATGGAGTTTATCGCGATTCGCGAAAATATGCGTCGTGCCCAGGACCGGCAGCTGAATGCACAACATCCCGGTGAAGCATTTGGCGCCGGCATTCCCGCCCAAATCACGCCGGAGTTTGTGCGCCGGGAGGTTGCCCGTGGCCGCGCCATCATTCCGGCCAATATCAACCATCCCGAATTGGAGCCGATGATCATCGGGAGAAATTTTCTGGTCAAAGTCAATGCCAATATCGGTAATTCCGCGTTGGGTTCTTCCATTGAAGACGAAGTACATAAAATGACTTGGGCAACACGCTGGGGTGCGGATACCGTGATGGATTTATCCACCGGAAAGCATATCCATGAAACCCGGGAGTGGATTATTCGTAACAGCCCGGTGCCTATCGGGACGGTACCTATTTACCAGGCACTGGAAAAAGTCGACGGCAAGCCCGAAGATCTGAGCTGGGATATTTTCCGCGATACTTTGCTTGAGCAAGCCGAACAGGGTGTGGATTATTTTACTATCCATGCCGGGGTGCTGTTGCGTTATGTACCGCTGACCGCTAATCGGGTGACCGGTATCGTTTCGCGTGGCGGTTCGATCATGGCCAAATGGTGTCTGGCTCATCACCAGGAAAGTTTCCTGTACACGCATTTTGAGGACATTTGTGACATCATGAAAGCCTATGATGTATCGTTTTCACTGGGTGACGGGCTGCGGCCGGGGTCGGTGGCCGATGCCAATGATGCGGCCCAATTCGCCGAATTGGAAACACTGGGCGAACTGACCCAAGTGGCCTGGAAGCACGATGTTCAAACCATGATTGAAGGTCCGGGTCATGTGCCGATGCAGATGATTCGTGAAAACATGGAAAAACAATTACGCGACTGTGATGAAGCGCCGTTTTATACCTTGGGACCGTTGACCACGGATATCGCCCCCGGGTATGACCATATCACCTCGGCTATCGGCGCCGCGATGATCGGTTGGTTCGGCTGCGCCATGCTTTGTTACGTCACGCCCAAGGAGCATTTGGGTTTACCGAACAAGGATGATGTTAAAGAAGGACTGATGGCGTACAAAATCGCCGCCCATGCCGCCGACCTTGCCAAAGGCCACCCGGGCGCCCAGATCCGCGATAACGCTTTGTCCAAGGCGCGTTTTGAATTCCGTTGGCAAGACCAGTTTAATCTGGGCTTGGACCCGGATCGCGCGCGCGCTTATCACGATGCGACTCTGCCGAAACAGTCCGCCAAGGTCGCGCATTTTTGTTCCATGTGCGGGCCGCGGTTTTGTTCCATGAAAATAACCCAGGAAGTGCGTGATTACGCCAAGGCCAAGGGGCTGGATTCACGGCAGGCCCTGGATTCCGGCATGCGGGAGAAAGCTGTTGAGTTTATCGCCAACGGTGGTGATGTTTATCAAAAAGACTGACTTTAAAAGCCGAACAGCGGTCGCGCCTTTGGAAATCACCGCGGAAAATAAATGCGGGTTCTGCAGCAATGCGAAGTGTTGCCAGTATGTGACGCATCCAATCGATACTCCCCGTTCGAAAGCGGATTTCGACTATATGCTGTGGCAGGTGTCGCATAAAAGCGTCAGTTTTTACAAGGATGAAGACCACTGGTATATGATGATCAGTTCACCTTGCACGCATATTCAAAAGGACGGTCGTTGCGGAATCTACGCGCAGCGGCCGCAAATCTGCCGCGAACATTCCAATGACTATTGTGAATTCGACGCCCCCGCGGAGGATGGCTGGCAAATGGTTTTTAAGAACTATGAGTCCTTGCTGGCGTATTGCCGGAAACGGTTTTGTACCTGGGGCCGGTGATGGTGCCGGCCAAATACGATTTTACGTCGTTGTTGCCGATACGCTGCTGACGGCTTGGTAAAAGTCGACGGGTTTGATGAATCGTCTATGTCTTATCTTGCGGTACCATTAAACCAAAGTCTGTAACGGCGTGAAACTCCTCGGTATTTTTTTCGCCTCCCTGACTGTCCGGATTGCGGATGGCAAGCAGGTGATTGATGCCGAATTGTTTGGCACTGCGCAGCACCGGCAGACTGTCGTCAACGAATAAGGTATGGGCATGCTCAAAGGGATGGTGATGATGCATGGCGTGCCAAAAGGCCTGCATCTCCTTGGGTGCACCGTAATCATGGGCGCAGACCATGTCATCAAAAAAATGTCCCAATCCGGTTGCAGCCATTTTTAATGTTAAGCTTTCCGGGTGGGCGTTGGTCACCAGTAGGACTTGCCTGTGACTGTTTTTCATGGCCGTTAAGAATTCAATGACGCCGGGATGCACGGCGATAAGGTGTTTGATTCGCGCTTTAAGACCGGCAATATCCATGTCCAGTTGGTGGCTCCAGTAATCCACGCAATACCAATCCATTGTGCCCTCTACAGCCCGGTATTTGGCTAACAGTGCTTGTTGGGCCTGGGCGATAGACAAGCTGTTATGTTGTGCGTATTGTTGCGGCACAAATGTCAGCCAGAAATAATTGTCGTAGTGTAGATCCAGCAATGTGCCGTCCATATCCAGCAACACGGTTTGGATCTGCGTCCAGTTGATCATGGGGGGCATGGTAACCCGTCACCCCTTCGTGTCGCAAGTTTGCCTAAGCCGGGCTACAATACCTTAAGCGCGTACGGCGCCGGGTCGACAAAATAGGCAATATGACCAAGAAGGTTAACAATATGAATGCATTAACTCGATTGATTGCGCCGGTTATGATTGCTGCCCGCGAGGCCGGTAAAAAAATTCTTGATATTTACCACAGTGATTTTTCCGTGCAAACTAAAGCGGACCATTCACCGGTTACGGCGGCGGATTTGGCATCCCATGCTATCCTGGTCAGGCATTTATCGGCGTTTGAACACAAATACCCGGTACTGTCCGAGGAAGATGACCATTTGAACTTTGCTGAACGTTCCGCCTGGCCGCGCTATTGGTTGGTGGATCCGCTGGACGGCACCCGGGAGTTTGTGCATAAACGCGATAACTTCTGCATCAATATCGGTATGGTCGAGAACCATACAGTGATCTTCGGTATGGTGTATGTGCCGGTGCAGCAGCGTTGTTATTACGCTACCGCGGGAGGCGGCGCATTTGTTGTGCAAGGCGACGCGGCGCCACAGCCCATACGGGTTGCGGCATGGCATGAAGACAGGCCGATGCGCGTGGCGGTAAGCCGCTCCCATCCAAGTGGGTTGCTGCAGCGTTTCCTGGACGAATTTCGCGAATACGAGAGTGTGCAACTGGGCAGCGCCATGAAAATGTGCATGGTGGCGGAGGGACGGGTGGATTTTTATCCACGCTTTGGACCTACCTGGGAGTGGGATACGGCGGCAGCGCAATGCATCGTGGAGGAAGCCGGTGGCCGGCTTACCGATCTGAATTTTAACGCGCTGCGGTACAATGCCAAGGAATCATTGTTGAATCCGCCTTTTTTGGTTTTCGGCGACATCGGCAGCAACGGCCGCCAGGCCGTTGAGATGGCCTTGCCCGATTCGCCGGATTGATGTGATGGAAATAAAAATCGTGCGTCATGTAATAGTGTCGGCCGTGTTTTTGATTTGGGCGGTACCGTGCTTTGCCACCAAACATTTTTTCTGGCAGGTCTCCTCGCCGGTTACAACGGTGTATCTGCTCGGTTCCATTCATATGGCTAAACCGGAATTTTACCCGTTGGACCCGGTGATCGAAAAATCGTTTGCCGATGCGGATTACCTGGTGCTGGAGGTGCGCATGGACCCCATGTCCATGTACACCATGGGTAAAGGTATCCGCGATCAAGGTATGTACAGTGGTTCGCAAACCGTATTTGATCATATCGATAAGCAGACCGCCGATATGTTTCGCAACTATCTCAAGCATAAAAACCTGCCCCTGTCACTGTTTTCCAAATATAAACCCGGCATGATCATGATGCAGCTGGCCGCCCTGGAAATACAAAAAATGGGTTTTTCCCCCCAGCATGGCATCGATATGTATTTCATGCGCAAGGCAAACGGCATGAAAAGACCGGTGTTGGGCTTGGAGACGGCCCAGCAGCAAATTGCGTTTCTCGCGGAACTGCCCGGTGATTCGGCATTATTACGTTACTCGATATTATCGTTGAAAGACCTGCCACAAAAAATGGGTGAAATCGTGCAAGCCTGGAAAACCGGTGATACCAAAGCGATGCATGCCCTTTTTACGGACACTGTCGCCGAATACAAGAAACTCAAACCGGTGATGAAGATACTAATTGATGATCGAAACGTCAAAATGGCGGAAAAAATCGGCGCCTATCTCAAATCCGACAAGGTTTATTTTATTGTCGTCGGTGCCGGTCATTTGACCGGACCGCTCGGTTTGCCGTCCTTGTTGAAGAAGGCCGGATTCACGGTGCTGCAAAAGTAGCGTTTTTTGCGGTATGCCACCGTCGCCGCAAGAGCAAGCCCCATGCCATCACCACGCTGAGCCAGCCAATCGGACCACCTCCGTTGCCGGTGGCGCCGTCGAGATTCACATTGGTGGTGGCGATTTTTTTGTTATTGGTTAAGTTGGTGTCGTTATCGAGTGCGCTGATGTCGCTGGTCAAGGTCAGTACGGATTTATTGCCTCGGGCGGTGACGTCAAAGCCGATTGAAGCTTGCTGCTGATCGGTTAAGCTGTCCAGTTCGCAGTCGATGAATTGCTTGTCCGGTTCTGTGCTTTGACTGCAGCGAATGGTGTTTGGCATCATCCGTATGCCCTGTACATTGACATCATTGTCTAACACGGCATGCAAGTGGATTTGATTGGCGGTATTCGGTCCCTTGTTGGTAATGATATGGGTGTAACGCAATGTGCTGCCTACATTGACCGGGTTGGGCTGACCGGTCAGATCTAACGCCAAGTCGATTTTAAATGGGGAACCCAGAGCGATGCTGTGTTCCAACTCGTTGTCAAGTGTTGCGCTGTCGCTTAGGTTCGACCAGGCCCGTAACAGCAGTCCGGCATCACCCGGTATGGTGGACTGTAAATCCAGCATGATCGTCTGTGGTGTGTTAAAAGTATAATAATCGCAAGTGACCCGCTGGGAGAATCCCAGGCAGTTCATGGTTGGGCTGATGCCCTCAAACACCATGCCGGCGGGAAGACTCATGACCAGGCGGACATAACCCGGCTTGTCACCGCTACGGGTGATGGTCAACGGTAGCATAAAGGTGCTGCCTGATTGAGGATGCGGCGGCAAAGGTTCATTGACGGACAGCGTTAGATCCGTACCGCCGGTGTCCATCCGCCATTGGCTGACCAGAATATTATCGCCTTTATAGGCGGTGTCGTCCGCGGGAATACGGGGCAAGTCCTCGGAATCGGACTGCACGGCGAGCCACAGCTGATCGGCATCCACGTTTAGCGTCGCCAGCTTGGCCGGATTTTCAGTACCGCTACCGCCGATTAAACTGGCAAAAATTAACTGGGCGCCCAAATCATACTGCAATACAAAGGTGTCCTTGCTGGTGTTGGCGATCGTTCGCCGAACATTTCGCGTTTGCAGGGCACCGGGCAATTGAGCGTTGCTGAAGTCGTCGGAGTTACTTTGCCCGGCGATTACAACGGTATTGCCGGTCAAGCCGATGGATTGTGCCAGGTCATGGGCGCCGCCGCCCCAATACACTATGTTTAAAGGATTAACACCGTCAGCCGGGTCGAGGCGTGCCAGAAAGGCATCGCCGTTATAACCGTCCGTTGCGGTACGTGATTCACCGGCGATAAAGACTATGGTTTTGGCGCTGGGCTCCGTGATTTCGGCAATGGCTATGGCGTGGGCGGCATCATGGCCTTCGCCGCCGAATACCGCCAGGTAGTTCAAAGCCAGTGAACCGTCAAATCGGGCAACAAAGCTGTCGGTGCCGCCACCGGCTTGAATGAATTGACTGACCGTCATGTTTGCCGCTTCCGCATCAAGATTTTGCGTGGTTCCGGTGATATAGATTTGCCCGGATGCATCCGCACTAATTGCCGTGGCAACGTCGTCGCCCGCGGCATGCAGGACAGCCATAGCCGTCATTTGCTCTGTCTGTAGATTAAGGCGCAGCACAAAAATATCCCCGTCCGTGCCGGCGCAAACCGCGACAGTTTCATTGCTGCAAAAATTGCTTGAATTGGAATGACCGGCTAAATAAGCATCATTGCCCACCACCATTAAACCATAGGCGTAGTCATTGCCGTCCCCGTCAGGCAGACCACTTACCTCGGTCACCATGTTTTTTTCAAAGTCAAATCGATATAAAAACAGTTTCTTACCGACTTGCCCGGCCGCCTCGTAGTAACCGGCGACCAGCACGCTACCGTCACCGGCCAGTGCAACGGCGGTTGCGGTTTCCAAGCGCTGCGTGGTGTGAATCAATGTGCTTGGTGACTGACCGACCCGGCTGACATAGACATCGTTGGTGTCACGAGCCAAATCGCTGCCTGCAAAATCATCAGATAAGGTATGGCCGCCTACATAGGCGGTGGTGGCGTCCAGGGCTACCGCGCCGGCCAGAAAATCGGATCCGGTGCCGCCAATATATTGGGAAGATTGCAACGTAACGGCCATGGCGTTAACTGCCATCAAAGTGCAGCCAGCCGCCAGCAGCATTCCACAAATCGGATTTTTCATGGTGTCGTACCGGGTCAATGGAGTTATTGTCTAAAATCCCTATTCTATCACACTCGTCCTTGGTACCCCGGTTGTCCGGATACTGCACGGTGATGGTACCTAGTGTCGTGTCTCCCCTAGAACGCCCATGGTGACGCGATAGACGTGAGTTGTGCTAACGATTCTATCTTGCCCTACGGGAAGTCATCGCAGGCACCGTTGTCGCGTTGATACCTTGGCGCAAGGTAGACGACATGCGCGGCACCTTGCACGCGCCCCTTCCGTGGCACGTTTTATAGGAGACACCACACACTAGCGGCGCAATTCGATATAGGCGTAATAACACTCGGCGGCATCGTGCATGTCATTGCCGTCCCGAACAACGCTGTCGTTCAGCGTTCTGCGCAAGGATTCCACACTGCTCAAGGCCCGAACCGCTTGTTGAGCCTCGCCACTGTCTTTGCCATAGCTATTGCTGAGTGTGTTGACGGTATCAGCCAGTGCTCTGCGCACAGCACGTAACTCATCACCTAAACTAACATGTTCTTCAATACTTAAACCCATGGTCCATCCCCACGCTATGATTACTTCACCTCCTTTATCGTCGCAAATCCGGGCGGGTTTACCGTAAGCATTGATCAACATCTGTCGGCGCCTCGGCTGGTCGGGATTTAAGGACCTTCGTTCGACACAGTGCCTATGACATCACGGAATAGTAAAAAAAAGTCCGCCACGGACGATACAACAGCTTGCGTAGTCCTTGGCTGGATTTTTGAGCGTTTTTTATACAGTGCCAGTTGCCAAATCAGCGTATGATTTTAAAATTCCAAGTATTTCAAATGTATAAAATTAATTAGTAATAAAAAATATTTATATATAAGAATATTCTAAATATTATCCACCCAGCTAAGGGTTTGTTATACTGGCGCGCAATTAAGCAGTAGGAGTTGTCATGGCAGATAAAGATATCGACCCGTCCAAGCGCGACTTTTTAGGTACGGTCACCGTAGCGGTTGGTGGCGTCGGGGTCGTGGCAAGTGGGGGCATGTTTGTTGGCAGCATGTTGCCCACCAGGGAAGTCGCGGCACAAGCCAACGTCGAGGTGGATATCAGTGATATATCGCCCGGTGAAGGACGTACCATTGAGTGGCAGGGTAGCCCTGTATTCATTATTCACCGCACGCCTGAGCAAATCGCCCGTGCCGCCGCCAGCAAAGGCGGTAAAGAACCCCAACCTGATAAAGACCGAGTCAAGCAACCGCAGTGGCTCATTCTAATCGGTTCCTGCACCCATATGGGTTGTGTACCCAACCGGGTTGCCGGTGGCTGGTTTTGCCCCTGTCACGGTTCCGGTATGACGACAGCGGCCGGATTATTTCCGGTCCAGCGCCGCGAAACCTGGATATACCGCCGTACAAATTTCTTGATGACAAACGTATTTTAATCGGTAACAACGCTTAACAAAGGTAGCCTAATCATGGGAAAAAGAGCTATTGCGTGGATTGACCGGCGCTTTCCGTTGACGCAATTTGTCAAACATGAGCTGACCGATTACCCCACACCGCGCAATTTGAGTTATTGGTGGAATTTCGGTTTCCTGGCCGGCCTGGTTTTGGTATTGCAAATCGTCAGCGGTATTTTTATCGCCATGCACTACAAGCCCGATGTCAGCCTGGCGTACGATTCGATTCAGGCGCTGCGCCGCGACGTCATTTTCGGCTATATTTTATACCCCATCCACGCCACCGGCGCGTCGGCATTTTTTATTATTATCTATATTCATATGGCGCGTACCCTCTATTACGGTTCTTATCGTGCGCCGCGTGAGTTGATGTGGTGGACCGGACAGATCCTGTTGCTTTCGCTGATGGCCACCGCCTTTATGGGCTATTTGCTGCCATGGGGGCAAATGTCTTATTGGGGAGCTGAGGTGATCACCAACCTGTTTCGCGCCACACCGTTTGTCGGCGATGAGGTGGTGATCTGGTTACGTGGTGATCATAAAGTAGGCGATGCCACCTTAAACCGGTTTTTTGTATTGCATTATCTGGTGCCGTTTTTGATCTTGGGCATGGTGATGATACATATTGTGGCCTTGCACTATGTGAAAAGCTCCAACCCTTCGGGTATCGATCTTAAGGCTAAAGACAATATACCTTTTCATCCGTATTTTACCGCCAAGGATTTCTACAGTTTTGGCGTATTTTTGATTATTTTTTGCTACTTCGTGTTTTTTCATCCGGACTTCTTTATCGAGCCGGACAATTATATACCGGCTAATTCTTTGCAGACCCCGCCACATATTGTTCCGGAGTGGTATTTTCTACCTTTTTACGCCATTCTTCGGGCGATACCCGACATGCTCGGTGGCGTGGTCGCGATGACCCTGTCGATATTGATTTTCACGGCCATGCCGTACCTGGACCGTTCCCGCTTTCCCGGCGGTGCACGCTACCGACCATTGTATCGTATCCTGTTTTTCCTCTTTTTCGTCGACATCATGGTGCTAAGTTACGTGGGTGCATCGCCACCCACCGACACCATGGTATGGTTGGGTCGGGCCGCCACATTTATCTATTTCGCGTTGTTTCTGGTGTTGCCGTTTCTGTCGAAATGGGAAGAAGACTGGATGCGTAGACGCGGACTGCCGAAGGCTCTGGTGGCCTTGGAGCAGGCCGAACAAAAGGAGCAGGCCCAACATGGCTGATATCGTCAAAGCACTAAGCCTTTTGGTATGTTTGGTTTTTTATGCACTGTCGGCCACAGCGTCCGAGGCACCGCTCAAAGATGTCGATGTGCCAATGAACAATGAAGCCTTTCGCGCGGGAGCGGCAACGGTGACCTCGGTATGCGTCGCCTGCCACAGCCTGAAGTATGTTAAATACCGTCATTTGCTGGACATTGGCTTTAGCGAACAGGATTTGGACGGCATGCGCATGGGCAAAGGCATGAATGATTTTATCGATCGCTTAACGCCCGCGGATTCCTTAAAGGATAGTTTCGGCAAGGTACCACCGGATCTGTCCGTCATGGCAAAAGCGCGGCGCGGTGGAGCGCGCTATATTTATTACGTGCTGACTGGTTTTTACCAGAAAAAGGACGGTAGCATGGATAACCATGTTTTCCCCGGTATCCGTATGCCGGATCCGCTGGGCTACGGCACGGCCAGCGAAGCCGACCGAAAGTCCATTGAAAAACAAGTGGTGGAAGTGGCATCCTTTCTGAGCTGGGCGGCCGATCCCCATGTGCTGCGCCGCCAGAGGATCGGTTACTGGGTGATCGGTTATCTGATTATTCTGACCGTGCTGATGTATCTGGTGAAAAAACGGATTTGGGCGAGGTTGGATTAGCTCGAGGATCAGGATGCCGCGGTCGATTTTCGCGGCGTTTCCGGGCCGGACGGATTTGGCTGATCCGGCAGGTAGCGGGAAACGCGATTGCGGCCGTTTTGCTTGGAGTAGTATAAGGCATCGTCGGCCAGTTTGATCAACTCTTCGTAACGCTTGAGTGATTCACTGAACTCGGTTACACCTAAACTGATGGTGACAGGAATGTGGGTATCGTTGTATTTGAAATCAAATTTTTCCACGTGATCGCGAATGCGTTCGGCAAGTATGATGGCACCATCGGCATGGATGCCCGGTGCAATCACGGCGAATTCCTCACCGCCGTAACGACCGAAGATATCACTGGTACGGGTTAGTTCGCCGGTAAGCGAGGATATCTGCCGCAGAACTTCGTCCCCCGCCAGATGACCGTGTGAGTCATTGATGTTTTTGAAGTGATCAATGTCGAACAGAATAAATGAAATCACCCCGCCGTAGCGATTGACCCGGGAAAATTCCTTTTCAATGGTTTCTTCCAGGAATCGGCGGTTGTAAATTTTGGTCAAGCCGTCGGTTGTGCTCATTTTGGTCAACGTCGATTTGGTTTCAATCAGCTCCGAGTGGTCGATACTGGCATCGGTGACATCAAACAAGGTGATGCAGACAAAATCGATATTACCGTCTGCGTCCTTTACCGGTAGAAAGGTGCAATCCTGGCGCATGGCATCGGCGCCGCCGGTGACTGACCGGTTGTGCCGGAACTTAAACAAATAGCGGCGTTGTTGCCAGGATGTAAACGCGAAATTCTTCAAAATAAAAACACTTTGAATTTTTTTTACGAGCCATTTTTTAGGCAGTTCCGGGAAGCATTCGAAGATATTTCGGCCGTTGACCTCGGTCGATTTTTTACCGCTGTGGATTTCCATGAATTTATTCCACTGCACGATTTCGTATTGTTTGTTGAGAGTTAAGATGCCGACGCTGACGCGGTCAACAATAAATCGAAACAGATCAACCTGTTCCATAATCAGAGCGACTCCATAAACCTGTCCAGGGTGGTGCGCATCAATTCAATGGATTCTTCAGGCATGAGAATGATCAAATGGCTGGTAAAATTTCTCTCTTCCAGGCTGAAGTTAACTTCAATCAATAGTGCATGGGAGAATCCCAGGCCGCAGGGTTCCAGAAGTGTTTCCACATAAGTGGAAAGACCCATGATGGAAGGCGCGGTAAAACTCAGCTCGGTATCCAACTGCTCGGCAATTCCGCACAACGAAGCGCCCACAAGAATATTGCTGACATCCAGCAGCAGTTCTTTTTCAATGTTGTCGTCGATATCCGTGTCATAGCCCATCAAGTCGGCAAGATCCTTGCAGCCCGCGCTGTTGTAGATCATGATGGCCTCGCCGCGCATGGAATCATAGAACGATTGGCGAACCGCGGTAATCTGCGTGCCGCTGCCGACCATGCTGGACACCGATTGGCTCACGTCTTTGACTTCCAGAATCTGGATTTGCGGTACCGAAAGTTTGACGAAAACATCAAAGATGGAAGCCAGGGACGCGCCGGCCTGGCCCATGGCGATATTGACCACTTCCTGTAAGGCATCACGCTGATCTTCACTGTAAGGCGCAATCATCGCAATATTCCATATTCTTTTAAAATGGAAATGATTACTTCAGTGGAAACCGGTTTTTTTACAAATGCCATGGCGCCTAGTTCTTTGACCCGTTGCTGTGCTTTGGGCTGGATATCGGCGGATACGACGACGACAAAACTGTCCAAGCCATCACTTTTTATTTGTTCCAGGACTTGGAAGCCGTCTTTGACCGGCATGGTCAAGTCAAGTAAAATGACATTTCCTTTTCCTTCGCGGTAGGCGGCAATGGCTTCTTCACCGTTGGTCGCTTCAGTGATTTCCACGTCCCAATCCTTAGGCAAAGCCCGTTTCATGAGTTTGCGTGACATCGATGAATCGTCAACGACTAGTACTGGTACGGCCATGTGTGCTTGTCACCCCTGATTTGCAACCGCGAGAGTATTTGTGGTTTTATCGGCGTCAATGGATCAAAGCTTAAACGGACGGTACCGTCGCTGTAGAGAGTTGATTCATGGTAATATTTGAGTGCGCCGGACACTGTCCGTCCCGGCGCGCCAGGTCACGCCGGGGCAATGGTTAGTGCAGGGCGGTAAACATTTTACGGCGGAATTCGGTCGCCAGGTCCGGATAGCGTTTGGCAATGAGATCGAAAATCTGCACCATGCTCTGACGGGCCGCGTCGCGGCACGAGGAACGTTGCAGCAGCGAGAATAACAGCGCCAGGGCGTCACTGTAATTTTCCTGAACAGCCAGGGAAACCGCGTATGCCAATTGGGCGTTGTTGTCGTCAGGTGCGTTGCGTGCATCCTGTGCGAGTTGCTCCATACCGGCGTGTGACGGCAGTTGTTTTAGCAGGCCGATACGGGCCTTCAGCTCGATGAACTGCTCATCTTCCTGTTTGGGAATAGGGACATTGGCGAGGCTTTTTTCCGCGGCTTCGATGTGGCCGTTGAGTAAATGGACTCGTGTCAGGTCAAACCATACTTGCAAATTGTCCGGTTCGTTCCGACCGGCTTGTTCCAACAACGCGATGGCTTCATCCGAAGCGCCGGTGGCCAGCGCCTCGCTGGCTTGTTGGCGTAGCATATCCGATTCCCTGGCTATATGTTTTAACAAGGCTTCGCGAATGACTTCGGCGGGTTGTGCGCCGAGAATATCCTCAACCAAAGCACCGTTGGCAAACAATTTTAACGTCGGCAGGTTTCGCACTCCTTGTTCGCGGGTCAATTCCGGATTTTCGTCGGCGTTGACTTTGGCCAACACAAATTTACCCGCAAATTGTTGTTCCAGTCGGTCCAATACCGGCATCAGCATTTTGCACGGTCCGCACCAGGGTGCCCAAAAATCAATCAAAACCGGTAATTCCGCCGATTTTTCCAAAACCAATTGTTGAAAATTTTCGCTTTTCACTTCATACATGGGGCACATAGTATAATATTCCGTAGTGCCACGGCAAATGCCTGGGGGAAGATTGGATCGACTAAAACAGATATTACTGCGCATCGACGGCAAAGCTTATAAAGCTTACAAGGAAATTAAAGGCCGTTATCAATTCAAGCAATTTGCGTTAAGCATCGATCATGTGCAAGGTGATCCGTTTGCCGTGCCGTCGCGAATCAGTGTGACCGTGCCACCACCCGTAGCGGCTATACCCGATGACCTTCGGCAAACCGCGATTCGGCGTATTGCAGTGGAAGATTTCTTGTGCAGGCAAGTGGCGACGGTTATCAGGCATTGCGCCATGCAACACCGCGGCAGTGGCCACAGTGGTGAAATCGCCGTGGTCAGCTGTGGCCAGCAGGTGTTGGAACGCAACGCGGTGGTGGTGGGTAAAAATGGAATCGAGGCACGCCTGACGGTGGGGCTGCCGGCCTCGGGGCGAACAGTGCTGGGACGTCAGGCGGTGTCCATGTTATGCGAGAACTTGGTCACCATCGTTGAGCAAAGCCTGCGTTATAAAGATCTGGATCACGACACCTTGCGTGCGCATGTCTGCTGTGTGGACGATCAAGATTTTTTGCGCCGTTGGCTCGAACAGGAGGGCTTGCTTGCCTTTATCGCGGATGGATCCTTGCTACCGCGCCGCAGCGGCATTGATGACCGGCCGCTGGGCGATGCCGTGGCGTTGCAATCCCCGCCCAGTCTGCGCCGTACTGTGCATTTACCCCATGCAGGTCCGGTCAACGGCTTGGTGTTATCTCAGGGGGTTAACTTAATCGTTGGCGGCGGTTTTCACGGCAAGTCCACGGTGTTAAACGCATTGGAAAAAGGCATTTATAATCATATACCCGGTGACGGGCGGGAGAGGGTGGTTACTGTTCCCAACGCCGTCAAGATCCGTGCCGAGGACGGTCGTAAAATTCACCAGGTGGACATCAGCCCTTTTATCACCCATTTACCTTTTGGGCGATCAACCGCGCGGTTTTCAACCGACAATGCCAGCGGCAGCACTTCGCAAGCGGCCAATATCATCGAGGTCCTTGATCATGGCTGCCGCCTGCTTTTGATCGATGAGGACACCTCGGCCACCAATTTTATGATTCGCGATCAGCGTATGCAAGCCTTGGTCAGTGATGACAAAGAACCGATTACGCCACTGTTGTTTCGTGTGCGTGAACTGTACGAATCCTATGGGGTGTCGTCCATCATTGTCATGGGCGGATCGGGGGATTATTTTTCGGTTAGCGATACGGTTATTATGCTGGACCGCTATCAGGTCTTTGATGTTACGGAGCAAGCTAAAAAACTTGCCGCTGATCAAACCCTTTCAGCGAAAGGCCGAGAACCGTTCAGTGCGGCGCTACATCGAAAACCTCCGGCGAATCTGCTGGATGCATCGCGCGGTCGGGATGATGTTAAAATTGATGTAAAACCACGTGAATTTCTATTTTATGGTCGGCACCCATGCGATTTGTCGAAATGGGAACAATTGGCCGATATTGCTCAAACCAAGGCTATCGGTTTGATGATCCATTATTACACGCGACATTACTCGGCGTCCAGTGACAATTTGCACTCGGGTCTGCGGCGCGCGTTTCAAGACCTTGACAAACAAGGATTGGATATTATCAGCCCCTATAAAGTCGGCAACCTTGCCAAACCAAGGCTTTTAGATGTCGCCGCGGCTATAAACAGGTTGCGTGAAAGGCCGAGATAAAGAAGTGAGTAAGGCCGTGAGAACAGCGGCTGAAATCCTGTATAATGACACTGTTTTGTCACTGAAAGGGTAAATGGGATCTTGATGCACGCCCATCAACACCATGCCTGTAATTTTAACGGGTTAATGAGTTTGTACGAAACAAACTATATGCTGCTACGCAGTTTGATCCCATGCGTTGTTGGGGTTGACAATCAAACTGTGTCCAGTGTAAACGGCGGTCAGGACCTATTCTTACAGGTTATTGAACATAATAAGTACACAAGTTGTATCAGTTTGACCCACCGGTTTCGTGAAAAAGATGCGGCGGTAGCTTTGCCTGGATTGACCATACGCATTTATTTCGATGCCTGTCAGGCTGAAGTGGTGTCGTGGCAGGGCAGGGAAAATTTTGCCGGACTCAACGCCCATTCCTTTAGTCGCCTACCCAGCGTCAAGGCAAAATGGCAAGTCAATTTGTTTCTTGGCAAGTGGCTCCAATATTGCCTAAAAATTGGGCATCGATTTGAGCGTTCTAACCCGAGAGCCATCGGATGCCGGGCGCTGACGGAAACCTATTAATTTCGCTTTTCCCCCTATGCTTTAATTTCATAAAATACTATATTATTATTTTATAATGTAAATCGCGGCCGTTTTATATAACTATATGATCTGTAATATTTTTTGTAATGTTGACTAAATTGATCCAGTAAGATATAAACTATAGTAAATTGATCATCATTTGGCAGGAAAATTAAAGGGGAAGTTTATGAAACTGTCTACCAAAGGTCATTGCGCTATTACAGCCATGCTGCAAATGGCGCTACCGCAAAGCGACGGCCCAATCTCCCTGCTTAAGCTTTCAAAATGCCAATCGGTTTCATTGTCATACCTTGAGCAGATTCTGGCCCAATTGCGTCAGCAAGGTTTGGTAAAAGGTATGCGTGGTCCCGGTGGTGGCTATATGTTAGCCAAGTCGGCGAACGAGGTCACCGTTGGCGAGATCGTTGAAGCGGTGGGTGAGTATGACGCAGGTCGATGGAGTACTCCCTTAGTCAAGGACTCGTATGCCGGCGTAAGCGATGAGGCACGTGAGCATTGGAACACCTTAAGCGCATGTATGTTTGAGCTATTAAATCAATTAACGTTGGCTGAATTGATTAATCGCCAGGGCGATCAGCAGCAGTTATGGCAAGACGGTAAAAAACCCGCTAATTTCGACTTGAATGCCGCCTAGTGTTGCGGTGGAGCGGAAACGCGCCGATTAGTGTCTCCTATAAAACGTGCATGGAGAAAGCCACTGAAGGTGCGAGTACAAGGCGCAGGCCGCCGGGAATGGTGGTCACCTTTCCAAGGTCTGGAACGCCGCAATCGCACCTTGAGTGGCTTCCCGGAGGGCGAGAGAGATTTTTTAGGCAACCATCAAGTCTATCTCGTCACCATGTACGTTTTATGGGAGACACTACGCTAGATTGGCACGGCCCCACCCCGCCATGAGGCCGTTCGGTAGCGGGAATTATGGAATGGAGGTTGTCCGGTAACGCCACACTTCAATGTTTTCCGGCCAACTGGTCGGTTCGATACCGGCTTTGAGCTTTAGCTGGGTTAAAAATTCCTTGGCTCAGGCAGACTCCGCCAAACATCAGGTAGAAAAGTGCCTTGCCGGTAACCCGCGCGCAATACCACGCCATCTTGTCCAGGCTGCAACTGAGTCAATAACTGGTTTTCCGACTCACATTCCACCGGAACTTTAGGGCTTAACACGGAAATGTGGATATCCAGATCAGCTAATTCATTAGCTTGCAGGGGCGAAAAGCGCGGATCCTGAAATGCCGCCGCATAGGCATGTTTACAGACATCTTGTGCCAGCGGCATAGAGGCTTCCAATTGACCAATACATCCCCGTAACTGTCCCTGCCTGCGTAGTGTGACAAAACTGGCACCGGATTCGCTCAACTGACCTGGAAAGTGAGAAGCTACGCTCTTAAAGATACCGCGTTCGACACCATGTTCAATGGTGGTCAGCGCCAATTCCAACAAGGTTTTTTTTTCTTCCTCGGTAAACTGCCATTCATGCAATGCAGTAGGCTCCATAACCGACCACATGGTCCCTGCTGCCGGCGGTATCACCCGAGTTACGGACATCCAGCCGGTGTACATGAAGATGTTTCTTTCCCGCCAGCCACAGCAGACCATTGACCGGGTTGCGGCCACAGGCATCTTCATAACCGATATCGTTATAGCGCATTTCTTCGATTGCCTTGGAGGTGCACTCATCCATGCATCTGGCGGTCGCATAGTCATGGTAATGACTTAGGTCGGTACTGATCACGACCAATGTATCCGACTCCTGCCACAGGGCGTCAATCACGTTACCCACTTGCTCGGCTTCAGTATCGCCGACCAATATGGGAACCAGCATAAAAGCTTCCAGCAGGGTTTGCAAAAAAGGCAGGTGCACTTCCAAACTGTGCTCCTGGCCATGGGGCTGGTCGAGATACTGAATCCCCGGTAACGATTCAATTTTCTTCAATGCCTTCTCGTCCACCGATACTTCGCCCAGCGGCGTGCGAAACCGGCTGGCTGTGGGTAAGGCCATGCCGCTAAACGCCATGCGGTGGGCTGGACCAAGCAGCACGACCCGATGGATGCGGTTGGCAATTTTTCGAATCAGTCGGTACCCGCTGGCGGCGATGGAACCCGAATAGACATAGCCGGCGTGGGGAACGATGAGGGCTTTAGGGACATAGTCGGCGGGTACCGCCTCATTGAGATAGGATTTGATGAGGTTTTGCAATTCCCGTTCGTCAGAGGGGTAGAACATGCCCTCAACGGCGGGTTGACGAACAATAGTCTCCATGACATTCACCTTTGTCTCAGCGCCTGAGTCATTATAAACCTATCCGCCAAGGGTTTGACCAGCGTAATCTCGACATTAGAAACCTAAAGCTTGTGCGGAAATAGACGAACTATGTTCATGCAGGAAACTGATTTGCGACTGTGGGCTGGGCTGTCGGGCTTACACAACACGGGAAGAAGTATGGCGCGTCATGCCATTAAAATCTATTTGTTGTTGGCGTTTGGCGTCACCGCTTTCGTTATGGTGATGGTTTACGTTTTTTTTGGTTCCCTGCACCGGGACCTGGAGCGCCAACAGCTTGAACAAGTCGGAATTATTAAATTAGAAACCCATTTGCTTCACGGTAGGCGGGATCCGTCCCGCCGGGCGGCGGTGGATCAAGCCATCGTAGAACTGCTTGAATCACCCGGCGATGGGAAATTGCCGCCCCAGCAACGCCTGCAGGCGCGACTTGACAATCAACAACAGCACATGAACTTCCTTAACCGCCGTATCACTGTATGGAAATCGGTCATCGTGTTGTGCTTGATTGTGGTTGGCCTGGTCTTGATTGCCTTGTATCGACGCCTGATCCCACCCCTGCATGCCTTGCGCCGGGCCGTTTATGATCTGCACGAAGGCAGCGGGGATTTAACCAAGCGTCTGCCGGTCATGGGTGAAGACGAAATCGGCAAAACTGTACTTGAATTCAATGAATTCATTACGTTACTGCATAGTTTGATATCCGACGTGGTACACGCCATCGAGAGAGTGTCGACTGCTGTTAAGCGCATGACGGCGGTTTCCGAAGAGTCCAGTTCGCAAGTCCTGCTACAACAAAGCGAGACCGACCAGGTGGCCACGGCGATGAATGAAATGTCCGCATCGGTGGCGGACGTTGCGCGCAATGCTGAAGGCGCGGCGGACGCGGCACGTAAAGCCGATCAGGAGGCTAAGCATGGGACAGTGGTCGTACACGAAGGAAAGGAATCCATTATGGCGCTGGCCGATGAAGTCGCGGCCACGGCGGATGTCATTCAGGAACTGAAATCCAACAGCGACAATATAGGCGGGGTGCTGGATGTCATCAAAAGTATTGCGGAACAGACTAATTTGCTGGCCTTAAACGCGGCCATTGAGGCGGCGCGAGCGGGTGCGGAAGGACGCGGGTTTGCCGTGGTAGCCGGTGAAGTGCGTACCCTTGCCCAGCGTACACAGCAATCCACGGAAGAAATACATGAGATAATTCAAACTTTTAAGCACAGATCGGAAGACGCCGTCGCGGCCATGGAGCGCAGCAAAGGCAAAGCCGGTCAGTCCGTTGCTCATGCCGACAGGGCCTACGGTTCCCTGCAAGCCATCACTCAATCGGTGACGCTGATCAGTGATATGAATAGTCAAATCGCCGCTTCCGCCGTGCAGCAGCAAGCCGCGTCCGAGGAGGTTAATCGCAATGTGGTCAATATCGCAGGGGTGGCCGACCACTCCGCCAAAGGTGCCCAGCAGATCATTGGTATGAGTTCCGAATTAACCAACCTGGTGGGGCAATTGGAATTTCTTATCAGCTGCTTCAGGGTGAAATAGCCTGTATCGAAAATATTTTCAACCCGGCGATAGTCCTGTACCGGGAGATAGTTCTGTACCGGGAGATAGTTCTGTAAAAGAGCTGACGCAGGTTTGATGGACTGCTTACTACGCAAAGTGCATAAATGCAGCAATGACGGTGTTAAGTAAGTAAGTAGGTAGGGCACACCGGGTTTGATGCGTTCGATACAAAATCCCGTGAAAATCGCCATTATTTAGCGCCATGCTTTGGAAATAACAGAAATAACTTTATCAATCATTGTGATAACGTCATAATTCCGTAGACCATCCAGTGCCTGGCGTGGGACGGATGATAGCAATCCCCGTGTTTGCTGTGGCATAATATAGCCCGGTAGCTGTATGGGATAGCCCTTAAATATACCGACCTCAATTAGGCCCATGGAAGCTTAGGCTCCACTTGCACAAAAACATAGAAGTTTCGTAACTACTCAGCCGTTTTGGTGCCAGCGGCCCTTGTAGGGCGGGTTAGCGATAGCGTAACCCGCCTTGGGTAGAAAACCGT
>Ga0114931_10000913_pt1 | contig 37036 bp, 24 predicted proteins | sample 2SBtaG_FD_89579 | JGI IMG/M metagenome (GOLD analysis project Ga0114931, IMG submission 89579) | Deep subsurface microbial communities from Kolumbo volcano to uncover new lineages of life (NeLLi) - 2SBTROV14_V59a metaG | ecosystem: Environmental > Aquatic > Marine > Volcanic | place: Kolumbo... | reverse complement strand
TTGTGGTCCGGGGCGAGAAGAGCTGATCGTTTGTCGCCACGCGACCCGAATCGAGCTGCACGATCAGCCACTTGGCCATTTCCGCCGCGTTCGAATTGATCCCACCGGCAGGATTGGTGTTGTCGCTCGCAAACGGTGCCACCGGACGGACGATCCCGTCAACTCGTGCGTGCGGTGTTGCCACATTGCCACCGGCGGTCGCGTCTGAATGGCGCACCGTGCTCTCGGTCATTCCGATGCGCCGAAGGATGCGCGTCGAGATGAAATCTTCCCAGCTCATCCCGCTCACGGCTTCGATGACTTCGCCCGCCACGAGGTACAAGACATTGTCATAGGCAAAAGCGCTCCGGAAGCTCGTGGAAAGCGGGATATACTGAAGTCGCCGGGCAATTTGATCCCGGTTGTACGTCGATGGAGGCCACCAAAGGAGATCTCCGGCCCCGAGCCCGAGGCCGCTCCGATGCACGAGCAAATCGCGCACAGTCATCTCGTGGGTAACGTACGGATCCGACATCCGAAACCACGGCAAATAGTGAACCACCGGCGTATCCCACTTCACTTTCCCTTTTTCCACGAGCAGGCTCAGCGCCGTAGCCGTGAACGCCTTCGTATTCGATGCGATGCCGAAAAGCGTGTGGGCATCAACTTTAGTCTCTTTCCCGAGCGTACGTACGCCGTAGCCTTTTGCCAGGACCACGCCGCCGTCTTTAACAATGGCCACGGCAAGGCCAGGTACATCGAAGGTCGCACGAACTTGATCGATATAGGTATCGAGTCCCGGCGGCAACGGTTGGGCACTTAAAGATGGGCCGAGGAGACACGGGAAAAATGCAATGAACAAAACGATAAGGTGAATTCTTCTCCGGCGCATAGACTGTCACTTTGATGAATGGCTAAAGAGGTACGACGACGATACTTTCAATCTCCGTAACAATACGCAAAGGAACAAGGCTCCACGGATCGGAAATGACTGGCTTCCGAATTGATAGAATGGGACGTCTCGTTCCGGGCGGATCGAGGGGATTCCCTCAGGACCGGAGTGCGCGGGATTATTGTCTCTCCGCTACTCTTTTGTCAAAAAAACCGGAACGACTTGATCTCGGTCCGTCATATCTCGACATTGCACCGAATCATGAACTGACCTCCCAGCAGGATAATGCGCCGGGATGCCCGCTTGTCGCCCGATCGCAGGGCGCAGATCACCCTTTATGAAAGCATCAAGCTCGTTCCGGTACCTCAAGACTCACTACCTTCGTACGATACGGCTATTCGACCGTAGTTTCGACTGGAGAATCACGGGCCGCTGGATGCTTTATTCAGCGTTGATCGGAGTCGCCGGTGCATTTGGCGCACTGTTTTTTTCGGGCCTCGTCGGATGGTTCTCGGGACTCGCACTTACGAATCTGGCCGGATACACCCCGCCCCTTCCTGGTGACGAAGCGGGCGCTACTTTCGAATTGGCACGGTCCCTTCATCCCACCCACCGATGGTTGTTGTTTCTCATCCCCACCGTAGGTGGGCTGCTCTCGGGATGGCTGGTCTATCAATATGCACCGGAAGCGGAAGGACACGGTACGGACGCTGTGATCCGAGCGTATCACCGGGAAAACGGACTGATCCGCCCCCGCGTCGCCTTTATCAAGACGCTCGCATCAAGCATTACCATTGGCACCGGCGGCAGTGCCGGAAAAGAAGGCCCTATCGCACAGATTGCGGCGGCCATTGGCTCGACCATTGGCGCGCGACTAAAACTTAATGACCGGGACCGGCGACTGCTCTTGATCGCGGGCGTGGCGGCAGGCATCGGGAGCATCTTTCGCTCGCCTCTCGGCGGGGCTTTTTTCGCCGTTGAGGTGCTCTATCGCGAAGATATTGAGAGCCGTGGCATCATGCCGGCGACTGTGGCTGCCATCACCGGATATTCCGTATATTCCAGCTTCGCAGGCTCCAGTACTATCTTCACCACGCCTCATTTTCAATTCATCAATCCACTGGAATTACTCCCGCTCATCCTTCTGGCAATTATCGGGGCGATGATCGGCATATTCTATACCAAGGTCTTCTATGGCACACGGGATCGGGTTTTCCACCCACTTCGTATTCCACGCCATTTCAAGCCAGCCGTCGGTGGGTTGATGGTCGGGGGCATGGCCTTCTTCTTCCCTGCCATACTGGGGTCGAGTTATGGTTGGCTTCAGGAAGCTATCGACGGCAATCTGCCAATATTGTTCATGCTAACGCTGGCGATAGGCAAGATCTTCGCCACCTCGTTCACCATCAGCTCGGGCGGATCGGGTGGCGTTTTTGCGCCTTCCATCGTCATCGGCGGGATGCTCGGCGGCATCTATGGGCAGGGGCTGCACGCCCTCTTTCCCACGCTCGTCACACAGCCCGGGGCCTATGTTATGATCGGCATGGGCACGTTTTTCACCGCCGTAGCCAACGTACCGCTTACAACAACGATCATGATCTCAGAGATGACCGGCAGCTATACCCTGCTCGTGCCGCTGATCTTTTCGGGGGTCATCGGACATCTGCTCGCCCGGCGGTGGAGCCTCTATGAGGAACAAGTCCGCAATCACAACGAGTCGCCGGCCCACCGACTCGAACTGACCCCTGAGTTGATCGCTCACATTAAAGTGAAGGCCATCATCCAACACCCGGTCTATTACCATACCATCATCCCCGGCCACACCATCGACGAGATCGTGAGCGTCTTTACCCGCACACGTGAGGTGGTCCTGCCCATGATCGACCCCGCCACCGAAGGCAGCCCGAAGCCGCGGTATCTCGGCCTCATCATGCTCGACAGCATCCAACCTTTTCTTCACTCGGAAGAATTATTTCAACACGGCATCGTCGCCGCAGATCTCGCCGTGCCGTTCGAAGCAGTGTATCTTGAAGACACCCTTGATGTCGCACTCGATACCCTTGAAGCAAAAGAATATCCGGAATTGCCCGTACTCAACGATGAAGAAGTGATCGTTGGCTTCATCCGGCCCAGCCAGATCATCGCCGAATATCACCGTACATATCTGCGCAAAAAGAGCGAGGTTGATGAGTAACCCTGAAGAATGGGAGAAATACTCTCCTCGTAGTCGTCCATCTCACCATCGGATTCGCCGGTTCGCGGTACACACCCAATCCGGGCGCCCTCTATAACAAGAGCACAGTTCCCTGACGAATGGCGCAAGATGATCCTTCTCATCCCGGCATACTCGGGTCGATTCTCACCGATGGAAAACTGTGGGCAAAGATGGAATGGGGACTGGCCGACCCCGACCAAGACCAGGTGCCCACGTGGCTGTTCGGAACGTCGAATAACCGGCGGTGAGACGCCGGATTGCGCCGGACCAGCTGCGCAAATTCCTCTCGTGGGCCCGGCAAATGATGGCTGAACTTGACGGGCCGGCCACGCCACTAGAGGGGCCCCGCCTCTAACTAATGAACGAGCGGTTGGGCAATGTCTCGTCACCAACGCTACCGTCGCCCATTCGCTGAACGGAGGTCCATTTTCTGTTCGATGAACACCTCGCTATCAGCAAAATCTCTGATTCTACTGAGAACATTCGCGAACTATGGCTCGAACATCCCCGCTATTGAAGCACTGGCATCCCACTGTATGTGGGCGCCGCTTCACGCTGAAGACTTACCGAGAACGATACGATCGTTCCTTCTCCCTCCACGCTCTCCACGGTCAGGGAGCTCCCGTGCAGCTCTACGATTTCTGTGGCGATTGCCAGACCCAAACCGGTGCCTTGATAGTCCGGATGGTCGACCTGTTTGCTCCGATAAAATCGCTGGGTGACGAGCGACAACTCCTCCGCCGCAATTCCACATCCGGTGTCTCGGACGCGCACGCAAAGACGCCCCGAAAGAACAATGGTCTCGAGGTGCACGTCGCCGCCGCGCGGCGTGTTCTGCAGGGCATTGTCGAGCAAATTTGATAGCGCCTGTTCCACCAGCCCGATGTCGGCATAGACATCCGGGAGGCCCGGCCCGAAATTACCCGTCAACCGGATCCCGCGTGACTGCGCCATCGGCTCGAACTTGACGAGGGTGTCCTGCGCCAGTTCGGCCATCGAGAACGACTCGAATTGCGGGGTCACCTGAGGCGCATCCAACCGGGCCAGTTCGGTGAGTTGTTCAATGAGCCTACAGAGGTGGGTTGTATTATGGAGGATGGCCTCCAGATATTGCTTTCGCTCTTTCGGCGTCAGGTTGCCGTCCTTCGTCAGCATCCTTTCGACGTAGCCGCGGGTGGACGTCAGCGGCGTACGGAGGTCGTGCGAGACGTTAGCCACCATCTCACGGCGTAACCCATCCGTCCGCCGGAGCGCTTCGACCTGTGCCTCGATGGTCTCCGCCATTTCATTGATTGCCTTTCCCAACTGCCCGACATCATCTTCGCCGGCGATGTTCACGCGCTCCGTATAATTGCCCTCTTTGAATCCGCAAACCAGCGCGGCCATCTTTCGGAACCGGCGCGTCAGGAAGGCGAAGAGCACTACGCCGGTGATCACGACGAACAGCATCGTTAGGCCCAAATTGATGCCGAGCGCACGCAGAATATAGCTTTCGCGTAGGGAACCGGCAGCCGCAGCCATGGGCGTACCCCGCAGGATCACATAGAGGTAGCCCTGCCCTTCGGCACCGAGCGTGACGGGTACCGCCGAAAAAACCTTTTTCGCGCCGGTATGACAGGGATCGTCCCCGAGTATAGGGTAATGGGCATTTTTTGCCAGAAAGGACTGGATGGGGGCCAGCGAGACCGCGGTCTGCTGAATGTGTTCTTCATTTTGGAAATACGCCAGTATGCGCCCGTCGGCATCGAGCACATACAGTTCCAGCGAGGGGTTGATGATCGTGATGCGCCGGACGGCTTCATCGAGCCCCTCCGAATCGAGGCCGGCATGAAGGGCAGGCACGATTTCGTCCGCGAGATGCTCGGCGAGGTCGGCATTCACCTGTTGCTCGACCGCGGCCATGTACATGTTGAAATAGTGGTACACCACCCAGGCACAGATCATGCACAGGCTCAAGAGCAAAACCATGTACAGGCCCGAAACACGACCATAGAGGCTTCCAATTAATCTTTTCACAAGGATACCTCTTCCAATTCATCGAGATGTGCGAAACGATAGCCCACGCCCCAGACCGTCTGGATGAACGCAGGCGCCGGCGGATTTGTCTTTAATTTGCCGCGCAGACGGTTGATATGGGTATTGACCGTGTGATCGTATCCCTCGAACTCGACGCCCCAGATGGTGGTCAATAATTCTGTTCGGCTGAAGGCGCGCCCGGGATGACGAGCGAAGAGGAGCAATAATTCAAACTCCTTCGAAGTCAGCGCGAGGTTTTTCCCCTTCAGCACCGCGGTGCGCTGGTCCGGGTAGATGACCAGCCGGCCGCGATGAATCACCCGGTTGGGATCCGGCGCCTCCACCTGAATATCGGTGCGCCGGAGCAATGCATTGATCCGTGCGATGAGCTCGGCCGTGCTGAAAGGCTTGGTGACATAATCGTCCGCCCCAACCTCAAGCCCCCGGACCACGTCGCGCTTCTCTGCCCTGGCCGTGAGCATCAGAATAGGCATCGCCAGATTCTCCGCACGGATATTCGCGCAGACCTCCAGGCCGTCCATGCCCGGTAGGATCAGGTCGAGGAGAACGAGCGCAAACGTCCCGTCTCGAAAGTGCTGTAGCCCTGAGGCACCGTCCTGCCGCCAGGTCACTTCGTGCCCGAGTTCCCGCAACTGCGTTGACACCAACCGGCCGATTTGTGGATCGTCTTCGACGACCAATATGTGCCGATGCATACTCATTCGAACCTCTTCATATTCCTCATACAAAGGGATGAGTTCCAACCAACAGGGTAAACACCTTCCCGAAAAAATGAATTCCCGATTTCGATATCGTCACGTTTTGATAACGAATTCAGTTTTGACGTAATCCGTTCTCACCCTGGCTGATCTGTTATGTTTTCGTGATAATTCGTCGGAAATCGTTTCATAACTATGGTGCCGTAATGCCTCCGTCTCATAATGGGGAATCCGGGTTATGGCACCACGTGTCGAGAATGACCGCTCAAGTGAAACATACGACATCCAGGCACTTCTTCAGGGAGATCAAACAGCCTTCGAGGAAATGGTCCGTGAACTGGGGCCACGTCTATACCGGGTGATCAAACGGATCGTAAAGGACGAAGACGAAGCCGGCAGCGTCCTCCAGGAAACCTTTTTGCAAGTGTACAAAGGGCTTGCCCGCTTCCGAGGCGAGTCCCGATTTTCTACGTGGGTGTATGCCATCGGCATCAACCTCTCCAGGGCCGCCCTGAGAAAACGCCAGCGATTTGAGCTCATGGAAGAAGCCGATATCGACCGACTCCTTCCGGTGTTTGAAAAAGGCATGTTTGCCACATCCACGGCCCAGATCGGCACCGAGATTCACGTCGAGATCGCGGAGCGCAAAAGGCTGGTTCACGAGGCCATCGATCGGCTGCCGGTACAGTATCGCCTCATCATCACTCTGCGCGACATTGAAGAATACGATACCCGCGAAGTAGCGCAAATCCTCGGGATCACTGAGGGCAATGTGCGGGTGCGCCTCCATCGCGGGCGGCAGGCACTGCGTAAGATGCTTCTCCCGTATGTAGTCAGCTACAAGTAGCAAACGTTCCTTTACGCACAATTCCGAAAAAACCGATCTGAGGTAGTACGCTTCGCATGACATCTTCTAAGAACCCAACGGACCAACTTTGTGTCAACACCCTTCGTTTTTTGGCCGTCGATGCGGTGGAACAAGCTCAATCGGGCCATCCGGGGCTTCCGCTCGGTGTGGCGCCCATGGCGTATGTACTCTGGGATCGATTTCTTCGCTACAACCCTCATAAGCCCTACTGGCCCGACCGTGACCGCTTCATCCTCTCCGCCGGCCACGGCTCGGCCCTTCTCTATGCGCTCCTTCATGCTTATGGCTACGATGTCACGCTCGACGACCTCAAGCACTTTCGCCAGTGGGGTAGCAAGACACCGGGGCATCCGGAGTACGGTCATACGCAGGGCGTCGACGCCACCACCGGCCCGCTCGGCCAGGGATTCGCGATGGGCGTGGGCATGGCCCTTTCGGAACGCTTCACCGCACGGTGTTTCAATCGGGACGACATGTCTGTCATCGACCATTTCACCTATGCCATTGTCTCCGACGGCGACTTGATGGAGGGCGTAGCCTCCGAAGCGGCATCTTTGGCCGGCGCTTTGAACCTGGGTAAGCTCATTTATCTCTACGACGACAATCATATCTCTATCGAAGGCGACACCGACATCGCATTCACCGAAAACGTTCGTCAGCGCTTCGAAGCCTACGGATGGCATGTCCTGAAGGTATCCGACGGCAATGATCTGGAGCTTATCGACACAGCAATCCGTGAAGCGCAGCTTGAGACGACCCGCCCCACGTTGATCAGCGTGCGAACCCATATTGGCTTTGGGAGCCCTAAACAGGACACCCCGGCCGCACACGGATCGCCGCTTGGCCCGGATGCGCTTCGGAAAACAAAAGCAAACCTTGGCTGGCCGGAAACACCCTCGTTCTTCATCCCGAATGTGGCCCTCGACCATTTGCGGGAAGCCACCCGGCGGAGTTCGATAAAAGAAGCGGCCTGGCATGGCAAGATGGGCGCTTATCGCCGTGCTCACCCGGATTTAGCCGCCCACTTCGATCAGGAATTGAGGCACAGACGATCTCCGAAATGGGATGTAACCTTGCCGCATTTTTTGCCGGAAGACGGCCCCATTGCCACGCGAAAAGCATCCGGAAAAGTGCTGAATGCGTTGTCCGAACAGATTCCCATGCTGGCTGGCGGTTCAGCGGATCTGGGTCCGTCGACAAATACCCAGCTTTTCGGCTATGGCGATTTCGGCTTCGGAGACGATTGCAGTCGAAACATTCATTTCGGCGTGCGCGAGCATGCGATGGGCGCCATGGCAAACGGTATGGCACTACATGGCGGCGTCCTTCCTTATACGGCGACCTTCCTGGCTTTCTCCGACTATATGAGGCCGGCATTGCGAATGGCGGCCCTGATGCAGACGCATGCCATTTTCATCTTCACCCACGACAGCATTGCAATGGGGGAAGACGGCCCTACCCATCAGCCCGTCGAGCACTTGATGAGTCTCCGGGCAATCCCCGGACTGATCGTCCTGCGTCCGGCCGATGCAAACGAAACGGTAGAAGCGTGGCGTCTCGCTGCAAACAGCGACGGGCCCGTTGTCCTCATCCTGACCCGTCAGAAACTACCCATCCTTGATGCGCCACACGCAGTTGTGGAAGCCGGTGTAGCACAGGGTGGCTATATACTATCAGAGGCACCAATAGGCATCCCGGAGGTCATTCTCATCGGCACCGGTTCCGAGGTCTCACTGGCCATTTCAGCACAGGCAACGCTCCATGAGCGCGGGGTGCAGTCTCGCGTCGTTTCCATGCCCTCCTGGGAACGGTGGAACGACCAACCTGAATCATTCCGAAACCAGGTGCTTCCCCGTGAGGTACCCAAGCTGGCGATTGAAGCCGGTATCACACAGGGCTGGCGCGACATCGTGGGTGACACCGGGGACGTGATCGGCCTGAATCAGTTCGGCGCATCGGCGCCAGGCAAACTGGTGTACGAGAAATTCGGGTTTACCGTCGACCATGTGGTAGAAAGGGCAGTGCTTCTCGTCGAAAATAGACCGGCGGAGATTCCCGGTTAAGCACCAGGTCATAAAAAACGACCTCTCGATGTTAGGGAACCGATGGTCGATCCCTTCATGCCAATAATTGACCGAGTTAATCGTTCCAATACTTTCGTCAATGAGTATTCCTTCCCATTTGAAAGAAAGAGGACAATTGCATGGGCAAGCTTCAAGAATTGTATCAAAATGGCCAGTCGATCTGGTATGACTATATTCGGCGTTCTTTTATTGCCTCTGGTGGACTACAAGAAGTGATCGACCAGGGCGTGCGAGGGGTGACGTCCAACCCGTCTATCTTTGAGAAAGCCATTGCCGGCAGCACCGATTATGACGAGGCGCTCCGAAGTCTGGCCAAGGAAGGAAATTCGGTGGAAGAGATTTATGAAACCCTCGTGCTGGATGACATTCGGGAGGCCGCCGATGTACTGCGTCCAGTCTATAACGCCTCGGACGGCGCCGACGGGTTTGTGAGCCTGGAAGTCAGCCCCAAACTGGCGCACGATACAGAGGGAACTGTTGAGCAGGCGCGCCGCCTGCATCACTTGCTCTCCCGCCCTAACGTGATGATCAAGGTACCGGCAACCCGCGCGGGGATTCCGGCACTGGAGCAACTCATCAGTGAAGGGATCAATGTAAACGTCACACTAATCTTTTCTATTACACATTATCGGGCTACTGCCCGCGCCTATCTCGCAGGTTTGGAAAAGCGGGCTGCCGCCGGTGGTGATCTATCGGACATTACATCCGTGGCCTCCTTTTTCATCAGCCGGGTGGATACCGCAGTAGACAACGAACTGAAGAAACTCGGATCGGCAAAGGCACTGGCGCTGAGCGGCCACGTGGCCATCGACAACGCTAAAGTAGCCTACGCCCTTTTCCGGGAAATCTTCTGCGGCGCAAGATGGGATACGCTTGCCTCGCATGGCGCCCGGGTGCAACGCCCGCTCTGGGCAAGCACCGGTACTAAGAATCCAATCTATTCCGACACCCGCTATATCGATCGTCTCATTGCGACAGATACGGTCAACACCGCTCCACCGCATACGTTGCAGGCCTTCCGGGATCATGGCAAAGTAGAACCCACATTGTCAGAGGGTTTGGATGAAGCCCACGCCCGCTTACGCACGCTCGCACAAATGGATGTAGATTTGGATGCCATCACGGATCAGCTTCAAGATGATGGTGTGGTCTCTTTTGCCCGGGCCTTTGAAACGCTATTGGCAAGCATACACGAAAAACAATCCCAGTTGCAGTCCGGGCGACAACCGTTCACTACCCATCTCGGCAAATACCAGGAACAAATTAAAGCGGCGCTGGCCAAACTGAAAAAAGACCGTATCATGAATCGAATCTGGGCACACGACTACATGGTCTGGAAGCCGGAGCCCACCGAAATCACCAACCGCCTGGGGTGGCTCCATAGTCCTACGGTGATGGATGGTCAGGTCAAACGCCTTCGTTCATTTACCAACACATTGTTGACGGAGGGTTACACCAGTGCCGTGCTATTGGGCATGGGCGGTTCCAGTCTGGCGCCGACCGTCTTTAAGAAGACCTTTGGTTCGCGCGAGGGCTATTTAAACCTTGCGATTCTCGACAGCACGGATCCAGCAACAGTCTCTTCCATCGTGGAGCAGTTCGACCCATTTCGAACGCTTTTCATCGTCGCCACTAAGTCGGGTGGAACCGTTGAAACGCTCTCGTTTTTTAAATATTTCTACAACCACGTGGCCCGCACAGTGGGGATGGACCGAGCCGGTGAACACTTCATTGCTATTACCGATCCGGGCAGCAACCTCGTCTCCATCGCCGACCGCTATCACTTCCGTGAGACGTTTTTGAATGACCCCAATATAGGTGGGCGATATTCGGCCATTTCCCACTTCGGGCTCGTCCCGGCAGCGCTCCTGGGAATAGAATTGGAGAATTTGTTGGACGCGGCCAAGACCATGGCTTGCAACTGCGACGGGTGCAACTGCCCGGTTGGCGGCAACAATTACGGCGGACAATTGGGCGTCGCGATGGGCAAGCTGGCTCTCGCCGGACGTGACAAAATCACCCTGATCACCTCCTCAACCCTCGACAGTTTTGGAGACTGGGTCGAACAACTCATTGCCGAAAGCACTGGAAAAGAGGGTACCGGCATCCTTCCCGTCATAGGCGAACCCGTGGGCTCCCCGAAGAAATATGGGGACGACCGGCTCTTCGTATACCTGCGCCTGGATGGTGAATCGATGCATGACGCGGCCGTTGAGGCCCTTGAAGCCGCCGGGCATCCGGTGATCCGAATGCGGCTGCGTAATTTGGATGAACTGGGAGGACAATTCTTCCTATGGGAGATGGCCACTACGGTAGCGGGGCATCTACTCGGCATCAATCCATTCGATCAGCCTAACGTAGAGTCGGCCAAACAACTGGCGAGAGAGATGGTCCGGGCGTATAAGGACAATGGCGCCTTGCCCGAGGATTATCCCAGCCCATTAACAAACGATTCCCTTGCGCAATTCCTGGTCCAGGCCCGCGCCGGCGATTACATTGCCCTTCATGCATACGTTGCCCCGACGGCAGAGACCGATGAAGCGCTCCGATTACTACGCACACGCCTGCGCGACAATACCCGCCTCGCGGTAACGGTGGGTTATGGCCCCCGTTTCTTGCACTCCACTGGACAACTCCATAAGGGTGATGGTGGCAACGGCCTGTTTATTCAGTTTTCCTCCGACAATACCCAAGACATTCCAGTACCCGAAGAGGCAGGTGGTGATGCTTCTTCCATCACCTTCGGCAAGCTAGAAATGGCCGCGACGTTGGGGGATAAGCAGGCGCTCCTGGACGCCGGAAGAAGAGTCATCCGGTTCCATCTCGGCGCCGATGTCCCCGCTGGAATCATGAGTCTGGCACCTGAGAGCGTCAAGACTCCTTCGTTCGTCTCCGATACTGCACATTGAGGTGCAAGACTGTGTACCACCTGAAACACAAAACATGCTACCCGCTTTGTCAGAGAAATCTCTATGATTCGAGCCATGATCTTCGACCTGGACGGCACGCTCGTTCAGACGGAACGGCTGAAGGCGCAATCTTATGCGCGTGCGGCCGTCCAACTTCGACCCGGCGACGTTTCCGAGGAAGACGTGGTGGAGGCCTTCAAGGACGTTGTCGGGCTTTCGCGGAGAGAAGTGGCCGTCACCTTGATGAAGCGTTTCCATCTGGAAGAGGCAGCGCGGGGTCACATGGCTGAGTTTGGCGTGGTATCTCCCTGGCAAGCCTACGTCCGGATTCGCCAGCGCATTTACCGGGCCATGCTGGCCGACCCTGCCGTGATTCGTGATCACCAGTGGCCATATACAGTCTCCCTGCTTCGTGAAGCTCGACGTACCCTCTGCCGGACGGGTCTCGCCACGATGTCCTATTGTGCTCAGGTGAGCCGGGTCCTGGAAATCCTCGGATTGACGGATGCATTCGACTTCGTCGCCTCACGGGACGATGTAGAAAGGGGTAAACCCGATCCGGAAATTTACCTCATGGTCGCGGCTGAACTCGACGTTGCTCCGGAGGAATGCCTGGTCATCGAGGACTCGACGACGGGGGTGAAAGCCGGGCTTGCGGCCGGCATGAATGTGATTGCGGTGAGTACCCCGTTCACGCGCAAAAGCCTTCATACTGAAATGCTTCTCCCTCCCGACCTAATTGTGGACGACCCACACTTAATTTTGGATGCCATCACGAAAATTTCCGGCTCACTCGGGCACAATACCATGGCGTAGATTGAGTGAGGTGGATACTTTTTTCATAATGTGACGTTTGGATACATGGATGATTCTGCAAACTGATCGCATTATCCGTTATTTTTTTAATTGCACAATTTTAAACGGCATGCCGCATGCCATTTTCAAAACACATCAGAGAGGACTTTCGAATGGACATTGCAATGATTGGTTTGGGGAAAATGGGGGCCAATATGGCCGGCCGGTTACTTCAGGGAGGCCACCGTGTCGTCGCTTTTGATCTAAGTGAAGACGCCATCCAACATGCGGAAATCACCGGGATGGAGAGGGCACGGACCCTCGACGAGGTCGCGAAAAAACTGTCCACACCCCGCGTGGTGTGGATGATGGTGCCTGCCGGCGCCCCCACCGAATCCACCGTCGAGGCACTGTCCGAATGTCTGTCTGCCGGTGATGTCATCGTCGACGGCGGCAACAGCAATTACAAGGACACCATGCGCCGGGCGGCCACAGTGGCTGAGAAGGAACTGCATTACGTCGATGTGGGGACGAGCGGCGGCGTATGGGGCCTGACGGAAGGCTACAGCATGATGGCCGGTGGCTCGGACGAAGCGCTAGCACTCCTCCGCCCGGCGCTCGAATCCCTGGCCCCGACGCCCGACACCGGTTGGGGACACGTGGGTCCGGTCGGCTCCGGGCATTTTGTCAAGATGGTCCACAACGGCATCGAATACGGGCTGATGGAGGCCTATGCAGAGGGCTTTGAATTAATGAAGGCCAAGAAGGAGTTCGACGTGGACCTCCATCAGGTCGCGGAAATATGGCGCTATGGCAGCGTCGTCCGTTCGTGGCTGCTCGACCTCACAGCCAATGCACTCGCCGACAACCCCACGCTCGATGGCATCGCCGCCTATGTGCCGGACTCCGGTGAAGGCCGCTGGACGGTCATGGAGGCCATCGACCTGGCCTGCTCTATTCCCGTCATTTCTATGGCGCTTCAGCGGCGTTTTCGCTCCCGCGAAGAGGCGCCCTTCGGTGACAAAATGCTCTCTGCCATGCGGCATCAGTTCGGTGGCCATGCCATCAAGGAGGAGGTCTGAGCATGTTCGAGAAGAATGTCGACCCCCACCTATTTGTCGTCTTCGGAGCCACGGGCGACCTGATGCGCCGCAAATTACTGCCGGCCCTCTACCGCATGGCGAACAAGAACCACCTGGGTGGCGAATTCAAGATTTTGGGTGTGGCCCGCGACAACGACTTGAACGACCGGAGTTATCGGGACTGGGCACGCGAAGCATTGCATACGGCCGGCCTCTGTGACGACGACACGCCCCATCTGTGGTGTGACAGTTGTCTCCACTATCTCCCGCTCGGAGATGGAGATGCCGGTTTTTTCCGAGCGCTCGGTGACCGGATGACAAAACTGGAGCAGACACATCGTTTGCCCGGCAACCGAACGTTTTATCTTGCCCTGCCGCCAAGGGCGTTTCCGACGACGATTCAGGGGCTCGGCGAGGCGGGCCTGAACCACGGATCCGGTCATACACGCATCGTCATCGAGAAACCCTTTGGGCGCGATCTGGCACAGGCAGAGTCGCTGAACAAGTTGGTGCATCGTTTTTTCGACGAGTCGCAGATTTACCGCATCGACCACTACCTCGGCAAAGAGACGGTCCAAAACCTGCTGGTTTTTCGATTTGCAAATACCATGTTCGAGTCCGTATGGAATCGGGATCGCATCGAGAGTGTGCAGATTACCGCGGCGGAACCACTCGGTGTGGGAACGCGCGCAGGCTATTATGATAAGGCCGGCGCCCTACGCGACATGGTCCAAAATCACCTCACGCAGTTGCTCACCCTGACGGCGATGGAGGTCCCCGCCGCCTTCGACGCCAACGCGATCCGGGACGAGAAGGTAAAGGTGCTTCGGTCGATCGATCCGGTGCTCCCGGAAGATATCATCTTCGGGCAGTATGCCGCCGGTGACGAAGAGGGGCGGCCGGTTCCGGCCTACCGTAATGAGGAGGGCATCGCCGAGGACTCCGAGACCGAGACTTTCGTCGGTCTACGGTTCCACGTTAACAATTGGCGTTGGCAGGGGGTGCCCTTTTATCTGCGCACGGGCAAGCGACTGGAACGGCATCTCACGCAGATCACCGTCTCGTTCCGCAGCCCACCGGTATCGCTGTTTCAACCGCATACCTGTCAGATCAACGCCAACGCGCTGGTGCTGACCCTCCAACCTGATGAAGGCTTCGACCTGTGTTTTGAGGTAAAATCGCCCAAAGATGAGGTGATGATGCAGACGGAAAGCCTACATTTTCGATATGCCGAGGCCTTTGGTCCCCTCCACGACGGCTATGAGACTCTCCTCTATGATGTGCTCTCGAATGACCAGACCCTCTTCGTCCGGGCCGATGAGGTTGAAGCCTCGTGGCGGCTCTATGACCCCATCCTGGCTGACCGACCCGCCGCGTATCCTTACGCCTCGGGCACATGGGGCCCGGACGAGACGCAGCGTCTTTTCAAAGAAACCGGGCCGGGACACCAATGGATGATACGATGAGAATGCGCGTTCTGCCCGACCGGGATAGCTTGAGCCGAGAGGTAGCGGAGCACATCGTGCGCCGGGCAAAAGCGACAGTCGAGTCGAAGGGTCGATTTACCCTGGCTCTCGCGGGTGGGAGCACGCCCCGGATGCTTTACACACGTCTGGCAACGGACTTCGCCACAGCCATGCCGTGGGACAAAATACACCTGTTCTGGGGCGACGAGCGCTATGTGCCGTCCGATGACCCGCACAGCAATTTCCACATGGTGCACGAGTCACTTCTGGAGCACATACCTCTACCACGGGAGCACATCCATCCGATGCCCACCGGGTACGCGCATCCCGAAGAAGCCGCCGACGCCCACGAGCGCCTCCTGCGACAGCACTTCGACGGAGCCTTTCCGCGCTTTGACCTCCTTTTGCTTGGACTCGGAGTCGACGGGCACACCGCCTCGCTCTTCCCCGGGTCCCCGGCCCTCGCCGAGCGGTCGCGATGGGTGGTCACCTCACGTGCCCCCGTCGAGCCGCACACGCGCCTCACATTGACCCTTCCCGTCCTCAACCACGCCGCCCACATCTTCTTCATCGTTGCCGGAGATGCCAAAGCCGATGCCCTCCGCTGCGTACAGGGCGCCTCCGGACCCCGCCCGGATCGCTGCCCGGCGAGTGCCGTGCGGCCCATCGATGGTGACGTTGCGTGGTGGCTCGATGCGGTTGCCTTCAACGCAGTCAACACCCGTACGCCCGCCCATGACTGACACGTCGACGAAACCGCTGAGCAGGCCTGAGACCGCCGAGCACCGGCGGCTAGCAGACTCCGAAGCCCGGAAGGCGGACTGGAAAAACTGGGGTCCCTATGTGAGCGATCGCGCGTGGGGCACCGTGCGGGAAGACTACAGCGAAGACGGAGAACCCTGGGAATATTTTCCGCACGACCATGCCCGCAGTCGTGCCTATCGATGGAACGAGGATGGCCTCGGCGGCTTTTGCAATCGCTTTCAGAACCTGTGCATGGCCGTGGGTCTGTGGAATGAACAGGACCCGTTCCTCAAAGAGCGCCTCTTCGGCGTGACAGGTCATGAGGGCAACCACGGCGAAGATGTCAAAGAGTATTATTTCTATCTCGACAATGTCCCGACACATGCCTATGCACGGATGCTCTATAAATACCCGCAGGTGGCCTATCCTTATGACCGCCTCGTGCAAGAAAGCCTGCGCCGGGGCCGTGATGAGCCTGAGTTCGAGTTGATTGATGCCATTCCTCGCGCCTTTGCCGAGAACCGCTACTTCGATGTGTTCATCGAATACGCCAAGGCCGATGAGGAGGATATCCTGTGCCGGATATCGGCGGTCAATCGTGGACCGGACCCGGCCCCGTTGCACATCCTTCCGCACCTCTGGTTTCGCAATACCTGGTCGTGGGGCTACGACCGCCCTCGTCCGGAACTGCGGGACGTTTCCAATGGCAATGTCTCTGCGGTTTATACCAGTGACCGGCATCTGGGCGAGCGGTGGTGGTATGTGTTTGCGCCCGGTGAGACGCCGCCGCCGTTGCTCTTCACGGGAAACGAATCCAATAATGAGCGGCTCTTCGGTTCACCCAATGAGACACCGTTCGTCAAGGACGGCATCAATGACGCGGTGGTGCTGGATCAGCCGCGCCGCGTCAACGGGGAAGGCAAGGGGACGAAAGTTGCGGGGCACGTGCGGGTTGTAATTCCTCCCGGAGAGACGTTCACAGTAAAAACCCGATTCACAAAGAAGCGCCTGAAAAACCCGTTTTCGTCCTTCCGAGCAATTTTTCAAGAACGCATTGAAGAGGCCGATGCCTTCTATGCGGCCAGTCAGAACTGCGACGTGGACGCCGATACCCGGGCCGTACAGCGTCAGGCCTATGCGGGGTTACTCTGGAACAAGCAGTTTTATCATTACGGCATTGACCAGTGGCTCTCCGGCGATCCCCAGTCCCCGCCGCCCCCCCGACAACGCCTCGAAGGTCGTAATCACGGCTGGAAGCACCTCTACAATCTGGATGTCATTTCCATGCCGGATAAGTGGGAGTATCCATGGTATGCCGCGTGGGATCTGTCCTTCCACATGGTCCCGATGGCCCGGATCGACCCTGAGTGGGCAAAGCGGCAGATGGTGTTGCTCGTGCGCGAATGGTACATGCACCCCAATGGTCAATTGCCGGCCTATGAGTGGTCCTTCGACGACGTGAATCCCCCGGTGCATGCCTGGGCAACTCTCCAGGTTTATAAGATCACCCGCGAAGCTACTGGCGTTGCTGACACGCTTTTTCTGGAGCGCGTCTTCCACAAATTGCTTCTCAACTTCACGTGGTGGGTCAACCGGGAAGATGCCCACGGGCTCAACATATTTCAGGGCGGCTTTCTGGGCCTCGACAATATCGGCGTGTTCAATCGCAGCGTTCCACTTCCCGATGGGAACCACCTCGAACAGGCCGACGGCACCGCGTGGATGGGAATGTTCTGCCTCAATATGATGGCCATCGCGCTTGAACTGGCGCGGACAAAACCCGCCTATGAAGATGTAGCCTCCAAGTTTTTCGAGCACTTCGTCTACATTGCCCACGCCATCAATAAGACCTGTGCCGATGGCCTGTGGAACGAGGAGGACGGCTTCTATTATGATGCGATTCACACCCGCGACGGCCGGATGATTCCGCTGGAAATACGGTCTTTTGTCGGCCTCATTCCGCTGTTTGCTGTAGAGACGCTCGAACCGGATCTCCTTGAAATGCTGCCCCACTTCCGCCGTCGCATGGAATGGTTCATGCAATACCGGCCTCAATTGATGGAGCACCTCACCCTCCGGATCAGCCACGGCGTGAACGATCGATGCCTGCTCTCGCTTGTCAACGAAGACCAGCTCACCCGTGTGCTCGCCCGCATGCTCGATCCCGAACAGTTCCTCTCTGACTTCGGCCTTCGGTCCCTCTCCAAAGAACATGAAGCCGCACCTTTCACGGTCGGAATTAACGGCCAGACGCAGAGCGTGGCCTACGAACCGGGTGAATCACACACGGGGCTCTTCGGGGGAAACTCGAATTGGCGCGGCCCGGTCTGGTTTCCGGTAAATTATCTCATGATAGAGGCACTCCGAAAATACTATCACTACTACGGAGGCGCTTTTCAGGTTGAATTGCCCGCCAATTCGGGAAACAAGGCCACGCTGGAAGAAATTGCCATCGACCTCTCCAGGCGATTGATGCGGCTCTTCCTTCGCGAGAAAGATGACGGCCGCCGACCCTTCAACGGAACGTCGGACTACTTTCAGACCAATCCGCACTGGCGTGACCACATCCTCTTCCATGAATATTTCCACGGGGACCACGGAAAGGGGCTCGGCGCGAGCCATCAGACCGGCTGGACGGCGCTCGTCGCTTCGCTTATATATGAATGCGGTTTCGTAGGGGAGCGGAAAGCGTAACGAAGCGTGAATGCCAGACGACCAAGCTAATAAACCCGGTCACAAAGATGCCGGGCGAGGCGATCCCTCAGACAAATGAGGCCCACCATGCCCAATCTCTCTTCGCAAGGCATATCTCCAAACGACGCGCGTTTACAGCCCATTAGTGAGGCCCAATTTGAAGCGCTCATACGATGTTTTGAAGTTGTAGAGACGGAAAAAGGAACAGCCTACGAAAAGGCCGGAAAACCCTGGCGATTTGTCCGACAGGACCGTCTACTAATCGTAACTCATCGTTTGCGGACTAAAATTAGATATTGCTACGAGATTCTGTAACGTCAGAAGTCCATCGACATCAGAAGCCCGTATCAGAGCGATTGCTAGCCTCATCGAGACGGGTCGGCACCGTATTTCCCTACCATCATAGCTCAAACATCTTTATGTGGATGCTTCATGACTAAATACGACATTCTCAGTTCGGATCATCCATCGAGAAAATCATTCATTCCGGTGGCCTACCGGGCTCCCGACTGGGGTTATTCCAAAATGATTTATCCGCTTTGTTAGAATCACTTCCATTCCCACTACCAATGAGGTATGCATTATGAACACCAATTCTAACCGCAGCCTGCGTCCCGTTATAGGAATGCTGGCAATTCTGTTCTTTCTCGCTTTCTCGGTCACGCCACAGGTAAAGGCGCAAGGAATGAGCAAAGGCCAGAAGATGCAGATGATGAAGAAGCTGAAGGCAATGGCCCCGGCGCGCGGCTATCTCGAAGCTCACAACAAAGCCCCGCAGGCCCTGTTGGGCGGCCCAATCCACATCAAGGTTAGCCAGGAAACTGGTGGCGTATTCGTAGCGCTGCCAGATAAACGTAAGCTTGATGAACGTGTCTTTGGCACTCCGAAGATGCCTCGCGCCTTCGCAGGTACACCGGGTATCAACGGCCTCCCGCCCATGGCACGGGCTGTTGAGGACGGCCACTATACGACGATGACGCAACCTTCTCCCTTCGGTGACAAGTACACCGTCATGGCGGATGGAAAATTGATGATTGATGCCACTGATGCTACGGCTACTGATGCGGCTACTACAGAGGATAAAGTGCAGATGAAGGCCACGTGGAAGGACAAAGCGGGCAATACGTACGAGGTCCGGTGCTGTAAAATGATGGCGGCGCACGGGCTGGAATTCCCTACCTTTGGCGGCGTCGTCACGAACCACCTCCTTCATGGCTTCACCCGCCTTGGTACGGCCCTGATGCCGACCGAATTCACGTACTTCGGCTTCTGGGGCATGGGCGCCGTACTGAAAAACGGAAAAGTTCTTGATCAGCCCCGGCTCATCCACGGGATGCTGACCGAATATGTCCGTAAAGAAGGGTATGCTCTCGATGAGGACAATGAAGTGACACCCACGCGCAAGCAGTTTCACTTAATGGTCACCCCGTTCGCGCCCAACATGGAAACACACAGCTTCGATAAGAAACCGGTCAACACGGGACTCACTTTGCCCAACGGCATGAAGCTCCCCTTCTGGCATGTCATGTTCGAAAACCTGGAGATTGATGGAACACGTTCGAAATAGCCGAAAACGATTCGCCGGTGCGAGCGGAATGGGGTTACTCCTTGCGGCACTTTTTATGGTTGCCGCGTGTAGTCCCGAGCCCAAGCAACCCACACCGACGGGCAACCCAACAGCCACCGTAGAAATGACCAATACGCTCACATTTGCGCCAGACACCGTCTATGTGTCGGCGGGTGAGACGGTCGAATGGAAGAACGCGTCGCTGCTTGTCCACACCGTGACGGATGACACCGCCAAGGCAACCCTTGAGGGCAGCGCGCTCCTCCCGGATGGCGCAAAGGCGTTCGACTCAGCGTTGCTCCAGCCCGATCAAACATTCGAACATACCTTTTCGGTCGCCGGTACGTATCGATACTTTTGCATCCCACATGAGGGAGCCAAGATGATCGGAACGGTGATTGTGAAGCCTGACAGATGATCCATCGAACCAAATGTAAACAAGGGGGCGCAACCGCGTCCCCTTGTTTTTTGCACCGTACTTTGAGCGCGCGGACTGTCCTACGACGGTGTAACCGTTAGTTTATTAAGAGCGCCCCTTATCAAGTGTGCATTCGTGGGATGAAGCATTCAGCCGACGGAGATGCCGCACGCCGGCAACTTTCATAGCGTATCTACTCGTATGTCCCAACGGGGCGCCTCCCCGTCGCATGGGTTTCGATTCGGGTTGGCTACAAGTAAACAATTGAGTCACAGTCCCTGTGGAGGAGGGGGTAGGGGAGATAGATGCCACGAGGTGATCTTATAGGTCGCGATCCTACAACTTTGCATGACGACTTCCTTTTGGGGCGACAGGGGCAGCCCATGATTCTTGTGCTGATCTTTTTGGGGTCTCGTGTTAAGCCATGGCGCTTCCGATAGGGAGAAAATATTCCCTCATGACTTTGGGGAGATACAGAGGGGGTTCCGGTCGATGCTGGCTCAAATGGAGGCCTTGCACGCTACCTCTCCGTTTCTCTATCACGGGAGCGGATACACTGTATGGGCTGCTTTGAGAATATCCTAATTCTATGAGAATCCGTAACATCCCGCGTCCCTGGGATTCCCGGACGACCGAACTGCGGGCACCAGTTGACGCCCATGGTCTCAGTTCGTATGCTCGACTTTTCCCGCATTGAAGCCATTCGAGCCCTTGTCATTTCATACCAAAACCCATGCATCGAAGGATACTGGACTGGTTCATCGTGTCCCTGTTCATTTTTGTTGTATGGCTACCGTCGGCCTCATCAGCCCAGCCTTCTCCAAATGATAGCACAGTGACGCTCGTACCCGGTGCCCGCTATGGTGCCGGTGGCCTGCATCGATTCTTCATGGGTGAGGGATACCGCGATTTGTGGACGAGCCCAATTACGGTGCCGGTGCTCAATCTGAAGACATTTGCCGATGGGCTTACCCCGCTTCGCAGCCACATCGGTAGCCAGACGACCTCCCTCCGATTCCAGGGTGCGGACGGGAGGAAATACCAGTTTCGCTCTGTCGACAAACATCCGAGCAATATCCTCCCGGATGAATTACGCGAATCGATTGCAGGGAAAGTGATACAGGACGGCGTCAGTTCCACCCATCCCGTCGGCGGCATCGTTGCTGCTTCCCTCCTCCAGAGTGCAGGCCTCCTCCATATTACGCCAAAGCTCTTCGTCATGCCGGACGACCCGGCACTCGGTGAATACCGCGCAGCATTCGCCGGCATGCTCGGCTCCCTTGAGGAACGGGCCGACGAAAACAGCAATGCCCGGATCGCCTTCGCCGGGGCGCTCAAGATCACCGGAAGTGGCAAACTTTACGAGCGCATCAACAAGAGTCCAAAACACCGCATCGATGTCCGCGCCTTCCTCAAAGCCCGCCTCGTAGACCTCTTTATCGGCGACCGCGACCGACATCGCGACAATTGGCGATGGGCCAAATTTGAAGAAAAGACCCCGACGATTTGGGAGCCCATTTCGCGGGACCATGACCACGCCTTCGAAAAAATATCTGGGGTTTTCCCTCACGTGGCCTCCTTCTATTTCCCGGCCATTTTTGCCTTTGGTCCCTCGTTCCCCGATATCGAACGGCTCACGTGGAACGGACAAGAAGTAGATCGAAGATTTTTCGCCGGGGTGGAGAAAACCGTCTGGGATTCGGTCGCCATCGACCTTCAGCGTCGTTTCACCGACCAAGCGCTCGAGGAAGCCACCCGCACACTTCCACCCGAGTATTATGCCAAGAGCGGCCCCGACTTGCTGGCCGGAATGAAGGGTCGCCGGGATCGACTACTTGCGGAGGCTGATATTTTTTATCGCTTTCTGGCCCATCAGGTCGACATCCATGCTACCGATGCCGACGAAGAGGCGGTCGTCACGATGCGCGACAGCCGTTCGTTGGAAATCACGATTCGGGAGCGAAAAAAAAAGCGTGCACCCTATTTCCACCGCGTCTTTCACCGGGACGAGACGCAGGAGATTCGGCTCCGCATGTTCGGTGGTGATGACCGTGTTGTGGTGCGCGGACCGGGTCATCCGGGCATTACTTTACGCATCGTTGGCGACCGGGGCAAGGACGTCCTCATCGACTCCAGCGACGTGGGAGGGCTCCATTTCTACGACGATCCAAATGGCGAGTCCCACACCGAAGGTATTTCCAGACGCGTGGATCGCCGCCCGTATTCCGAATGGGTAGGGTCAGACCTCGACCGATATCCGCCACGCGAATGGGGGCACCTGTATGAGCCCGTCGCGTGGGTCACCTATGACAGTGATTTTGGTCTCTTCGTTGGAGGAGGTTTTACCAGACGCAACTTCGGTTTTCGCAAAAGCCCGTTTGCAACGCAGTATACCCTCAAGGCGGGAATCACTTCTGATCCCCGCGCCGTGCGTGTGGCCTTCGATGCCGACATGCGGCGCCGGAATTCCGACATTTATTACAGTGCTTCTGCTCTCGTGTCCGGTATCGAGATACAGCGATTCTTCGGCCTCGGCAACAATACCAACCTTCAAGGGCGGAACAGCAGTTATTTCCTCATCGATCAACGTCAGTACCGCCTTTCTCCCTCCGTTGTAATACCGTTATCGTCGGTGGTCACGGCATCTGCCGGCCCATCCTTCATGTATTCGGTTATCCGAAAAAAGGACGACCGATTTGTGACCACGCTGGGCGACAACCTCTACGGCGGCGGTGACTTTGGCCTACTGGGGGCACAGGCACAGGTGACGTGGGATACACGCAACCGCACCAAAGCCGCCACGAGCGGCTATTTCATAGATGCCCAGGCCCACTTCTTCCCGGCCATCTGGGATGTCAGGCGTACCTTTGGTAGTCTGAATGCCGAGGCAATGACTTACCTCAGCGCCCCCATTGTGCTCGAGCCGACGTTGGCCCTACGTGTCGGTGCAAAAAAGATCTTGGGCACAGCGCCGTTTCAGGAAGCCGCCTACCTCGGTGGGCATCGGTCACTCCGGGGATGGCACCGCCAACGCTTTGCGGGCGACGCGTCTCTATATGCCAATACCGACTTGCGGCTATTTCTCGCCCATTTCTTCCTTGTCCTCCCCGGTGACTTTGGCATCTTCGGTCTCGCCGATGCCGGGCGCGTCTACCTCGACGGCAACACGCCCGGCGGGTGGCACACCGCAGCCGGGGGCGGGATCTGGTTTTCATTTCTCAACCGCGCCAATACGTTTTCCATTGGCGTAGACACAAATAAAGAGCGCACCAATGCATTCCTTCGCGCCGGATTTGACTTTTAAGCGAAAGGCGTCGCAATGCCCATTTCATCGCTCATAGATTTGTACTTTTCGCGTGCAGCTAACGCTTCGGCTTCATCAATCTATTCTCTATTATGGCTCCTTCGCTCAGGCCCCGCTTTCCCGAGAATGACATTGTCTTGTCGATCAAGAACCCTCACCGACCGGGGGCACTCGGCCAACTGCTCACTGTCATTGGAACGGTCGGTGCGCTCATTGGTGATGTCACGACCAAATTCGTCGGCCGGGATCACTCGTTTCGAGAGGTAACCGTCTCTGTTTACGATGAGGAACACCTTGAGATCGTGAAGAAGGCCATCGATGAAAAAACCGACGGCGAGATACTGGAGACCAAGGATCTCGTTTTCGAGCGACACATCGGCGGTAAAATTCACAGCGGTCGTACGCGTGACCTTCGGCGGCTCGAAGACTTGCGATACATCTATACGCCGGGTGTGGCACGGGTGTGCCTCGCCATCGCCGATGAACCGGCTGCGGCACGGCAGTACACGAATATCGGCAACAGCGTCGGCATCTTCACGAACGGTACGCGGGTGCTCGGCCTGGGCGATATCGGTCCCGTCGCCGGGATGCCCGTCATGGAAGGAAAAGCTGTCATTTACGATCAGTTCGTTGGTGTTAGCGCCACGCCCATACTTGTCGATACGAAGGATCCTGACGCCTTCATTGCCGCTGTCGAAAAGATTGCGCCGACCTTTGGCGGGATTCATCTCGAAGATATCCGGACGCCCGACTGCTTTTATATCGAGTCCGAACTTATTCGCCGTCTCAGTCAGCCCGTTATGCACGACGATCAGCACGGCACCGCGACCGTGCTTCTCGCCGCCGTACTGAGCGCCCTCCGCCTCATCGGCCGAAGTGATGACAAGTCGCTCGTATTTGCGCAGTTGGGTCTCGGTGCAGCCGGCTTTGGCATCGCCCGTATCCTTATTGATTACGGCTTCCACGTCATCGGCGTAGATCTCTCGCCACAGTCACGTGCTCGACTGGAAAATTACGGTGGCGAAACGGCCGATCTGGATGCAGCCATGTCCCGTGCAGACGTAGTCATTGCCACCACAGGTGTCGTCGGGTTAATCAAACCGGAGATGATTTTGAAGGGGCAGGTTATTTTCGCCCTTTCCAATCCGGTCCCCGAAATTTTCCCTGAAGAAGCGTTGGCTGCAGGCGCCGCCTTTGCCGCCGACGGAAAAAGCGTAAACAATGCGCTGGCATTCCCGGGTCTCTTCAAAGCGGCTCTTGAAACGGGCGCCTCAGATATCACGCCTGAAATGAAGATCGCCGCCGCGAAAGCGATTTCCGCACTCGCCGAAAAGAATGAACTCGTCCCGAGCCCATTCCATCCGGACGTTCATCAGGCCGTGATTCGCGCCGTAAAGGCCTTGGGCTGACGGTTTCGAGGATTGGGCGAGCAGCCACCGCACTGCGACCGTGAGGGAGCGGATAGCGTTCCACAGGCAGTACATTGGATGGGATAATGACGACAGGCCTTAAGCGAAAGCAGGTCGGGCTGGCACTCGGAGGTGGTTCGGCTCGTGGAAACGCCCATATCGGGGTGATCCGGGCGCTAGAGTAAGAAGGCATTCCTATCGATTTCATTGCGGGCACTAGCATGGGTGCGCTCGTGGGGGCCATCTACGCGATGGGCAATTTAGATACGCTCGAGTCCTTCATGCGCGGCCTCGATTGGAAGCGTATCCTCTCCTATTTCGACCTCGTCTTTCCGCACACAGGGCTGCTCGATGGCGAGCGCATCAACGAACTCGTCTCGCAGTACGTCTCGACACAACGCCTCGAAGATGCCCGCATCCCGTTTTGTGCAATCGCGGCCGAGCTCGGCACGGGGCGGGAGGTGCGGATACAATCGGGAAATGTTGTTGATGCCGTTCGGGCAAGTATATCGTTCCCAGGAATCCTGACCCCCTTCCGTCAAGATGACGCCTATTACGTCGACGGCGGCCTAGTCAACCCGGTCCCAGTCGATGTCGTTCGGGCAATGGGTGCGGAAGTCGTGATTGCCGTCGATTTGATGAGCGATGCCGTCGCACCTGTCTGGGAAAACGATGGCAGGGCAGTCGAAAAGGTCTCGGTTGCGGCCCGTGGGAACGCCTCCGGTAGTGCCGGAATGCTTCGGGCTTTGGAGGAGCGCTACCACCTCTTAGAATTCTCTGTACGCGAAAAAATTAACGGATGGATGCCCGAACGACGCAATCATCCGAATATTTTTGAGGTAATCGGTATATCACTCAATATCATGGGCCAGCAGATCACGCGGGCAAAATTGCGCGATTGTCCACCCGACCTCCTCATTCAGCCTGAACTCGGACACCTCGGCATGTTCGATTTTGACAAGGCCGACGAGGCCATTTCGGAGGGATTCGAACAAACCTGCTGCGCCGTTCAGCACCTTGCACTCTGACAATCCGGCGATGTCGATGCCTCAATCTCCAGACAGTACGTCATCGATCCAGCTAAATGCGGCCATCATGTTGGGGAAACCCATTGTGGTCGTAGCCAGGATAGCGGTGTGGCGCAGTTCATCCGGAGAGCATCCGGCTCCCAGGGCTTTTCGCGCGTGGGCATGGACGGCGCCTTCATGCCGCATCCCGATGGAGATGGCGAGCTTAACAAGCGCCGACGTCTTCTCGTCGAGCGGTCCGGCCGCCTTCGTCGCATGACCGAGAGCGGTATAGGCGGCCCCAACGTCATTGTATTTCTCGACAAAAGCTTGAAAACGTTTGGGAGGTTTGCTCATGGTTCGATGGTCTAAGGTGGGGGAAACGATTGTTTAAAAACGCAACGTCATTATCCTATTTTCGTGGCGCCAGCGCCATGCCTGCGACATTTAACAGAATATACGCGCACGAATTGCGGTAATTTGGCACTTCGCGGTACATTCCCGTGCATTTCTATCGCATCAAGCTTCTATGGATCCCACTACTCTCGTATTCCTCGCCGGCATGATCTTGTTCATCGCCGCGCTATATGCTTCGGTGGGGCACGCAGGCGCTTCGGGCTATCTGGCTGCCATGGCCCTCGTAGGTGTCGCCCCATTGATGATGAAGCCGACAGCGCTCTCACTTAATATCCTTGTCGCCACCATTGCGGCCGTCAAATACTACCGCCGGGGCTATTTTTCTTGGCAGACCTTTTGGCCCTTTGCGGTCTGTTCGATCCCGGCCGCATTTGTGGGAGGAATGATCACGCTGCCGGAGGCGGTGTACAAACCAATCGTGGGTGGCGTGCTTGTCTATGCGGCGGTCCGGCTCTTCTCTCTCACGCGCGTTGATATTAAGGAAAACACACACTCGGCCCCCCGGTGGCTGGCTCTGATCGCCGGGACCCTGCTCGGCCTTCTTTCGGGTTTGACGGGGGTGGGCGGCGGCATCTTTCTCAGCCCAGTACTCCTGCTCACGGGCTGGGCCGATACGCGCACGACGTCAGGGGTCGCAGCGCTCTTCATCCTGTGCAATTCTATTGCGGGGCTGGGGGGGTACCTGGCCCGCACCCCCGTTTTTCCGCCCCTCTTTCCGTATCTCGCGCCAGTGGCACTCGTCGGCGGATGGGTCGGGGCAGAATTCGGAAGCAAACGCCTGCCGGCTGCCACTATCCGGCGGCTGCTTTCTGTGGTGCTCCTCCTCGCCGGTGCGAAAATGGCGATTACTTCTTTCGCCCGGCTTTGGTAGTTCCTTCGCCTTGTCGTAGTCCGCGCGTGCGTATCATTCTCGTCGTCACAAATTGGCGCTGGTAAGCTTTCAGCCTACAGGCACGCTCGTTCTCAGAAAAAGATCAGGCCGAGCCGGTCGCGATGGATCTCGGGACACTACTTCACATGCCAGTGCCGGAAAAGCACAACTCCTTACTTGGCCAATATTTCGTGGGGATTCGATGGTGAGCGACATATTTCGTCCTTGATCACGGAAGCAAGCTCCTCGACATAGGGTTCGACAAGTAGGCGATGCGGACCGACGATGTCGTGCGTATTGATACCTCCCGTCGAGATGCTTCCCCATCCAAGATCCTGGGGAAGCATCGAAGTCCGAGAACTTCGGAAAAGCGTAATTACCCCCGGATACGGTGCCGGGCGATACGCATGCATTATCCTCCGATTCATCGTAATGATATATTCGAACTTGAATCGATCGGGAATACGTAGTCCAAAGTGCAGAAATGAAATCGCGATGAGGTTCCCAATGCGTCGACGCAGCCTCCTCAAACGAATTTGAACGTTTTCTTCTATGCGGTCAACAAATTTCTTTGTGACCGATCTTCGAAAATGTGGAATGTTCTGAAGGTATTCTTCCCGAAGTGACGCACTGAGGCTACGCGGCATGGCTGGACCGAGCCCATCGACAAAAGCCAACAATCCTATGCGCTCACCATCAGCGATGAGTAACTGTGCCATTTCCAATACCACCCGGCTGCCGAGGCAAAAACTTAGGAAATGATATGGACCCCGCGGCTGAATCTGACGAATTTCGGCCACATACGCCTTTGCCATTTCCTGAACCGAACCAAAGGTAATCGAGCGTCCGTCAAGCCCTTGGCCTTGCAAACCATATACCGGCACGTCGGGCATCATACGGCGCGCGAAGGCACCGTATATTACAGCCGAGCCCCCGATATTATGGACGCAGAATAGTGGAAAATTGCTTCCATGTCCCTGCATTTCGACAAGATGAGACCACGGATTTCGATGAATCTCCCCAGCCAATATAGCTGCCACCCCGGCAATGGTGGGCGCCCGAAACAACTGTTCCAGCGACAGATGTTGTCCAAAAACTGCTTCGACGCGGACGCCCATCTCTACGGCGTGTAAAGAATGCCCGCCCAGTTCGAAGAAGTTGTCATGGATATCAATATCGTCCCGTTGAAGCACCGCTTTCCATATTTCAGCAAGCCGATTTTTGGTTTCCGTTGTCCCTGTCAAGGACTTGCCTGACGAGACCACAAATCGTGAACGCATGACGTCCAAACTTGCCACGCGTTGGCACAGCGCACGCTGCGTTACGACCACTTGTGCTGCAGGGGCTTCGGCCAACTTCAAAAATGCTTTGAGGGCTATTGATTGAGGTAATCCCCGCCGCTGATCCTCGCGAATGAGTGCCACTAGAGCCTCGGAGGTGTTATCGTCCGTTGAAATGCGGGTATTCTGCCAGGTATCCCAGTTTACTGAGACGGCCGGCAAACCCGCGCGTCGCATACTTCGAACCACGGCATCGAGAAATGCATTCCCGGCACAGTAGTCTGCCTGACCATATCGACCTATCACGGACGAAAGCGACGAGCAAAGCATCACAAAATCGAGGTCCTTCCCTTTTAGCACGGAAGCCAAAACCCGCGTTCCAACGGTCTTCGAAGGCAGGACTATTTTCGCGCTCTCTGCTTTTTGAGCGCCCATCGTTTCAAATCCACTCAGGACGCAGGCCGCATGAACCACGCCCCGAATGGGCCCGAAGCGCTCTCCGACCATATCTACCACTTCTGTCATTCGCTCCTTGTCCGTGACATCGGCCCGAAGCACCAAAACCTCGGCGCCCAGATCCTCCATCGCACGCAAATCGTTTATGCGAGGCGCGTTGGGATCCTGATCATCCAAGCGACGCTGCCGGTCAGCCCATTCGGACTTTGGAGGAAACGGAGTCCGACCGGTCAGCACTAATTTCACCGGTGCGCTACGCGCCAGCGTCAACGCGATCGCGCGTCCGATACCGCCGAGTCCTCCGGTGATGAGATATACCCCGCCAGGTCGTACGTGGTATGAGGCCGCGCCACTAGCTTGAAATGGCGCAATCGTTTGAACCCAACGATCGTTGTTACGATACGCAACCCGGAGCCCCGGCCTATCACCGGCCGTATCTGCAATGATCTGAGCAGCAAGCTCGGTACAAATCGGACCCTCGATGTCAATACTCCTGCACCTGAGCCGGGTATTTTCTACACTTGCAACTATACAGAGGCCGATTACCGTTGCATTCTCCGGAATGAGCAACTCAGATCCGATTACCTCCTGCGCGCATCGTGACACAATACTTAACTGCATATTCGCCTCGGGACAGACGAGCCGAATAGATCCAAATAAATGGAATAGTCCGAGGAGATGGCTGGGAACGACCGAACGCACCGCCTGTGCCGGATCCTCGAACGTCCAATGGTAGATGACATACCGGGGCACTAAACTTGCGTGGCGCAGATGCACGAACAACGAATCAAAGTCATCGGGCCGTGATGGATTCACGGTAAAGGTATTCTCCTCCGTGCAGGCGAAGCCCTCGCCGCTTGAGACGACGATGACGGTCTGTCCTACATTGGTCAGTTTTGCACGAAATATCCGCTCAGATTCCGGTTCGTCGGTGATCAATAACCAGACGGTTTCAGGTTGAAGTATCTCCGGTGGCAACGTGACGGGCGACGTACGATTCCATTCGGGTACATAGAAGAGATTCTCGTGGGCTTCCCGAAATGGTCGTGATGCCAATGCATGCCGATCCAGTTTGCCGTGTCGATTGAGCGGGGGCGATTCCAGTAAAACAAAAACAGACGGAACGAGAAAGGCCGGGAGGCGCTCCGAAACATAGGCTCGGAGATCCGCCGGACCAGGTTTCTCACCATCGGACGGCGTGTAATATGCCACAAGGGCACGTTCGTCCGTCGGTGTTATTGGAGCAACAACCGCTACATCAGCGATGCCTGGATATTCCCTTAACACGACCTCGACTTCGGCCGGCTCGACACGAATCCCGTGAAGCTTCACCTGACGGTCTCGTCTTCCGACAATATGGAGCAATCCGTTTTCATCCCGACGTGCCAAATCTCCCGTTCGGCAAAGATGGGTGTCAGGCACATCTTGAGACGGGTCTGATGCGAAGGTCCGCGCCGTTAATTTTGGCCGATTGATGTACCCCATGCCGACGCAGGGACCGGCAACATAAAGTTCACCCGTCGCGCCATCGGAAACAGGCCGCCCATCCTCGTCACAAATAGAACAGTGTGTCTGCGCGGCCGGTTTTCCAACCGGAACAATTGGCTCGTGAAGCGTCGAGGCATCATCGATTGGAAAAGCAGTGACAAACCCTGTCGTTTCGGTCTGTCCAAAAACGTGAATAATATCGGCGGAATGGCCCAGACTTTGTTGCCACAACCGAGGCAGTTCACTTTGAAGGGGTTCCCCACCCGGAACGATGAGTCGTAGTCGATTGTCGAGCAGATTCCGGCGGGTCTTTTCCGGGAGTGAACTGAAAGCGTGAATGCACATGCGCCAGTATGATGGCACGAGGTCCATCCGCGTCACGCCACGCAATTTGATAGTTTCGAAGAGTGCTATTGGATCGAGCGTTTCCGTCTCCGACGCGAGGACAAGTGGTGCACCAAGGAAAAGTGGCGTGACAATTTGGCGTATGGCTACGACAAACGTAATCGAGCTGCTCATCAGGTATACGTCGTCCGGCTGATGCCCAAGGGTTGCAGCGGATCGATTTGCAAGCCGGCTGAGATTGGCGTGCGAAAGGCGGACGCCCCTCGGACGTCCAGACGAACCTGAGGTGTATACTACCATGGCCTCGCTTTCGGGTCGGATCCCCCGCTGAAAGTGCCCCTTATGATTCGGACCATTATCGACATTCGGCTGAATCACGTTTTGAAATATATCCGCAACCAGCGGGACATCGCCCTGTGTCAATACTGTTTGCACGCATGCCTCGTCGCGAATAAAAACTAGGCGATCACGTGGGTGCGTGACGTCAAGCGGTAGCACAGACCCACCGGCCTTCCAAACGCCGAGAATGGCTGCAATAATTTCGGGCGACCTGGGGAGCGCGATGCCGACACGTTCTGACGGGACAATCCCTATGCGATTCAACTGGTGGGCAACTCGATTGGCCTTCGCGTTGAGTTGGGCGTAGGACCATTGCACCTCGCCGCATATAAGCGCGACGGCATTCGAGGTTTGCTCCGACTGAAGCTCGAAGACGTGACAAACCGGTTGGGGTACGGCATGTTCATCACGAGAAAAACGATCTGCCTCATTAATGGCCATGTACATTTTTGTGCCGCGCGACAGGCAACATTAGGAATCAAACATTAAATAGTATTTTTGTTTGCCCCGTTCCGTACAATTTTTTCTATAGGATTTTGAAGACAGACAAAGCCCATTTTGGGGAGGAGACGCTTTCCGGACTCGAGCAAGATAGGACGAAGAAGGGAAAGATATGCGCAAGGGCCAGCAAAGCATCATCGACTTGAAACCCGGTAGCCACACATTCAAGTTCGTCGGAAAATTAGTTTATTGCAAGGCTATTTTCTTCGACGTTTCAGCCTCTGTGGATCCCTCAATAGAAGGGTTACAGCCCTGGATCTTCATGCGTATAATGAGACAAGTCGCGAACGGTGTGAGCTGGTTGCCGCAGGCCGTTTCTTTAACTCTTCAGCGTGAATTCGGGTGGCAACATGTTTTTGGGCGGCGCCAAACAAATAGATTTTGCCGCCCCCCAGACAAATGCGCGGGGCACTCGCTCCATCCGACTTGATGCTCCCGGTGCCGCAATGGCAATTTATACATTGATGGGTGTAACCCGGATGGTGCTAAAATGATGGACTACTTTAATACGGTATAACTTCCTCGCGGCGACCACATGAAATGATGTCCGCATGGATCCCAGTTACGATCGTCTAAATATTGAAATTTCTGTTTAGCCTGCTCAATTCTTTCTCCGCCATGTTATATTGACAAGAGTCGATATGTTCTTTTATCACGAGAGAATAATGAACGGTTCTGATACTTGTGAATCATGTGAATGCACGGCGCCCGCCCTGCTGGAAGAGCGATCCTTCCGCGATCAGGTCTATATGCTCAAAGCGCTGGGCCACCCGGTTCGGCTCCGCATGATCGACCTTATCCATCAGCACGGCGACGAGTTGTGCGTCTGTGAGTTTGAGCACCACTTCGACCTCAAACAACCCACGCTTTCGCATCACCTCAAGATCCTGCGTGATGCCGGACTCATCGTTAGCCGGCAGGATGGGCACTGGGTCCGCCATGCCATCGCCCCGGCAGCTTTCGCCCGCATCCACGGCTGGATGCGCGTGCTGGCCGTCACCCCGGAGCCCGCCTGATTTTTTTGCTTTTGCATATCGAAGTTTATCAATGTTTAATCGACCATGACACAGACCGTAGCCAAGCGCCTCAGCTTTCTCGATCGTTTTCTGACCCTGTGGATCTTCCTCGCCATGGGAGCCGGCGTGGCCATTGGTGCGCTGCTCCCCGGCTTCAACGCCGGACTTCAGCGCCTGAGCATCGGCACGACGTCGATCCCCATCGCCATCGGGCTAATCCTCATGATGTACCCGCCGCTGGCCAGGGTGCGCTATGAGGAACTCGGCAAGGTCTTCCGGCACACGCGGGTGCTCGTGCTGTCGCTGGTTCAGAACTGGATCATCGGGCCGCTCCTCATGTTCGGTCTCGCCGTGGCTTTCCTCTCCGACCGGCCGGAGTATATGGTCGGGGTGATTATCATCGGACTGAGCCGCTGCATCGCCATGGTGATCGTGTGGAACGACCTCGCCAAAGGAGACAGGGAGTTTGCGGCCGGTCTTGTGGCGCTCAATTCCATTTTTCAGATCCTCTTCTTCTCGGTCTATGCCTGGCTCTTCGTCACCTGGCTGCCGGCTCGGCTGGGACTCGAAGGCGTCTTGGTCGACATCACCATCGGCGAGATCGCCACAAGTGTGGCCATCTATCTCGGCATCCCGTTCGCGGCGGGTTTCCTGACGCGCTTTGTCCTGCTTCGTGCACGTGGCCAGGCGTGGTACGACACGTACTTTGCGCCCCGCATCGGGCGCATCACGCTGGTGGCGTTGTTGTTCACCATCGTCGTGATGTTCTCCTTGAAGGGCGACACCATCGTACAGTTGCCGTTCGACGTACTCCGCATCGCCGCGCCGTTGCTTGTCTATTTTCTAGTCATGTTTCTGGTGTCCTTTGCCCTTAGCAAGCGGGCGGGCGCCAATTATGAACAGTCGGCCACGTTGTCGTTCACGGCATCCTCGAACAACTTCGAGCTTGCGATCGCCGTGGCCGTGGCGACCTTCGGCATCGACCATGGGGCGGCGTTTGCGGCGGTCATCGGGCCCCTCGTCGAAGTGCCGGTGCTCATCGGCCTCGTCAACGTCTCTTTGTATTTCAAGCGGCGCTTCTTTGCTCCGATTCATTCCTAATTAGTAATATTAAACGATTCCTTCCGGGGCAGATTAGCCTCATGCACCGCTTCGAAAATACACTCCCGACACGGGAATGCCAGCACGCGTCTGCCATTGGCACGCTAATCATTACATGAAACAAATCCTCTCGTTTTAGCCCAAGATAGATATTATTTCTTATTCCTGGCCGGGTAAAGACACGGTGCATCATTGAGATGTTTCTGTGAACGAGTGGTTATGATTCCACGAAAACAAATCGAACCCTTGACAACATCGAATATTGTACTATATTGTCATATCGAAATAATTCGATACTAAATCTCATGACGTGAGACGAACTGCCATGATATCGATTGAGCACGATCAAAACGTAGACTCACCCATGCGGAAAAGGACCGACCTGGTAGCGCATGATACGCCCGGTGGGTTGCCGGGCGGAACCCGGCACGTAAAGCACCGCTTCATGCGACAACTGAGCCTTGGGACTGTTTTTTTCGTAGCGCTACTTGCCTTGTCTGCCGGAAGTATCCGCGCTCAGAATCGCTCTTTGGGGAAGGTCTTGCACGAAGTGGAAGCAACGGCGCCCACGCTGAAGGCGGCCCGGGCCAATGCGGATGCCTCCCATGAAAGGAAAAACCTTGCCCGCAGCCGACTTCTGGGTGAGATTGACGCTATGGCCCAGACGGTCCATTTCAACGATAACCGTCTCACCAGACCCATCGCCCCACCGATTAGCTTACCGTCGCTCACGTTCGACAACAATCATATCGGGTACGGAGCGGGCATCCAGCTTCCACTTGATTTTAACGGCCGGCTTCGCAATAGCCTGGCAGCGGCTTCCCACCAGGAGAAAGCCGCCAAATCCAGCGTGGAGGATGTCCGGCTTACCCTCTTGAATCGGGCGGCGACGCTATACAGGAGCCTGGAACAGATTGCCGGCCTGCGTATCGCGCTTCAGAAGCAGTATGAGGCACTGGAGGGCCATATTCGCGTGGCGAGCAAAGCGGTGGAAATCGGGCGCATTGCCGACGTGGAACGCCTGAGGCTGGTCGCCGAACTCAGGATCGTAGAGGGTCGATTGGCCGGTTTGGATGGCGCAGAGGCAGGCATTCGGGCACGTCTGGCATCGTTGATTGAAGCGCGGTCCTTTGCGTTGCCCGTGCCACCGCCGGAGCAAGAGCCGGATTCGCTGGGGGCGCGAGATGAAGCCCTATCCGAAAGACCCGACCTCCGGGCTGCCAACGAGTTGGTCGCCGCTTCGCGTGCGCAGGTCAAGGCCAACAAAGCCTCCTATTTCCCCGATTTCTTCGCCAGTGCAAGTTGGTTTCAGAACCAGGGATTCGACGGCAGCGGCACCGGGGATGCTACGTGGCAGGTCGGCATTCAAGCGCGCCTACCGCTCTGGACGGGAAGACGCCGGAAGGCCCAGGTTGCCCAGGCAAAGGCACAATTTCGCGCCCGGCAATACCAGGAAGACGCCCTCACGGAAGCGGCGAAAGCCGAACTGGCCGCCTCGTCGAGCGCGTGGTCGGCCGCAAAAGCACAGTACCGCGCCGCACAAAGCGCAGTCACGGCGGCCGAAGAAGTTACCCGGATACAAACGGATCGTTTTGATCAGGGTCGATTGTCTGCCACGGATCTGGTGGACGCGGAAGCCTCATTGGCGGGCGTTCGGTCGGAGTTGGCTGCCTCACTCGCACGCTGGTGGCAAGCAGACGATGCATTGCAGCTGGCCGTAGGCCTTGCGCCTGCAGCCTATTACCAATTTGACAATCCTCCCAAACAATGAGTGCGATGACTATTCATTGTGCCCAATACAGGTAATGATCATGGAGCCTAACAAAGCTAATTCCCCCACTGAAATGTCGCCCGCGGGTAGCCGAAAAAACCGGCGATGGCTGTGGCTCATCACCGTGCTCGGGATACTGCTCATTGCGATGGTGGTGATGAGGATGCGCGACGTCAAAAATGTTGCCCGTCAAGACGTAATGCCGTGGGCACTGGAGCATGTAAAGGTTGGTCAGGGGATCGTGACGCAGGGCTTCCCGGTGCTGGCAACCGTTACGACGGAGGGCGAAATCACGGTAACGGGCCAGATAGCAGGCACCATCCTGAAGATGGGCCCGCGTGAGGGTATTTCCGTCAAGGCAGGTGATTTGTTGGCGCGCATTGATACGCGCGAAATCGAGGACAATATCGCCGGGACAGCGGCCAAACTGACGGCGGCGCAGGCGGAGGTAACGCGGCGCGATAATGAGTTGAAGCGCGAACAGAAATTGTTTGAAGAAGGCGGGAGTAGCGAAACCTCGCTGGAGACTTATCGAACGGCAGCGATCGCGGCACAGAATAATGTTCGGGCACTCGAACACCAGATCTCGGCAATGAACGTTCGGGCGGAATATGGGATGGTCGTTGCCCCTGCCGACGGCGTCATCTCCGCCAGATTACGAGAGCCGGGCGATGTCTGTATGGTCGGTCATCCGATTTACAAAATGACGGTTTCGCGAGGCGCGCGCATTCGTGTTCGCATCCCGCAGTCCGTCGTCGAAGAAATGTCGCCGGGGACGCCGCTCGAATTATATCACGGCAGTGACACGCTCCGCGTATCGTTGAACCGCATCTACCCCTCCCTGGATGCCATGGCGCTCGGCGCCGCCGAAGCGGACCTCAAGACGCCCCCGTTCGGCATGTCGAGCGGGGCACGAATCGCCGGACGGATCATCCTGAAACAGAGTAGTCTTTCCACCCAGGTGCCTCCGGAGGCACTCATCATGCAACCGGGTGCACAAACCGGGGAACTATTCAAGGTGGTTCATCAAGAGAACGGCAGCCACTTGAAGGAAATGGTCGTCGGGATCGGGATCGCCGGTCGCAATAACGTTTCGATCCATGGCGATCTGTCTCCAGGAGATGACGTGATTGTCGGACATGAGAGTGTGCTCTTGCAATTGAAGGATGGGGATCCCGTCATCGTGAACGAGGGAGGCGCATCATGAATTTTATCGAACGCATGCTGCGACAACCCCATGCGATTGTCGCGATCACCCTGGTTACGGTGTTGGCCGGCATCAT
>Ga0114931_10000912_pt1 | contig 37040 bp, 31 predicted proteins | sample 2SBtaG_FD_89579 | JGI IMG/M metagenome (GOLD analysis project Ga0114931, IMG submission 89579) | Deep subsurface microbial communities from Kolumbo volcano to uncover new lineages of life (NeLLi) - 2SBTROV14_V59a metaG | ecosystem: Environmental > Aquatic > Marine > Volcanic | place: Kolumbo... | reverse complement strand
GAGACGCTGTACCCGGATCTCCCCGGGCAGACCACGACGATCATGACCGACCCATCACTCGATGGTGAAAATCTGGCATTCACCGTGGTCGGCCTGGATGATCGTTTCCCCGGGCTGGGTTTTCATGCGATCATGATGCAGATCGATGGCGAGATCCACAGGATTCTCGGCAAGGGTGATATGTTCCAGGGCCGCGAGATTTCCTTCATGCGGATGTCATCAGAGAGTTTCGAGGGACAGTCTGTCGTGTTCTACGCCAGATTCACCGATGGCTTCGAGGGGGTGTACATGGCGTCACTGATCCCGACGCCTGGCTCGGGATTCCTCGTGGTGATATCAGGCGCTTATCTGGGTCTCAAGCGGCGGCGCCTATGAGTCCATGAACGGCGTCATCATTAACATCATCCACGTCGGCGACGCGCTTGACGGCAGAATCGTCGACAATGTCCTCAGCGGCCCCTTCGCCCTCAACAACAACACGCTCGCCTTCACCGCCACCTTCAGCAACGGCGAGAGTGGCCTCTACATGGCCACGATCATCCCAGCCCCCGGCGCCGCGACGGTGGTGGCTTTGGGCGGTCTTTGGGCGGCTCGTCGGCGGCGGGGGTGATGCCCGGGCCTTCGCTGCGCTCAAACTCGGCGTCCATTGAAAAACCCCACCGGCAGTCACCGGTGGGGTTCGATTGATTTCGTGTTTGCTTCTTCAGATCACGGGAAGATGCCGCGCATGGTGTAGACCTTGCCGATCTGATCGAGGGCGGCGATGTAGGCGGCGGTGCGGAGGTCGACCTCGTAGCGTTGCTTGGCGAGCTGCGTGCGCCGGGCGGCCATGACCATGTGTCGCTTGAGGTCGGCGTCCACCTTCTCGACGTCCCAGTAGACGCTCGACTTGTTCTGCACCCACTCGAAGTAGGAGACGGTGACGCCGCCCGAGTTGCACAAGATGGCGGGGAGGATCTCGATGCCGCGTTCGAGGAGCGTGCGCTCGCCGGCGGGCGTGGTCGGTGCGTTGGCGCCCTCGGCGATGACTTTCGCGTCGATCCAGGTGGCGTTCTCGGGTGTGATCATCTGCTCGAGGGCCGCGGGGATCAGCAGGTCGACGGTGGTGCGGTAGAACTCTTCGTTGGAGATCGCCTGGGCGCCCTCCTGGGTGTGCTTGCCGGTCTTGGTGGGCCCGCCGCCGGTCTCGACGAAGCCCGCGACGCCGCCGGTCTCGGCGACATGCAGCGCGAGGACCTCGCAGCTGAGCCCCTCGTCGTTGCGGATGGCGCCGGTGTGGTCCATGACGGCGATGACCTTGGCGCCGAGGCCTTCGATGAGCCGTCCGGTCCAGGAGCCGACGTTGCCGAAGCCGATGATGCTGACCTTGAGGCCCTTGAGCGGGAGGTTCATGTCGGGGAGGATCTCGGCGACGACGTCGACGACGCCCTGCCCGGTGGCCTTTTCGCGACCGAGCGAGCCGCCCATGTCGACGGGCTTGCCGGTGACGACGCCGAGCGCGTCGTTGCGGACGGAAGCGGCGGTCATGTTCTGGTAGGTGTCGGCGAACCAGGCCATGACCTGGGCGTTGGTGCCGACGTCGGGCGCGGGGATGTCGATCTCCGGGCCGATGTGCCGACTGATGGCGGCCATGAACCTGCGGCTGACGCGCATGAGCTCGTCGTTGTCGAGTGTGCGCGGGTCGCACTTGACGCCGCCCTTGCCGCCACCGAAGGGCACGCGGGCGAGCGAGCACTTCATGGTCATGAGCAGCGCGAGCGCCTTGACGTCATCGAGCGAGACATCGTTGTGGAATCGGATGCCGCCCTTGTAGGGCCCGAGCGCGTTGTTGTGCTGAACTCGGTATCCCTTGAAGAGCCTGAAGTGCCCGTCGTTCATGCGAACGGGGAAGTGCACCATGATCTCGTTCTTGGGCTGCGCAAGAATGATCTTGAGGTGGTGGGGCAACTCCAGGATCTCGGCGGCGGTGAGGACCGCGTCGATGGTCTGGAGGTAGAGGTTGTTGGGGTCCTGCTTCATCCCGAGCTCGTTGAAGATGCTCTCGGATCTGAAGGCGGACGTGCTCGCGCTTTTGGTGGGCGCCTCGATGGTTGCTTTGGTCATTCTTTACACGCCCGGGTGACGGACGCTCGTTGGGTGTCCGGGGCTCGTATCCTCCGAGTCCGGGCGCCGCGGATGAAAACAGTGAAGTTCTGGCCGCTTCTCCTTGCGGACCAACTGCTCCGATGGTGGAGATGATAAGCATCTTCGGCAGGAAAACCACGCGAGAGGAAGGAAAATCCCGGAGTTGGAGCCGGGAGGTCCTCCCGCCCGTGCACCCCGGTCCGCCTCTTAGCGTGGGAGCCGCTCGATATCCTGATCAAAGCCCGCCAGAATGAGGGTGTCATCGGGCCCGACCATGCTCCCGGGCTGCGGGAGATCGACGACGCGCTCGTCGTAGTCCTCGGCTCCGGTGGCGGTGGCGGAGGCCACCCGGCGTTTGATCGCCACGATGGTCACCTTGTGCTTGTTCCGCAGGTCCAGATCGGCCAGTTTCCTGCCCCGCCACGGCTCGGGTGTGGGCAGCTGGGCCAGCGCGTACCCGCTGCCGAGCTCGACGTGATCGACGATGAAGGGCATCAGCAGCTTGTGGCTCCACCGGTCGGCGGACTCGTCCTCGGGGCTGACGATTGAGTCGGCGCCGATGCGCTGGAGGATCCTCGCCTGCATGGGGTTGCCCGCCCGGGCGATGACCCGCTTGACGCGGAGCGACTTGAGCAGGGCGGTGGTCATGGCGGTGGCCTCGAAGTTCCGGCCCATGCCGACGATGGCGGTGTCCACCTGATCGATGCCCTGGAGCCGGAGCGCCGCCTCGTCGGTGGCGTCCATCGCGATGGCGAGGGTGACCTGGTCGCGGAGCTCCTCGACGACCTCGCGGCTCTTGTCGATCCCGATCACCTCGACGCCCGCCTGCGCGAGCGAGGTCGCCAGCCGGGCTCCGAAGCGCCCGAGGCCGATCACGGTGAAGCGTTCAATCATCGTGGGCGCCAAGGTAGCTGGTCGAGGCCCGCCGTGCTGTGAACCATCGGCGCCGGAGTCTGGTGCATCTGAGGAGCAGTGGGGCGGGATTCCATCCCGCCTTGTTCATCGCCATCTCTTTTCCTCGGTGGCATGGGCGTCCCGCCCGTGTGCTCTTTTTCTCCTCTTTCATTCTCGATCCAAGGCGCCCGAAAAAGAGGTTGCAGGAGGATAGAACAAGAGGGAGAGGAGAACACGGGCGGGACGCCCATGCCACCGAGGACTGGGAGAAAAGAAGAACGGCGGGATGGAATCCCGCCCTACGTCAGGAACTCTGCTATCGAGAGTGCACCGCAGGATTCTCAACGCCTTAGTAGATCACGACGTCGCCGCGCGGGTAGGCGTATTGCACGCGCCTCGCGGGGCGGACGCTGAAGAGCGCGGCGAAGATCGCCAGGGCCCCGACACGCCCGATGAACATCGCTCCCATGATGGCGATCCGGCCCGGGGCGCTGAGGTCGGCGGTGATGCCCATGGAGAGCCCGGTGGTGCCGAAGGCGGAGACCGCCTCGAAGAGGATCGGGGCGAGCTGGGATTCCTCGCTGACGTCCTCGGTGACCGCGAGGATGCCCGCGGTGACCATGCAGGTGGTCAGGCACAGCGCGAGGATCGTCGCGCACTTGCGCACGACCTCGTCGGGGATCCGCCGTCCCCAGGCCTCGGTCTCGTTGCGGCCGTTGAGCGTGGACCACACCGTCAGCGCCAGGACGGCCAGGACCATGACCTTGACCCCGCCGGCGATCGACCCGGGCGAACCGCCGATGAACATGAGGAAGATCAGCGTCAGCCGCGACAGCTCGCCCATGTCGTTGGGCGAGATGGAGTCGAACCCGGTCGTTCGCTGGAACGTCATGAAGTGGGCGTCGAGCGCCGCCGTCGAGATCGGCACACCCTCGAGCATCGTCTCCGAGAGCAGGATCGAGGCGAACCCGAACAGGTACAGGCAGACGGTCGTGACCAGGACGATCTTGGTGTTGACGCTGAGCCGGATCAGGGTTCGGCCCCTCGACCACGTCCCGCGGAGCCGGGCGGTGGCGACGCGGACGATGTTGTCGAGCACCGGGAAGCCGATGCTCCCGAGGAGGATCAGCATCGGGAGGATGGTGTGGATCGTCCAGTTGGTGCGCATCCCCTCGAAGCTGTTGGAGCTTGTGGCGAAGCCGGCGTTGCAAAACGACGAGACGCTGAAAAATGCGCACTGGTAGAAGCGGTCGCCGGCCGTCGCCATGTCTGGGTCCCCGGGCCAGGTCTCGGGCCAGGTGAGGTACAGCGCGATCGCGCCGAGCAGCTCGACCCCGTGGGTGATGACCATGATGAAGATCACCAGCCGGCCCAGCGAGTACTGCCCGGACCACCCCTGCTCGGTGGATTCGCCCAGCGTCTGCGTGGCGCGCACGCCGAAGGAGGAGCCGAGCAGCGTCGCGACGACGGCGCCGAAAACGAGGATGCCCAGCGCGCCGAACTGGATCCACGCGAGGATGATGATCTGCCCGAAGCGTGTGAACCCGTCGCCGGTGGGGCGGACGATCAGGCCGGTCTGGCTGATGGCGCTGGTGATGGTGAACGCGGCGTCGAGAATACTGATGGGCTGGTCCGCGGGTGTCGCCGCCGGGAGCATCAAGCCGGAGGTCCCCACCGCGATCAGCACCAGGAACGACCCGACAAAGACCAGCCCGGGCGGGATCTTCTTGTTGCTCGCCACGAGCAGGTACACGCGCAGCGAGGCCACGACCATGAGCGCCGAGGTCGCCAGCGCCAGCCCCAGCCACGACCACGACAGCCCGGCGCCGATGATCACCAGCAGTGTCTCGGCCCAGTGGGCGATCAGGAACTGCCGGCGCGCCTGCCGGCCCCCGGACCGGAGCGTGGAGATGATCATCGCCGCGGCGAAGGCGCCCAGGGCCATGATCTGGATTCCGTGAAGCGTTCCCTGGGCCAGGACCGGCTCTCGCCACCCGAAATGCAGCACCGTGGGGATGAACGCGATCGCCGCCAGCATCTCGCGGACCAGCAGGATCCTCGGCGCGTCCCCGGCCTCTTCTCGAACCTTCAGCGTTCGGCGTTCGCTCATCGGGGCTCAGCCTACCGAAGTCGGGGCGCCGTCGGACGCTGACGGATCACAACGGACCGATTCGCGGAGTAGCCGCGTGCCCAGGCTCAGCGAACGGACAACCGCCAGCCGCGACAGCCCGAGTTGCTCCGCGATCTCGGCGGGCGTTCGGGGCGGGCACGCGTCCAGAGCGTGCATCAGCGACAGCGTCCGATCGCTCGGGCCTGGCAGGCTGTGGACGCGGCCGACGAACCCCGGGGGCAGGTCCAGCCATTGACACCACGGCGCCACGCGGCGTGTCCAGTCGCGCAGCGGCGCCTGTGAGGTCTCCCCTGGGTCGGGTCCCGCGCCGCCGCGCGTGCCGGGCCTGTCTCGGATCGTTCGCTCGACTTCCGCGAGCGCCTTATTGATGGCCAGCCCTGCCGGTGCGGCCAGCCGCCCGCCACGCGCCGGGTTGAAGCCCGCGGCGGATTGGATGAGCGCGTCGATCGAGGCGTCGTGGATCAGCGTCGCGTGCGCCGGAGCGAGCGCGGTGAGCGTCACGCCGAGGCGCCCTTCGATGGCGCCCCGGACCAGCGCCAGCTCCGACCCGACAAGCCTGGCGCGGAGGATCGAGGCAAAGCGCAGGTCCGCCTCGGCGCGGTCGAGATCGGCGGCGCGGGGGTTCGATCGGGACATCTGCGTTGCGATGATTCCGGCCCGGGTCAGCAGCGCCCGGTGCGCTGTCGCCAGCGTGCGCTCGGTCGCCGCGTCGGGTTTGCCAGATTCGTCGGCGATCCGCACGAAGGCGCCGATGGTTTCCGGCGCCTCGAAGCGGGCCGGCTTGCGCACGAGGGGGCGCCGGAGCAGCTCGTCGAGGGCGCCGGGATCGATCGCCGGTTCAGTTGGGAGCCGCCAACGCCGGAGCCGGCTCAGGCGGCGCTGGTGGACGATCAGGCGGATCGCGTCCGGTGACCGGTCGTATCGGCGCGCGATGACGGCGGTCGGGATCGCCCGGCGCGCCGCGCGGTCGATGATCCGCCGCTGCCTCGGCGTCATCGCGCCGGGCGCGATCGAGGATGGATCGATTGACCGCAGCAGCAGCTGCCGCATCGTCTCGCGTCCGCGCCCGGCGCGGTGCGCCAGCCGCGTCGCGGCTTCGTTGGCCGACCAGCCGAAACGCCGCATCGCGCGCTCGCCGACGCGGGCCAGCCGCCGCGCTGACTCAGAATCGATCCGATCGAAGGCGCCGGCGGCGCGGACGGACTCGCCCCGGCGCCGTTCGTAGCGCTCGATGGCGCCGAGCGTGAAGACGAGGTGCACGCCCCCGAGGTCGTCCCGGCATCGCTGCGCGATCAGCCCTTGGCGCCGGGCGCGCTCGAGCGTTTTCCGGCTCACGCCCCACCGCGCCGCCAGCTCGTCGAGGCGCAGGTGCTCGGGCAGGTCGCCCTCGGTGAGCCGGGCTCGATCGCTGACGCGCTCGACGAATGCGGACAGGTCGCCCCGGAGCGCCTCGCCCACGATCAGCGCCGGCGAATCGATCTCCGGTCGGTAGCCGGTGATGCGGAAGACGACCCAGTCCTCGGGGTACGCGCCGTCCGGATCGATCTCGTTTGCGAGGGCGGTCGCCGACGCGAGCTGCGCGATGATCCGTTTCTTTGGCGCAAATCGGAGCTGCTGCGCCAGGTCCGCCAGGGCGCCGATGCGCAGCCGTGTCAGGCGTGGCATGACTGTTGTTGTGGCTGTTGCTGGTTTGTCTTGGTGCTCTGGGCCCAGGGGACCGATCGTCGGTCGTTGATCAGCCCGGTCTCGCGGGCCATCTCGAAGAACAGCCCGATCGCCTCGCGGTGCCGCTCCCCGGGCTCGTAGCTGAGCAGCTCGCCCAGGTACCGCCGCGCCAGGTCGGCGGGCCAGCCCAGCGCCGGCGCCTGTGTGTTCACCACCCAGTCGGCGCGCATCAGGTTGTGCCGGCGCTGGTGGTCGAGCGCCAGCTGCGCCAGCCGGACCGCGTCATCGCCCGCCCGGTCCGCCCGGCACATCCACGCGGCGTACACGAAGGGCAGCCCGGTCAGCTCGCGCCACGCCCTGCCCAGATCGAGCTGGTGCGGGTAGCGGACGGCCGGGGCGTTGTCCGTGACGAGCTTGTCGCCGATGAGCAGGACCGACTCGGGCCAGTCGACCGCCTCGGCGGTTTCGTTGTTGGCGGCGCGGGCCATACGCTCGCGGGCGTCGAAGGGCACGATCTCGACATCGACGCCGTGGAGCCGACGCAGGAGGATCCGCAGCAGCGCGACGGAGGTCCGGCTGTCGGTGTCCGCCCAGACGCGCGTGATGGCGCCGACGGGGTGGACGCTCAGGAGCCGGACGGTCAGCGTCTCGCCCTCGGAGCCGATCATGCCGCAAGGCAGCAACACCACCTCGTGCTGGACGCACTGGGCGTCGAAGATCGGCGCCAGCGCAACGTCAACGGCGCCGGCGTCGAGCATCCCGGGCAGCAGCGACGGCGCCGCGAGGGTGAGATCGAGATCAGCGCAGCGTTCAAGCCCGGCGATCATGGGCCGGGTGTTGAGGTAACTGACGGCGCCGATGCGGGCGCGGGTCGGGGGCGCGGCGGGTTTGGGTTCGACGAGGTTGGGCATGGTGTGTCCGTGTCTCATGGCTTGTCATGGTAGAGTCCCCGGGGCGGCGCGGACCTGTGCGCTCCCAAGAGGAGAGTATCGAGCCCGAGATGCGTGAACCGACCCCCAACTCGACCGACCACCCGCGCAGCCTGCTGATCATCGGCGGCGGCGGGCACGCGACGGTCGTCGCGGAGGCGGCGTCGCTGGCCGGCTGGCGGATCGTCGGGTTCCTCGATGACGACGCCGACGCTCCGCTGGGCGCCTTCGCTGAGCGGATCGGCTCGATGGCGACAATCGAGGCCCCAGAGCTGACCGAGCATCACCCGACGATCATCGCTGTCGGGGATCTCCGGTTCCGCCGGGAGCTCGTCGGGCTCATCGGGGGCGACTTCGCCACGGTCATCCACCCGGCGGCCAGTGTCTCGCCTAGCGCGACGATCGGTGCGGGCGTCTTCATCGGTCCGGGCGCGGTCGTGCACACCAACGCGACCATCGGCGCCCACGCCACGGTCAACTCCGGCGCCATCGTCGAGCACGACGCGGTGATCGGTGAGAACGCGCACCTGGCGCCCGGGGCGGCGCTCGGCGGGGCGGTCCATGTCGGCGCCGGGTCGCTCGTCGGGCTCGGCGCCCGCGTCATCCCGGGTGTGCACATCGGTGATGACGCCGTCGTCGGCGCCGGCGCGGTGGTGATCCGGGACGTCGCCGTCGGCGCCTGCGCGGTGGGTGTGCCGGCGTCGGAGATCGGCGCTCGAACGGAAGAATGAAGAAGATCCAAACAGGGCGGCGTGGCGACGCGCCGCTTGGCCAAGAGTCAGCGCCACCGGGGCTCGAAATCCGGGCCTTCGCAGAGCCTCAGGCTCGGCGTCCGGAGAGATGTCGCGCCGAATGTGGTGGATGCTCAGTTGTCGCCCTGCACGAGGTCATCGCGCAGCTGACGCGCCCGCTCGATCACGCTGTCGATGTCCCGGTCAATGGGCGTGAGCGTGTACGACCAGTCGATATCGGTGGTGATGTTCGCCGGGATGAGCTCGGCGAGCAGGTCGACGCCGGGCCATTCGTAGACCGGCGCCGAGGCTTGTTCGCTGGTCGAGATCGGTTCGTACCCGGGCTTGCTCAGGCGCACGTCGTACACGCCGAAGTAGGTGAAGTCGACCTCGACGGGCGTCAACCCGACCTGCACGTCGTTCAGGTGCACGAGGGCGCCGGGCGGATCGGAGACGATGTTGATCCGGCGGTGCAGGCAGCCGGACATCGACGCGACGAGCAGCGGCGCGGATGCGAGGATCAAGATGGTCCGCGTGGCGGGTCGCATGCGTGTCACCGTACCTTGGCGGGCTCGTCTTCGGAAGCGGGATCCGTCGGCGGCTGGCGCCGGGGCTTGCGCAGGGGCAGGTCGTCGAACTCGTCGCCCCGGAAGAGCGACCCGAGGTAGGACTGCCGGACGACCTTGTCGTTGATCAGCTCGCGCGGCGTGCCCTCGCGCAGGACGTGGCCCTCCTCGATGACGTACGCGCGGTCGCACACGCGGAGCGTCTGCTGGACGTTGTGATCGGTGATGAGCACGGCGATGCCGAGCTCCGAGAGCCGGCGGATCTCCGCTTGCAGGTCCTCGACGGCGATGGGGTCGACGCCCGAGAAGGGCTCGTCGAGCAGCAGCAGCTTGGGATCGGTCGCCAGCGATCGGGCGATCTCGAGCTTGCGCCGTTCGCCGCCCGAGCAGGTGCGGGCGAGGTCGCCGGCCTTGTGCGAGAGCGAGAACTGCTCGAGCAGCCGGGCGGCTCGTTTCTTGCGATCGGCCCGGCTCATGCCGCGGGTCTCGAGGATCGCGAGGATGTTCTTTTCGACGCTCAGGCGCCCGAAGACGCTCGGCTCCTGGCTGAGATAGCCCATGCCGAGGCGCGCCCGCTGGTACATCGGGAGGCCGGAGATATCGCGCCCATCGAACGTGACCACCCCCCCGTCGGGGTCGATCATGCCGATGGTCATTCGGAAGCTCGTCGTCTTGCCGGCGCCGTTGCGGCCGAGCAGCCCGACGATCTCGCTCTGCTCGACGGTGAACGAGACGCCGTCGACGACGGCGCGTCCGGCGTAGATCTTCTTCAGGTTGTTCGCTTCGAGCAGCGGTCCCATGGAGCCAGTGTACGGGCCCGGGGAGGCCCCGTCAGACCAGGAACCGCAGGCACATCGGGTAGCGGTAGTACTCGCCCCGGTTGGCGGCAACGGCCCCGCGGATGCACCCGACGAGCCGGATCACGACCAGAAAGATCGTCCCGACGATCATCAGCGGGACCGCGATGACCGCGCCGATCCCGAGCGTGACCAGGGTGAACAGGCCAAGCACGAGCCCGCCGCCGAAGAGGTACACCAGCAGCGAGATCTGGAAGTTGACCGCCTCGCGGCCGTGGTCGTCGTAGAAGGGCGACTCGTTCGCCTTGATCCGCCACATGATGATCGCGCCGATCAGCCCGAGGAACCCCATTCCCGTGGCCAGGCTCAGCAGCCCGATCAGGTGCTGGAACGTGCAGTAGGTGCGCTCCGCTTCGCTGGCCTGCTCGTCGCGGCACACCGCGCCGGCGGCGGGATCCTGGGCGAAGTTGGGGTTGGCATTCACGGCGGCGGCGTCCATGGGGTGTTGCTCCAGTTTCATCGGGCGCGGGACGATCCACAACCCGGGCAGCTCCGAAACCATTGTTCGGATTCGCCGCGGGGATCTTTCGGAGCCCTACGATGGCGCATGCCCGGTCCCTCGCGCGCCAACCCGATCCCGCAAGAATCCCGCCCGCTGCCCCGGATCGCCGTCACCATGGGCGATCCATACGGCGTCGGCCCCGAGGTGGTGGTCAAGGCGCTCTCGGACCCGGGGCTCCGCCAGTCGGCGCGGTTCGTCGTGCTGGGCCTGAGCGAGCCGATGCACTACGCCGCCGATCTGGCCGAGATCGAGCCCTTCTGGTGGCGGGCGCCGATCGGCTCGCCCGTCGCCTCGACCGCGATGGCGGCGCGGGGTGTGGCGCTGTTTGACTTTGATGATGTCCGCCTGATCGGGGCGCCCGGGGGCCGCGAGCCCGGGCCAACCCGCGACGGGGGCGCCGCCTCGTTCCGGTTCGTCGAGACGGCGATTGAGATGGCCCTGCGGCCCGGCGACGACCCGCTGCGCGTCGACGGCGTGGTGACGGCGCCCATCAGCAAGCGGGCGTGGTCGCTCGCGGGCAAGAAGACCTACCCGGGGCACACCGAGCTGTTCGCCCAGCGCACCCGGGCAAGTCGCAGCGCGATGATGTTCCAGACGCCCCGGCTCCGGGTTGTGCTCGCGACGGCGCACATCCCGCTGATGGACATCCGCAACGCGCTGACGATCGGCAAGGTCTTCGACGCGATCGATCTCGCCCACGAGGCGTGCCTCGATCTCGGCGTCGAGAGGCCGCGCGTCGGTGTGTGCGGGCTCAACCCGCACGCCGGCGAGGGTGGGATCCTCGGCGACGAGGAGCAGCGTCTGATCGAGCCGGCGATGGAGCTCGCCGTGGCGCAGGGCATCGACGCGACGGGCCCGCACCCGGCGGACACGATCTTCAACCGGGCGCTCGACGGCGCGTTCGATGTGGTGGTGGCGATGTACCACGACCAGGGGTTGATCCCGGTCAAGCTGCTCGACTGGAAGGACGCGGTCAACGTGACGATCGGGCTGCCCACGGTCCGCACCAGCCCCGACCACGGGACGGCGTTTGATATCGCCGGCAAAGACAGGGCCGACCCGTCGAGCATGGCTGCGGCGTTGCGTCTGGCGGTGTCGATGGCGATGCGGCAGCGGTCGGGCGCCGCGTGCGCGTCGTCGGGGGCATCACCGATAGCGCCAGCATCCACGTCATCGGAAGTGGTCGCCCGCTGAGCCGCCCGGCGCGCTGGCGCCCGGGTCAGCGGTCGTCGATCCTGACGTAGCTCTCGTCGCTCATGGCGATCTGCATCCCGTGCCAGATATCCGGGTTCTCGAGCTGGTTGTTGTACGAGATCCAGTGGATCGAAAGCGCGCACATCACCGCGGCGCAGGCCCAGGCGGCGGGCTCGGCGACCCGCTGGCGGCGGAGCAGATACAGCACCCCGGCGCTGAGCGAGAGCGTCAGCAGCTTGAAGACGACGAGCTGGGCCGAGCCACCGGTCGCAACCATCGCGCGGGCGAGCGGGTTCAACTCGTACATGCCCGTTGTTTGCATGTAGATCAGCGTGAGCATCAGGTCCGCTAACCCCATGATCGTGATCGCGATCACCAGCAGCGAGACGCGTCGTTCGCCGGCCCCCACCGCCTTGTACCCGTACCGCCCGACGAACGCCCCGACGACGGCGCCACGGATTCGGCCGATCGTCAGTCGTGGGCGGAGTGCGTGCACGAGACAGCCATCGACGCCCGGCAAGCCGGGCTCAACCCCGGCGATGGCTCGCGATGCGTACACTGGACGGGCGTGCGGATTACGCCGATCGCGCCGAGACCCCAGAGGACAGATGGTCGATGATCGGAACTTTTTTTCCAGCCCGTTTTCGGATGATCCGCGCCGTGGCGCTGGGCGCCGCGCTGTCGGTCCCTGGCGGGATCCGGACGGCCCCGGCGCTGGGGCAGACGGGCCAGACGCCGATCTACACCGACGACTCGACCGCCGCCGGCGAGGGCATCGCCCGCTCGATGGACCAGCTCGCCCGCGGCAACGTGGACGAGGCCGTCGAGGTCCTGCGGGGGCTGCTGCGGACCGACGGCGACCGGGTCATGCCGGCGCCCGACGCCCCGGGCCTTTATTACTCGGTCCGGGATGTGATCAACCGGCTGCTGCTCCGGCATGACGAGCTCTTCGAGCGGTACCTCGCGGTGGAATCAGCCGAAGCCCAGCGGCTGCTGGCCCTGGGCCTGTTCGCGCAGGTCGAGCGGGTCGCCCTGCTGACGCCGGCCGGGTTCGAGGCATCCATGCGGCTGGCGCAGCAGCGGATGGAGTCGGCGCAGTTCGACGCGGCCTGGCTGACGCTGGCGGCGCTCGAGGAGCACCCGAACCGGCGCGAGGCGGATTCGGCCATCGCGTTCGCGGAGCTCGCCACACAGGTCGCCCGGTACCTGCCGCTCAACCCGCGGATCGCCGCGGTGGTGTCGCGCTGGCGGGACGAGGCGGGGCTGGGGGCGATCGATGATCTGGATCTGATCAAGGGCCCGGAGCTGCTCGTTGGCGCCACGCCCTTCGAGCAGGGGCCGGATGTGGAGTTGAGCGGGATCGTCTCGCGGCCCCTGTGGGCGGAGCCCCTGTCGGTCAAAACCAACGAGGAGGCCGACCAGACAGCGCGCGGACGCCAGCCCCGGCTGCGCAGAGCCAACAAGCCCTGGCGGGTTTTCCCCTCGGTTTCGGGCGACACGATCTACATCAATGACGGCGTCTCGGTCGCGGCCTGGGACCGGTTCACGCTGTCGCCGAGGTGGCGGACCACCACGGCGTTCAGCGAGGAACCCGCCGAGACAGAACGCCCGCGGACGATCGTGCGCCGCGGCGGCCGGGGCGGCGTCAATGACGGGGCGCAGACCGTGACCACGAGCGGCCGGTGGGTCGTGGCCTCGGCGCGCGAGAGCGCCGGCGATCGTCGCGGCGGCCCGACGATGGTCGTGGCGATCGACGCCCGGACGGGCGAGGTGCGGTGGCGGACGCCGCTGCGGCGGGCCGACCCGTCGCTTGATGGCGCCTCGATCGAGGGCCGGCTGCTGATCGATCAAGGGGTGGTGATCGCCGCGGTATCGAAGGACCTGCCCGAGCGCCGGCTCGATAGCGCCCAACTGCTGGGGCTGGATCTGGCCAGCGGGCGCCCGCTTTGGCGCCGGCCGCTGGGCTCGACCGGGACACTCCCCTTCGCGTCCGGCTCGACACCCTCGGATCTGCCGGTGGTCCGGCGTGGCGTGGTGTACATCGTTGACGCGCTCGGGTTTGTCGCGGCTGTCGAGAGCGTCAGCGGTCGGACGAGGTGGGTTCGGGATCTGCAAATCGACCGGAACCTGGTGGCGCCCCGGGAGCCCTGGGCGTCGATGGGGCCGGTCGTGATCGGCGATTCCGTCTACGTCGTGACGCCCGACAACCTTCGAATCGACGAGATCGACGCCTATTCCGGCAGGCTGGTGTCGAGCCGGGATGTGATCCAGCTGCTGGGGCTGGATCAGGCGCCGTTGTACCTGCTCGGCGCTGGCGACAAGCTGGCGATCGTCGGGATGTCGGCGGTGTACGGGATCAGCCCCGACGATTTCGCGGATCCGGACTCACAGGCATTCCTGGCGCTGGACCTGGGCTCGGAGCCGTTCCAGGGTCGCGCGGTGATCGCCGGCGCCTCGGTGCTGGTCCCGACGCGCACGGGTCTGCGCAGCGCGCCGCTGGCGCCCAGCGACGGGTCGGAGCCACTGATGACGCACCTGGAGGAGCCCGGGAACGTGCTCGCGCTCGAGAGCCAGCTGGTGGTGATCGATGATTCGAAGGTGCGGACGTACCTGCTGTGGGATGTCGCGCGGCGCGTGCTCAGTGAGCGGATGGAGCAGACACCCACGGACCCAACCCCGGCGGTGACCTTCGCGGAGCTGGCGTACCGGGCGGCCAAGCCGGAGCAGATCCTCCCGGCGGTGGGCAAGGCGCTGTCCTCGATCGAGCGGGCGCCGATGCTTGACCGCAACCGATCGGCCCGATCGAGGCTGTTTCAATCGCTGCTGGCGATGGTCGAGCCCGACGACAACGACCCGCAACTGGGGATGCTGACCAGCGAGCAGATCGAGCGCTTGATCGACGAGCTGGGCCGGGCCGCGGCAGAGCCGGCCGAGCGTGTCGAGCACCTGATGGCCCGCGGGCGGTTTTACGAGGCCGAGGGCCGGATCGATTTCGCCGTGGATTCGTACCAGCGGGTGCTGGACGATCCGGCGCTGTCCTCGGCGTCATTGGCGATCGAGGGGGTGAACGCCCGGGCGCAGGCCGAGGCGACAAGGAGCCTGCGTCGAGTGGTCCGTCGCAACGGGTCCGGGGTGTACGCGGCGTACGAGATCGAGGCCCGCCGGATGCTCGAGGCGATCCCGGCGGGATCGGGGCCCGAGGCGTACACGGCGCTGGCGCAGCGGTACCCCGTGGCGCGGGCCGGGGTGCAGGCGTGGCTGGATGCGGCGAGCGCGTACCTGTCGCGCGGGCGCCCGCACGGGGCGGTCTTTGCGCTCGAAACCGGGCTGCAATCAGCCGAGGACGCGCTGGCGATCGATGACGCCCTCCTGGGAGAGCTGGCCGGGCGGCTGATCAATCAACTCGCGCAGACCGGGCGTGTCTCGGCGGCGGCCGAGTTGCTCGATCGGCTCTTCAAGCAGCGGCAGACCCTGGTGCTGACCGACGGCGGCTCCCCGATCGACATCGCCATGCTCTCCGAGGACCTCCATCGGCGCCTGGCGCTGCTGGATCGGCGTCCGCGGGTCGGGCTGCTCGGAGAAGCCCCGCCGGTGCAGACGCTCGACGGCTGGGGGATCATGACCCCGATCATCCGCCGGGTTGTCGGGGCGCCGACAGACGTGATCCTGCTCGAACGAGAGGGCGAGATCGGGCTCTGGGGCGTCGATCCACAGACGGGGTTGGAGAGGCGATGGGCGGTCGAATCCGATGCGCACACCTCACTCATCGATTTCGACGAGCAGTCGGTCTTCCTGACGCGCAAGGGCGATGCGGGCCTGACCTGCGAGCGGCGTGATATCGCCACGGGCGATTTGGTCTGGGGCTCGACGCCGTTTTCCAAGCTGTTCACGATCGACCCGGGCGAGGTCGCAAGGACGATCCCGACACCCCTTGATGGGGCTAGATCCGCGGTCGAGCAGCGGATCGCCATGGACGATCAGACGATGGTGATCGTCGATCGTGGTGGACGCGCGGTCGGATACGACAAGCTGACCGGGCGCGAGCGCTGGCGGATTCCCAGGACGCTCGACGGCGTGATCGATGTTTCGGTGAACTCGGGGGTGGTCGCGATTGTCGGGTTCCGCCAAGGCCAGGGCGTCGGGGGCGTGTCGGTCCCGGCGATGCTGGTGCTCGACAACCGGACGGGGCAGATCCAGCACCGGATCGATCTGGAGACCGGCGAGGCGCACTGGGTCCGGGTGACCGATGGCGCCGAGGCGATCGTCGGGGCGACGGGCGCGGTCTCGCTGTACGACGTCTTCACCGGGCGCCGGCGTTGGAGCGTCGGCGGCGCCGCCGGTCGGCACACCAACGAGGCCTGGGTCTTCCCGGGGCGGGTTGTGGTGCTCAATGACCGTGGCGACCTCCGGCAGATCGAGACCGAGAGCGGCCAGCCGATGGCCGAGCCGATGCAGACCCAGGGGCGTGTGACCTCGTCAGCCCCGATCACGGGCGGCGCGGTCGGCGATCGGTCGGCGTTCGCCACGACGATCGGGATCGTGCTCTTCGACCGCCGGGGCGCTCTTGTGGGTGTGGATCATCGCCCGACGAACTCGACGATCCACCCGGCGGAGTTCGGCGCCGACCGGTTCGTGACGATCAGCATGGTCGCGGGCTCGATCGATGGCGAGGTGTTCTACTACGATCTGCAGTTTTTCTCGATGGAGAGCTGCGCCCTGGAGCAGCGGCGGGCGGTGGGGCTGTTCCCGACCCCGACGCGGATCGCGTTATTGGACGGGCGAATCCTGGTGACTTCAGGCCCGGGAACCGTGGTTCTGGACACGGAATGACCTCAAAAATGCCGTTTATTCGGTCATTGAGGACGTTGAAGTGGCCTTTGAGCCTGAAATCGCGGTCGTTTCCGGAATACCAGTGGGGGGTGGGAATTGTCGGATTCTGCTGATTACGCGGGTTTTGTGCTTGACGCGGGCGGCTTGATAAGGCAAAACTATCAGTGTTGAGACGGTCGGATCCAGACGTCTGGGTCCGGGCAACTGTGGAAAACTGAGAGAGGGAGAACAACACGTCGGCGCCGCGATGTCATGGGGGAAACATGACAACGCAAGCGAAGAGATGATTTCGTGCAAGCGGGATCGCTCTCGAGCGCACCATTTCAACACATTTTGACCGATCCCGATCGTTCGCTTTGTCGTGGAACGATCGGTTCACCAGTCCGTGTTCATCCTCATTGGGTGGACGCTCATCGTTGGAACCGGCGTCCGTATGGCGCCACAAAAAGGATTCCTCCCACGGCGAAGGCCGCGGAGGAGCGAGAAGAATTTAGGAGGATTTCGAAATGCGTCACTTCACGAAGGCAGCCGCCGCTATTGCGGTTGTCGCCGCTGGCTCGGCCAGCTCCGCACTGGCCGCTGAAAACGCCAGTGGTCAGATCAAGCAGGTCCGCAACATGTTCAGCGCCAGCGTTGACGACAGCGGCTCCCGCACCGGCACGTCCATCTTTTACTCGGCCCTCGATTTCAGCGGTTTCGGTTTCACCGGCTCCGGTGGCTCGGTGATCTACGCCGATGACATCCTGATGAACACACCCGGCGGCAACGACATCGACGAGATCACGTTCTCGGTCGTCAGCTTCAACAGCGATGGTTCCTACACCGCGGGCACCGGCAGTGGCGGCGTCGTCACCGCTGACGTCACCGTCGGCCTGTTCGCGGATGATGGCACCGGCCTGCCCAACTTCGGGGCCTCCATCGCGCAGATCGGCGTCACCGGCATCCAGATCGGTTCGTTCTCGGGCGGCAGCGTCACGATCAGCACCAAGGGTCTGGGCATCGGCAAGACCAACACGACCATCTGGGCCGCGTTGCTCTACAATAACGTTACTGGCCCGGCCAACGCCGACGCCACACCGCTGATCGACAACGTGGGTCAGCTCATCTCCAACGCCGCCACGAAGGGGTTCTCTGATGACTTCTTCTTCAACGGCGCTTCCGGTGGTCTGAGCTTCTTCGGCGGCGCGCCCGCGAACCCCTACGCCAACTTCGGCTGGGAGTTCCGTGGCGTTCCCACACCCGGCGCGATGGCCATCTTCGGCATCGCCGGTCTCGCCGCGACGCGTCGTCGTCGCTGAGTAGTCTTCGACCTTTGAAGACTCGTTCTTTGGTTTGTATTTAGCTTCACCTTTGCTATCTCAAGTAGGTGACTTCGAAACTTTCCCGAGACTTCGGGTACACATAACTTTCCAACGATGATTGAGCGGCGTCTGGTTGCGCAGACGCCGCTTCTTTTTTTTGCGCCGATATTTTTGACATCGATCCTCCATCGGCGCCTGCGCGGGCGTCGATTCGATCACCACGTCGATCCGGCCTACTCTGTGAGACCGATGCTCCGAGCCAATCCCGGGAATCAGAATACGATCGAGGCAGCCCGGAACCTGCTCAACGACGGCCAGCCGCTCAAGGCGGCGATGCTGTGCAAGCAGCGCCTTTCGACCGCGGGCGCCGACAAGGACCCGGGGCTCTGGGCGCTGTACGCGACGGCGCTCTCGGCGATGGGGAGCCTGTCCGAGGCCCGGAAGATCCTCAAGAAGGTGATCCGGGATTTCCCGAAATCGACGGACCTGCTGTGCCGGCTCGGGATCACCTATTTTCACGAGTACCGGTACGACGAGGCGCGGGCGCAGTTCCGGCGGGCGCTGGCGATCAACCCGGCCGACCCGTGGGCGATCCGCTGCCTGGCGGACACGCTGATCGCCGTCAGCGACCACACCGCGGCGCTGGAGCTGCTCGAACCCAACGCGGTCGAGGCAGACTCGATCAACGCGGATACGGCGCTACCGCTGTGCCAGGTGTACCTGAAGCTCAAGCGGTTCGAGGACGCGCTGTCGCTGGTCGACCGGACGCTGGCGCGGGTCCGGCTCGTGCCCACCATCGAGACGAACTTCGTTTTTTTCCGGGCCGATGCGCTGCGCGGGCTCGGGCGGTCTGACGAGGCGTTCGAGGCGTACCGCCTGGCCAACAACAGCGTTCACGCGGTCTTCGACCGGGCGCAGCACGCCCGGGAGATCGACCGTTCGATCGAGGCGTGGACGGGCGAGGCGGTGGCGTCGCTGCCGCGGTCGAACAGGAAGTCGGGCCACCTGGTCTTCATTGTCGGGATGTTCCGCTCGGGGACCAGCCTGTGCGAGCAGATCATCGCGAGCCACCCGCGGGCGTTCGGCGCGGGCGAGCTGGTGCACATCAACGACATCGTTTCGCAGTTCAAAAAGCAGCGAAAGGGCGTGAGCCGGGCGCTGTGGGATCTGACGCCGTTGACGCCGAAGAACGTCGACAACGCGGCGGCGCACTACCACAAGCAGGTGACGCCGCTGGCGCCCGGGTCGGCTGTGATCACGGACAAGATGCCGAGCAACATCCTGGCGCTGGGCCTGATCGGTCAGTTGTTCCCGGATTGCAAGGTGGTGAACTGTCTGCGCGATCCCCGGGACTCGCTGCTCTCGTGCTACTTCAACCGGTTCAACGCGGACCAGATCTCGTTCGCCTACGACATCGAGGATCTCGGGTCGGCCTTCGCGGATTACTGGCGGATGGTCGAGCACTGGAAGTCGGTCCTTCGGATCCCGATCCTGGACGTGCAGTACGAGGAGATGGTCGCCGATCCGGAGGCGCAGTCGCGTCGGCTCATCGAGTTCGTGGGGCTGGACTGGCACGAGCGGTGCCTAGAGTTCCACAAGACCCGGCGAACGACCAAGACACTCAGCGCCGATCAGGTGAACAAGCCGATCTACCGTGATTCGCTGGCGCGGTGGAAGCCGTTCGAGGAGCATTTCCAGCCGATGATTCCGCTGCTCCCGCCCGGATCGTTCTGGCCCCCCACGGAGTGAACCCATGAACCCTCCCCGGCCGGCCGGCAATAACGCGATCCACCAGGCCCAGCGTCTGTGCAACGACCGGCGGCACGCCGAGGCGATCGGGGTGCTCAAGCGTCACCTCAAGACAAACCGCAACGACTCGGCCGCGCTCGGGCTGCTCGGGCTCACCTACGCGAACCTCGGGTCGAACGGCGAGGCCCGCAAGACACTCAAGAAGGCGATGCGGTTGAACCCGCGCTCGGCGGATCTGCGCTGCCGGTACGGGCGGGTCCTGTCGAAAGAGGACCTCCACGATCAGGCGGTGGCCGAGTTCCGGGCGGCTCTTGCGATCCAACCCGGGCACACGTGGGCGGTCCGGTGCCTGGTCGGCGCCCTGGTGGAGCTCCAGCGGGGTGATGAGGCATACGAGGTGGCGCGTGAGGCGCTGGATGGGGCGCCGGAAGAGCCGGACTTCCTGATCGCGCTCCAGAAGGCGGCGCCGTTGGTTGGTCGGCATCAGGAGGGGCTGCAAGCGGCCGAGGCGCTGCTGCGCCACGAACACCTGCCGGCGACGCTCCGCGTGCAGGCGCTGTTCGACCGTGCGGGCTTCCTGGCGAAGCTGGGCGAGCACGAACGCGCGTTCGAGGGTTACCTGGAGGCGAACCGGGCGCGCCGGGTCGAGTACGACGCGCAGCGCAACGCGGCGCAGACGGATCGGATGATCGAGGTCTGGACCCGCGAGCGGATCGGGAGCATCCCGGTCTCGCCGCGCAAGGCGGACCACCTGGTGTTCATCGTCGGGATGCCGCGATCGGGGACGAGCCTGGTCGAGCAGATCGCCGCGAGCCATCCGGGGGTCTACGGGGCGGGCGAGCTGCCGATTCTTCAGCGGGTGGTGTCCCAGATCAACGGCGGCGATCCGGATCCGATCTCGTTCCTGGCGGACCCGAGCGTGCTCAACAAACCCAACATCGAGAACGCGGCCAAGCATTATCTTGACAAGACCCGCGCGATGGCGCCCGGCGCCGACCGGATCACCGACAAGATGCCCGACAACTTCCGGGCGCTGGGGCTGATCTCGCGTCTGTTTCCCGGGGCGCGGGTGGTTCATTGCACGCGGGACTCGCGCGACACCTGCCTGTCGTGTTTCAGCCTCGATTTCGTCGGCAAGGAAAACGGCTTCGCCTACGATCTCGCGGATCTCGGGTCGTTCTACGCGGACTACTGGCGGCTGATGGCGCACTGGAAATCGGTGCTGGACATCCCGATCCTCGATGTATCGTATGAAGCGATGGTGAGCGAGCCCGAGGCGGAATCCCGACGGCTGATCGGGTTCCTGGGGCTCGAGTGGGACGATCGGTGCCTGGCGTTTCATCGGACCAGGCGCACGACCAAGACGCTCAGCGCGACGCAGGTGAACAAGCCGATCTACCGTTCATCGCTGGCGCGGTGGAAGCCCTACGAGCGTGGCCTCGGGCCGTTGATCGAGCGCCTGCCCCCGGCGACCTTCCACACCTGATCCCCGGATCACGGAGCCCCTGTCGATGGCGAGCCAGTTCCCAAGGACACCCCGAGCAGGCGACATCGCCGAGATCAACAAGGCGCTGCAACTGGTCGACAGCGGGAGCTATCTCCAGGCCTCGACGCTGTGCAACCAGCTCCTGAAGAAACACCCGAAGGTCCCGGCGATCTGGGGCGTGCTGTCCGGGGCGCAGGTGGGCATGGCGAAATACGCCGAGGCGCGCCGGTCGGCGCAGAAGGGGTTGAAGCTCAACCCGAAGTCGGTGGAGCTGCGGGTCAGGCTGGGCCAGACGTATTCGGCAGAGCACCGGTTCGCCGAGGCGGTGACCGAGTTCGAGCGGGCGCTGCGGCTCCATCCGGGTCACCCGTGGACGATCCGGAGCCTCGCCGATGCGCTGACGAACCTGGGCCGGGACGAGGAGGCGTACGAGCTGCTGCGCCGGGAGGTGGTCGGCAAGCCGCTGGACACGGGGTTCGGCCTCGCGTTCTTGCGGGCCTGCCTCAAGACGGGGCGTTATACCGAGGGGCTGGAGCTTGCCGAGCCGCTGCTGAGTGTGACGGCCCTGACCCGCCAGTATCGCACGGTGCTGCTGTTCAGCGTCGCCGAGCTGTACGTCAACGCGGGTCAGCACGACCGGGCGTTCGAGGTGTACCGGCTCGCCAACGAGTGCGCCGGGTCCACCTTCAACGCCCAGCGGCACCGGGAGGGCATCGACCGGGTGATCGAGGCGTGGACCCCCGAGGCGATCGCGAAGCTGGAGCGCCCGACGCGCCGGACGGACCGGTTCGTCTTCATCGTGGGGATGCCGCGGTCGGGGACAAGCCTCGTCGAGCAGATCATCGCCAGCCACCCCAGCGCGTTCGGCTGCGGCGAGCTGGACTACATCAACAACATCGCGACACAGATCTCCGGGAGCCTCGACGGCTGGGCGTACCTGCACCAGATGGGCCGGCTCAAGCCCGGCACGCTGGATCAGGCGTCGCAGAAGTACAGCCAGGAGCTGCGCAAGCTGGCGCCCGGCGCCGAGTATGTGACGGACAAGATGCCGTCGAACGCGCTGCAACTGGGGCTGATCAGCGCGATGCTGCCGGGGTGCAGGGTGATCCACTGCGTGCGCGACCCGCGCGACACGTGCGTGTCGTGCTACTTCCACAGCTTCCTGGGCAAGGGGAATGTGTTCACCAACGACCTGGCGGATCTGGGCGACTACTTCGCCGACTACTGGCGGCTGATGCGGCACTGGAAGACCGTGCTGGACATCCCCATCCTCGACGTGGTGTACGAGGAGATGGTCGCGGATCAGGAGGGCCAGAGCCGGCGGCTGATCGAGTTCCTGGGGATGGCGTGGGACGATCGCTGCCTCGACTTTCACAAGACGAAACGCACCACCAAGACCCTCAGCGCCGGGCAGGTGAGCAGGCCGATCTACGCGTCCTCGGTCGCCCGGTGGAAGCAATACGAGAAGCACCTGGGCCCGCTGCTCGAGCGGCTGCCGGGTGATGCGCTGACCGGCGGCGGCTGAACCGGTCCGCCGGGTATACTCCCCGCTTCATGCCTGCCAACGATCCCATCACGCCCGACGACCTCGACCGCTTTGCGGTGGTGCGCGACTCGCGGGTCCGTCCCGAGCGGGCGAGAGCCATGGGCGAGACGTTTCAGGCGCAGGCGATGGCGATCAAGCGGTCGAAGCGCAAGCACCTGGGCTGTGCGCGCGCGTGGGAGGCGGTGTGCCCCGAGGCGATCGTCGCTCGGACATCCATCGTCGGGGTCCGCTCGGGCGTCCTGACGATCGGGGTGGCCGACCACGCGACGAAGTACGAGCTCGACCGCCTGCTCCGTTCGGGGGCCGAGCGGGAGCTGGTGAAGCTGGCGCCGACGACCGTCCGGCGGGTGAAGCTGATCGTGGACTCGGGCCTGCACGAGCACTGACGGATGGCCGGGTCGGGCTGAGCGCGTCCGAGAACGGGCATTGCGGACGAATCGGTTGTCCGGGTGACATCGCGCCGGCGCAGACGCCGATACACGAGACATGTCGCCGCGCCCGACGAAGACCAACCTGACGCCGGAGCTGCACCGGTGGATGCTTGACATCCGCGCCGGGGCGATCGACTGCGGGCTGGACTTCTTCGAGGTCATCTTCGAGGTCCTCGACTTCCGCACGATGAACCAGATCGCGGCGTTCGGCGGTTTTCCGGTGCGGTACCCGCACTGGCGGTGGGGGATGGAGTACGACAAGCTCGACCGGCGCGACGCCTACGGGATGGGCCGGATCTACGAGATGGTCATCAACAACGACCCCTACTACGCCTACCTGCAGGAGTCGAACGCGACGCTCGATCAGAAGCTGGTGATGGCGCACGTCTTTGCGCACTCGGATTTCTTCAAGATGAACGCCTGGTTCGGCAGGACCAACCGCAAGATGATGGACGAGATGGCCAACCACGCCACGCGCGTCCGGAGGCACATCGAGCGCGAGGGCGCCGAGACCGTCGAGCGGTTCATCGACACGTGCCTGAGCGTGGAGAACCTGATCGATCCGCACTCGGTCTTCGTGCGGCGGGCGTGCGACCAGGCGGACCGGACCGGCGAGTTTGAGCCGCAGCGATTCGCGGCCAAGCCCGGCATGGACCGCTTCATCAACCCGCCCGAGGCGATCGAGCGGCAGAAGGAAACGCACCGGCTCGAGGCGGAGCAGCGCCGGGGCCGGTTCCCGGTGTCGCCGACGCGCGACGTGCTGCGGTTCCTGCTCGAGCACGCGCCGCTGGAGCCGTGGCAGCACGACATCCTGTCGCTGATCCGTGATGAGTCGTATTACTACGCGCCCCAGGTCATGACCAAGGTGATGAACGAGGGCTGGGCGACGTACTGGCACTCGAAGATGATGACGAGCCGGTTCCTCGAGGCGTCCGAGTTGATCGACTACGCCGACCAGCACGCGGGCGTCGTCCACATGCCCCCGGGCGGGTTCAACCCCTACAAGCTGGGTGTCGAGCTCTTCAAGGACATCGAACGCCGGTGGGATGCGGGCCAGCACGGTCCCGACTGGGAGCGGCTCGACACGATCGGCGCCCGCGAGCGGCACGACGATGAATCGATGGGCGGGCGCGAGAAGATCTTCCAGGTGCGCGCGATCTACAACGACGTGAGCTTCATCGACGAGTTCCTCACGCCCGAGTTCATCGACCGCCACCGGCTGTACCACTACCAGCGCGACGAGCGGAGCGGGGAGCTGAAGATCGTGTCGCGCGACCCGGTGCAGATCAAGCAGATCATGCTCTACCGCCTGGCCAACGGCGGGCAGCCGCACATCCACGTTGTTGATGCGAACTACCTCAACCGCGGCGAGCTGTTCCTGGCGCACGAGTGGAACGGGCTGGATATCGAGATCAAGTCCGCGGTCGAGACGATCACGAGCCTGCGCCGGCTGTGGGGCCGGCCGGTGCATCTCCAGGCGCGGATCGAGGAGGAGATGTGGCTTTTCTCGTGCAAGGATGAGGATGCGCAGCCGAGCCGGGAGCGGATCGGGGAGGAGACGCCCAGGCCGGCGCATATCGTCATGTAATCAACACGGGTTGCCGGCGGATTGGTGTCGTGGCAGGTTGCGTTTATCCGGTCAGATCCAGCACAACCTTGATCCCGTCGCCGCTCTGCATCAGCTTGAACGCATCTTCATAACGCTCGAAGGGCAGCGTGTGGGTGATGATGTCGTCGAGCCGGAGCCTGCCCGAGAGGATCAGCTCCTCCATCTGGTACCACGTCTTCCACATGTGCCGGCCGTTGATGCCCAGCACGCGGGCGCCCTTGAAGATGATGTGGTTCGAGAGGTCGAACTCGATCGGCTTGCCCGGGATGCCCAGCAGCGCCGCCGTCCCGCCGTTGCGCAGGGCGCGGAAGCCGGCGTTGATGGCGCTGACGGCGCCGGACATCTCCAGCAGCACGTCGCACCCGCCGCCGGGGGTGTGCTGATCGATGATGTCGATCCAGGCGTCGCCCCGGGTCGGGTCGAAGACGAAGTCGGCGCCGAGCTTCCTGGCGATTTCAAGCCGGCGCGGATCGACATCGGTGACGAAGACCTTGCTGGCGCCGGCGGCGCGGGCGACGGTGACGGCCATCAGCCCGATGATCCCGGCGCCCGTGATCAGCACGCTCTGGGCGCTGACGCCCGCGGACATCACGGTGTGGACGGCGTTGCCCAGCGGGTCCATGACCGCCGCGATCCTGTCGGGCACGCCCTTGTTCAGCGGCCAGACGTTGTACTGCGGGACCATGACATAGTCGGCGAAGCACCCGTCGCGGTCGACCCCGAGGATGCGCATGTCGCGGGCGATGTGCGCGTTGCCCGTCCGGCTGTTGTAGTCGGTCCCGGCGGTGATGTGCCCCTCGGCGGTGACGCGCTGGCCCACCTCGACGCGCGTGACGCCCGCGCCGATCTTCTCGATCGTCCCGACAAACTCGTGCCCGGTGATGATGCCGACCGGGACGCGGCTCCGGGACCAGTGGTCCCACTCGTAGATGTGCCGATCGGTGCCGCAGACGCCGGCCATCTTGACGCGGATGAGGACATCGGTGGGCCCGGGTTCACCGGGGATCCCCGTCGAGCCGGCGGGCAGCGGGTGGGCGTCCTCGAACCAGAGGCCCGGCTCATCGCGGGATTTGACGAGCGCCCGCATGGTCGTGGCGGTGTGGGGCTCCGGGTCTGCGGCGGTCGGGGCGTTGGCGTGGGTCACGGAAGGCTCCGGCGTCGGGGTGCGGGGAGTGGAGTGGGGACATCTGGCGATGTTGGTCGATGACAGCGGATTGTACGTCCGATCGCCGATGGGTCGCTTTGTGGCCGATCAGGTTTTCCAGAGGGGATACACTGGCCCTCGACCGCTCCTCGAACGCAACCTCAACCGCGAGCCACCGCCCATGTCCAACGCCGCCACAGCCTCGATCGACAACGCCGCCAAGTCGATGACCGACATCATGGCCCTGTGCAAACGCCGGGGCTTCATCTTCCAGGCCTCGGAGATCTACGGCGGCGTCAACGGCTTCTGGGACTACGGCCCGCAGGGCGCCCAGCTCAAGAAGAACCTCCGCGACGCGTGGTGGAACGACTGTGTCACCAACCCGCCGATCGGGCCTGATGGTGATGAGGTGTCGATCGTGGGATTGGACTCGTGCATTATTCAGAACCCGAAGGTGTGGGAGGCGTCGGGGCATGTGGGTGGGTTCAGTGACCCGATGGTGGATTGTCGGGAGACGAAGAATCGCTATCGCGCGGACCATCTGATGTGCATCTGTGAGGACGGCGATCGGGAGGGCCTGATCTTCGCTTATCTCGAAGGTGATGATGATTCCATCGCGCAGACGCGCAAGAAACTCGACAAGTACAAGAAACGCATAATCGAGGACGACAAGCTCTGCACCTGCGCCTTTCTTGAGTTGTCCGCAAACGAGCGGGCGATCACGGTCGGGCCCGATGTCAAGATACCGGGCACGCTGACCGAGCCGCGGGATTTTAACCTGATGTTCCCGACGATCCTCGGCGCCACCGGCGATTGGGAAGAAAACAAAGCCTACCTCCGCCCCGAAACCGCGCAGGGCATCTTCATCAACTACAAGAACGTCCTCGACTCGACCCGCGTCAAGGTCCCCTTCGGGATCGCGCAGACCGGCAAAGCCTTTCGCAATGAGGTCACGCCCCGCAACTTCACGTTCCGGTCGCGCGAGTTCGAGCAGATGGAGATCGAGTTCTTCTGCCACCCGGATGAATCACAAAAATGGTACGAGTTCTGGCGCGATCTGCGGATGCGGTGGTGGGAATCGCTGGGCCTCGCCGGCGACAACCTGCTCCTGCGCGAGCACGACAAGGACGAACTCGCCCACTACGCCAAGACCGGCGCCGGGACGAGCGACATCGAGTACCGCTTCCCCTTCACCGCGCCCGGCTTCGGCGAGTTGGAAGGCGTCGCCGACCGCTCCAACTACGACCTGAAGCAACACGCCGAGCACGGCAACACGAAACTCGAATACTTCGATCAGGAGCGCAACGAGCGGTACCTGCCCAACGTGATCGAGCCGAGCGCGGGGCTCGATCGGGGCGTGCTGGCGCTCATCTGCGAGGCGTTCACGCCCGATCCCGATCGTCCGAGCAAGGTGTTCATGAAGTTCAACCCGCGCATCGCGCCGACCAAGGCCGCGGTCTTCCCGCTGGTCAAGAAGGACGGCATGCCCGAGATCGGGAAGAAACTCCAGACGCAACTCCGCAAACGCTTCGGCGCCGTCGAGTTCGACGCGAAGCAATCCATCGGCAAGCGCTATGCGCGCATGGACGAGGTGGGCTGCCCGTACTGCTTCACGATCGACGGCGACACGCTGACCGATCAGACCGTGACCGTCCGCGACCGCGACACGCTCTCGCAGGAACGGATCGCGCTCGACCAGGTGGAAGGATTCCTCGCGGAGAAGCTGGGCGCCTAGCCCGCGTTGATGCTCCAGTCATGGCTCCATCGCGTCGTCTTTGAAGATCAAAGCGATCTGGTCCGCCCGAGGGTGTGGCCCTGCTTTGTGATCGTGCCCGTGGCGATGGCCCTGTACACGCTCTTTGCCAGCGCGTACAGCATGTTCGCGTTCAACGGGTTTTATTTTACGGAAGACCCCGCGTGGGGGTACGGCGGCTGGAGGCTGCTGATCGCCTACGCGGGGAGCATCGTCGCGCTGTGCCTTGGTGTGCTGATCGCGGCGTTTGTCCCGGCGTGGCTCTCACGGACGCCGGTCAGAGAGCGGCTGCTGCTGGTCCCGTCGGGGCTGAGCCCGCTACGGATCTTCGTGATCGCCCTGGGTTCGATCTTCATCTCCATCGCGTCGTCCTACGTGCTCTGGGTGGCGTACATGGTGCTCCCGGGGTTCATCTGGTCGACGGGCCCCGGCTGGGATCCGTATGGCTACGAGAACAGCATCATCGGCGCGACTGTCCTGGCGCTCGTCACCGGGGTCGCGCCGGGGATCGCCGAGGAACTGCTGTTCCGCGGGTACATCCAGTCGCGCCTGCTCCGCAGGTGGCCGGCGCCGGTCGCCATCGGCGTGACCTCGGTGCTCTTCGGGATCTACCACATGAACGCCGAGCAACTGTTCACGACGTCGTTCATGGGGCTCTGGCTCGGAGTGATCGCGTGGCGGACCGGCTCGGTCGTGCCCGGCATGGCGGCGCACGTTGCGATCAACGTCTTCGCGTCTCTCACGCTTTGGGCGGGGTACGAGTTCGACTGGATGGAGGCCGACTACGGCGTCTTGAGTCTGGTCGCGGGCATTGTTTCGTTCGGCTTTTTCTATCTCGCCGTGCGTGCGCTCTGGTCGCACCGGCCCGTCCCGTGGCGCCGGGCGGAGTCGCCTGGCCCCGGACCACGCCGGGCGCTGGCGCTGCGGGCGACCATGGCCGAGTGTGTCGCGGGCTCGCTCGCCACGGAGCCGAGGATGCTGCCCCACATCGCAACGATCCTCGATGGCCTGGAGCCACCGGGTTGCGACATCCTTGCGGCCACGGGGATGATCGAGGCGGCGGGCGATGCCCCGGGCCGGATGATGGATCTCGGCTGCGGCACGGGCGCGCTGCCGATCGCGCTGGCCGGGCTCGGCTGGTGTTGTTATGCGGTCGAAGGGCTCGAGCCGTTTGTCGAGTCGGCCCGATCCCGCGCGGCGCGGCTTGGTTTGGGCGATCGTTGCCGGTTCTCGGTCGGGGATCTCCGCGATCGGATCGACGGGGGCGGGGCGTACGACCTCGTCGCGTTGTGCGGGGTCGGGCCCTTCGCCGGGGGGCACGCGCGCACGATCGAGCGCATCCGGACGATGGTCCGCCCGGGCGGGCTGGTGCTGATCGATGACGGGTTCCTCGCGGCCGACGCCGGCGCCGGGGCGCAGGGGTTCATCGGGTTCGCCCGGCTGGAAGCGACACGCGCGCAGCTTCAATCGCACGGTGACCGCATCATCGGTGAGCGGATCAGCACCGGCGAAGAATCACGGGGCGCGTGGGAGGGCATGCTCGCGGCGGTTCAACCGAACGCGGAGGCGTACATCGAGTCGCGCCCGGATATCGAGTCCCTGCTGCGCGGGCACCTGCGTGCTCAGGGGCGCCGGCGCGATCTGCTCGGGCGCGTCCTGATTCGAGCGATGTGGTTGCTCCGGCGTTCCGTATGACCGACGCTTTACCGCCTCCGGCGGATCGCGGCCAGACCGGCGACACCGAGGATTGCAATCGATCCGGGCGTGGGCACGGTGATGAACGCGGCGCTGGAGCCGAACTCGACGAGCAGATCGGTGTTGTTGAGGAAGTCGAGGTTGGGCTGCGCGAGCGAGAGGTTGATCGTGACGATGATCTCGTCCTGGATGGCGCCTGTGCCGCCCAGCGCGACGAGGATCGGGTTCGCGACGAGGCCGGCCTGCGGGCCGTCGCCGTTGGCCGGGCCGTCGAGGTTGGCGCCGCCAAAGAGCGTGAGCCCGGAGTTGTTGCCGGAGATGAAGTGGTTGCCGAGTCCAGAGATCGGGCCGGCGCCGAAGCCCCACTCGCCGCCGACGTCACCGCCGGGGCCAACGTTGGCGATCGAGAAGCCGATTGATGAGCTCGAAGCGCCGGTGATTGCAGTGCCGCCGGTGATGGTCTGCCCGGCGACGCCGAAGGAGTTCCACGACAGGCCGGTCAGGAGTTGATCGGCGCTAGCGAAGCCCATCGGGACGGCGGTCGAGGTGTTCTGAAGGCGGATCTGGATCTGGTTGGGGTTGAGCAGCGTGAACTCCGCCTCGGCGGCGAGCCCCGATGCGTCATTGAACGAGATCAGCGTAGCGCCGGCGTTCGCCGAGATGGCGAGCCCGGCGATTGCGACAACGACAGTCTTCGTGATATTCACAGACATTCCACGCCCTCCCAGGCACTGAAGATCGGCAGCGATACTGATGCTGCGTTCTGTTTCGAGATGTGGTGATCAAATCACCTGTACCCCGGAACTATGACACGGAACACACAACCGTCAAAGCAGGAATATCCATAATAATCGACAAATCCGGCAATGTTTCGTCCGGGTGATCAGGGCGGTGTTTTTTTCGGACGTTGTCCGAGAGGTTTGTTCAATCCCCCCGCTTGTCCTTCTTGTACGCCTGTCGGCCGCTCGCGTACTCCGCCGGCGTCCCCTCGATCGTCAGCGGCTCGCCGGCCTGGTGCTGGCGGTGCAGCTCCTCCAGGGAGGGTACGCACCAGCCGCAGCCGGTCCCGGCGTCGAGGCACTCGCTGATCAGCGACGCCACGGGCGGGTTCTCCCGCTGGAGGTATCTGCACACCTTCCCCAGCTCGACGCGGTAGCACAGGCAGACGTGGTCGGTGGGCTCCATGCGACGATCCTAGGCATCGCGGTTATTGTGTCCGTGTGCCATACCTCGACTACCACACCGCCGGCGAATCCCACGGGCCCGCGCTCATCACCCTCATCCAGGGCATGCCGGCAGGGATCGAACTGGACATGGACCTCATCAATGGCGAGCTGCGTCGCCGGCAGGGGGGCTACGGCCGGGGCGGGCGTCAGCGGATCGAGACGGACACCGCGGAGTTTCTCGCCGGTGTTCGCAACGGCGTGACGATCGGCTCGCCCATCGCCGTCCGCATCGCCAACAAGGACAGCCGGCTCGATGACGCCCACAAGACGCCGCCGGTCCACCGCCCGAGGCCCGGGCACGCTGATCTGGCCGGTTCGGTCAAGTGGCTGACGACGGACTGCCGGGGAACGCTCGAGCGCGCCAGCGCCCGCGAAACCGCCGCTCGGACCGTCGCCGGCGCGATCGCAAGGTGCTTGCTGCGCGAGCTGGACATCACCGTCTTCGGGTTCGTGCGGAGTGTTGAATCGGCGCGTTGGGATGGCGCCGTCAACGCGGCCAACCTTGACGAGATGCGATCATCGCGCGACCAGAGCAAGGTGTACTGCCCGGACGAGCCGGCGAGCGAGGCGATGATCGCGCGGATCCGGGCCGCGAAAGAAAACAAGGACACGGTGGGGGGCCTGGTCGAGGCGCACGTCTTCAACTGCCCGATGGGCATCGGGTCGTCGGTCGATTGGCGCGAGAAACTCGACGCCCGGCTGGCGTACGCGGTGATGGGCGTGCAGGCCTTCAAGAGCGTCGAGATCGGGCTGGGCAAGGACGTCGCGAGCCTGACCGGCTCGAAAGTCCACGATCCGATCGAGTTCCGCGCCGCCGATCGCGACACACCGAGCCTCGGCTTTACCCGCCCGAGCAACAACGCCGGTGGGCTCGAGGGCGGCATGACCAACGGCTCACCGGTCGTTGTCCGAGCCGCGATGAAGCCCATCTCGACGCTGCTCAAGGGCCTGCTCAGCGTGAACCTCAACACGAAGCAGCCCGAGCAGAGCGACTACGAACGCAGCGATGTCTGCGCCGTCAGCGCGGCGAGCGTGGTCGTCGAGAATGTCGTCGCCTTCGAGATCGCGCGGGCCGCCCTGAGCAAGTTCGGCGGCGACTCGCTGCTCGAGACGCGGCAGAACTACGACGCGTTCCTGGAGAAGGCGTCGATGCTCCCGCTCGAGCCACCGGCGGGGACGATCGCGTAATCGATCAGGGTTCTGGAGCCGCAGAGATGTTCGAGAGGAGCGTCCCGGGACGCGAACAAAAAAACACGACCCGGTCGGACCGGGTCGTGTGACAGAGGTCTGGTTGGGCTGCTGCTGATCAGCCGCCGGGGGTGTCGGTCGGGGGGGTGTCGGTCGGGACCGCATCCCTGGCCTTCTCTTTTTCTTCTTCGAGCAACCGCTTGGCCTCTTCGTCGCCCTGGGCGGCGGCGTCCTCGAGCGCCTGGTGCATCTGGGCGTCGACATCGACTTCCTCGGCGTCACGCCCTCGCTCGTGCGAGACCTTGCCGGTCACCGGGTCCTGCACCGGGTGGATCACGGGAGACTTGCCCATCGGGATGAGATCGGAGAAGACCACGCCGGCGCCGAAGCCGATGAACAGCGTGATGATCGGCGCCAGGATCGGCGCCAGGTTGGTCCGTTTGTCATCTTCGTTGTTGGTGTTGTCACTCATATCGAATGATCGTACCCGCCCGGGGGCGCCGGGGTCCAGTGGGCCGGCCGCGGCGCGGGCCAGAGCGTCAGCCGGAGCATCGGGATGATCTTCGTGATCCGGGCGTTCGATGGCCCCTGGGGGGCTCTCGGGAGCGATTTCCACGGACGCCGGGGTATCGCCGTGGGCCCGGGCGCTCTACTATGCCGCCCCCATGTCATCGCTCCCGCCCATCGAGATCTCCGCCCAGTTCTTTGTCGGTGTGATCGTCATCGTGCTCTTCATCCACCTGGTGCTGGGCATCTGCGCGTACGCGGTCTACGCCGAGCGCAAGCTCAGCGCGTACATCCAGGACCGATTGGGCCCGAACCGCGTCGGCCCGCTGGGACTGCTCCAGCCGCTGGCCGACGGGTTGAAGTTCATCGTCAAGGAGGACTTCGCCCCCAAGGGCGTCGATTGGGCGCTCTTCACCATCGCGCCGTGCGCGATCATCATCCCCGCGCTCATCGGCTGGGCGGTGATCCCCTGGGGCGGCTGGATCGAGATCCACGACTTCTCGCTGCTGTGGGGGGCGATCCACGTCACCGGCGGGACCGTGCTCGTGGCCGCGTCAAACGTTGATATCGGCATCGTCTTCCTGCTCGCGGTGGCGTCGCTTGGCGTCTACGGCGTCACGCTCGGCGGGTGGGCGTCATTCAACAAGTACTCGATGCTCGGGGGCCTGCGCGCCGCCGCGGGCGTGATCAGCTACGAGATCCCGATGGGCCTGGCCATCCTCGCGGTGGTGCTGCTCGTCGGCAACATCCGCACCGACGGGCTGGTCGAGGCGCAGGCGCAGCACGGGTGGATGATCCTCTACCAGCCGCTCGCGGCGCTGCTGTTCTTTGTGTGCATCATGGCCGAGGGCAACCGCGCGCCATTCGACAACGCCGAGTGCGAACAGGAGCTCGTCGGCGGGTACCACACCGAGTATTCCTCGATGCGGTTCGCGCTCTTCTTCCTCGCCGAGTACGCGCACCTGACGACGGCCAGCGCGTTCTTCGTGCTGCTGTTCCTGGGCGGATACCACCTGCCGCTGGTCGGCTGGACGAGCCCCGAAGCGGTCGGGCTCGGGCCGGCGCTGCTCAAGGGCGCGGTGTTCCTGGGCAAGGCGGTCTCGGCGATCGTCTTCATGATCATCCTCCGCTGGACGCTCCCGCGCATCCGCTGGGATCAGGTCATGAAGCTGTGCTGGAACGGCCTGATCCCGATCGGCATCCTCATCGTCATCTCAACCGCGGTGATGGTGTATCTGGGCTGGACGGGCATCGCCCCGATGCTGCTGCTGAACCTCGCGCTGCTCGTGGTGATCCTGGTTGCCGGCCCGCTGCTGCCAAGAGCCGACGTGAACCACCGCGTCCGGATGGCCGGCTCCCGCTTTATGCCGCTCCATGGCGAGCGGGTCGTCACGGGCCCCGGATCACACCAGGCCCGGCGTGAATCCTCCGTCCCGGAAGGGGCGCCGGATCGCCCGCTCGTCGGCGCTCACTGAGGGCGCTCACGAAGGGCGACCGCGGGGGCGAAGGGCTGGCATACTGTCAGGGCGTGCGCTACCTCTCGATCGATCTCGGTGACAAGCGGACGGGCATCGCCGTGGGCGACGACGTCTCGGGCATCGTCACGCCCCGAGAGGTCCTATGCGTCCCGATCAAGCCGACGCCCGGGAGGCTGCTCGACGCGATCGGATCATGCATCGACGACTATGGCCCCGATGCGCTCGTGCTGGGATTGCCGCTGCACATGGACGGGTCCGAGGGCGAGCGCACGAAGATCGTCCGGTCCTTCGGTGAATCGCTCGCGACCCGCAGCGGGCTCGCGGTGCAGTACCAGGACGAACGCCTGACCAGCGCCGACGCGGAGTGGACCCTCGCGGGCTCGGGCAAGACGCACAGGCAGAAGAAAGCGCTCCGCGATGCGCTGGCCGCCGCGGCGATCCTCCGCGATTTTCTCGAACGTGAAAACGCCTGAATCAGTAAAAAAGCCGGGGGATTCCAATCCCTCGATTCTTCCGGTTTGGCGCATTTGCCCCTGTGGGCATCAGGTGTTCAGTCGTCGCCCGGCGTCGGTTTCGGCGTCTTGTCGCCCAGCAGCAGCAAGACGATCGAGAGCAGCGATCCGAGCCCGACGACGATCGCCGGCCCGGCGATGGTGGCGACCGAGGCGGTCTCCCGGAGCGTTTTGCCCGACGGCGCCAGCCCGAGCGTGAAGCGGTTCTCGACCTCGGGGAGCGTCTCGATCCCGGTGTCGGCGAACAGGTCCTCCATCGAACCCTGGGCGGCCTCGGCGTCGCGTTGGGCGCGATCGGCGTCGTAATACTTGGTGTAGCCCGCCTTGCCCGTCGCCGACCAGAGCGCGAGCGTCACCGTGATGATCACCGCGCAGCAACCGAGCACGACCAGACGCCAGAGGAGTTTCATTGTTCGCATCGAGGGGTGTCCTGTCGGAATCAGCGTCGGCGACGCTTGGCGATCACCTCTTCGGGCGAGGTAGTCGAGAGGAAGAGCCGGGTTTCGAGGGTCAGATCATCGGAGAGCTTGCCCGCGATGATGCCCGGGTCGTCGACCCCGACGCCGAACTCGCTGAGCACGATCGGGTAGCTGCACCGGATCGCGAGCAGGTCGCCCGGGAATCGCACCTTGGTCTGCTCGCTCTCGGGCATCCGGGTGATGGTCGCTGGGATCGAGATCTCCCGCGTTTTGCCCTTGATCGTCATGTCGCCGACGAGCGTGACGCTGTAGGTGGTGAAGGCGTCGGTCGATCTGGACTCCGAGATGTCGGTCGTCTCGGCGATCCTGAAGACCACGTTGGGGTAGGTCTCCGCCTCCATCCAGCGCTTGGATTGCAGGTGCTTGTTCCGCATCGGGATCCCGGTGTCGAGGCTCTCGATCGGGAGCATGAACTCGCCCGCGAGCAGCTCACCGCCCTCGCCCACCACGGCGTATCCGATGACCGCGTTGGACGTGCCCCGGATGTATTCGAGCGGCGCATCGGAGGTGAACGTCACCTGCGCGTCCTGCCCCTTGAGGGCGTGGTACACCGTGCCGAGCTTGGCGTGCGCCTCGGGGACGACCAGCTCGAACCCGTTCTCCGAGGGTGTCGGGTCCGCAGTGGCGACGCCGGCGGCGCCGACGACTGCCCCGAGCGCCGTCAGCACACGGATCGCGCGGATGAATCGTCCGTTTGATGTGGTTTGGATCATTTCGGATTCGGGTCCTGTCAAGGGTTGATCGGAACGCGGACGGGCGACATGTATTCAACCCGGTCGCAATCGGGAGTATTCCTGCCGGTACAGTGAACCGGGGGTTTCCTCGATACCCGGCCCCCCCGATGACCGATAGTTCCACACATGGCACGAGATCTGATGCAACGATACCCGATGAGCCGGCTGGCGCTGATAATCGTAGTGGGGGTCTGTTCGCTTGGCTCGGCGATCGGGGCCCACGCCGCTCAGGACGCCTCGGAGGGCTTCCAGACCGCCCGCGGGCTGCTCGAAGCGCTCGAGGAGGCGGATCGGGGGATCGAGACGCTCACCGCCGATCTCCAGTACGACAAGTTCTTCAAGCTCCAGGGCGACATCCACCGCCGCAAGGGGCAACTCCAGTTCCGCACGGTCCGCGTTGACGACGAGCCGGTCGAACGCGCCTTCGAGATCAACTTCACCACCCTCCAGGTGGGCGGGCGGTTCGAGGAGGATCCCGAGACTTGGATCTTCAACGGGCGCTGGCTCGTCGAGATGCACCCGGCCCGCAAGCAGTTCATCAAGCGCGAGATCGCCGGCGAGGGTGAGCGGTTCGATCCGATGGCCCTCGGCGAGGGCCCGATGCCCATCCCGATCGGGCAGAAAGCCAACGAGGTGCTGGCGCGCTACGACGCGAAGCTGGCGCCGAGCAGCGAATCGTTCGGCCCCGATGAAGACGGGCGGGCGCAGTTCGTCTCCGATACATGGCAGATCGTCCTGACGCCCAGGCCGGGCGTGGCGGCCGACGAGAAGTTCAAGGAGATCCGGATCTGGTACAGCAAGAGCGGCGAGAAGCGGCTGCTGCCCCGGATGGCGCGCACGCTCTCGCGCTCTGGCGATGTCTCGTTCGTGCAACTGATCAACATCAAGACCAACGTCACGCTCCCTGATCGCGCGTTCGATGTCACGCCGCCGCCCCCGGGCGAGAACTGGCACGTGCAGATCGAACCGCTGCCGGCGCCCTCGCGGAGGTAACCATTCATGACTTCAGACAGACCCGCGAATCGACGCTCGGCCTTCGGTGTGGCGTTCGCCGCCGCCCTTGCGCTGTCGGCGACGGCGCTCGCCCAGCACGATCACGACACCGGAAACGCGACAGGGGACGTCATCCCCGCGGAGCTGACGCCCAACCTCGCCGAGCCTGTGCTCAACGCGATCGAGGCGGAGTACCTGACCGACGACGAGCGGGCCGAGCTGCGTGTCTTCCACGGCGTGTGGCTCGGGTCCGATCTCGACGACCCCAACCGGCGCGCCCGGGCCGCGCTGGTCGCGGGGGTGTGGGACGACCCGTCGCTGGATGACGCGGGCGTGGACCCGCTGGTGCGCGCCGACGCCGCCCGGCTGCGGGGGGACGTGCGCGACGCGATCGTGATGCTCGACGGGATCGATTCGATCGCGGCGCACCGGATCCGGGCGCAGGCGTACGACGCGCTGGGCGAGACCGACAAGGCCGAGCGCGAGATCGACGCGATCTCCGATTCGCTCCTGCGTTTCAAGGCGGGGTCGGCGTCGGATCTGGTCGACGGGGTCGAGGCGTTCATCGTCCGGGCGAACATCCAGGGCCGGCCCGCGCAGGATTACCGCCTGATGATGCAGCTGCTCTCGAAGGCGCGGGGGGACTTCGACCGCCTCTACTGGCCGGCGATGCTGGCCGAGGGGCGCCTGCTGCTGGAGAAGGACAACACGTCCGAGGCGCTCGGGGCGCTCAAGCAGACCCTCATGATGAACCCCGCCTGCGCCGACGCGATCATGCTCCGCGGG
>Ga0114931_10000911_pt1 | contig 37099 bp, 31 predicted proteins | sample 2SBtaG_FD_89579 | JGI IMG/M metagenome (GOLD analysis project Ga0114931, IMG submission 89579) | Deep subsurface microbial communities from Kolumbo volcano to uncover new lineages of life (NeLLi) - 2SBTROV14_V59a metaG | ecosystem: Environmental > Aquatic > Marine > Volcanic | place: Kolumbo... | reverse complement strand
CACCGGCATCGCACTAAGACGCTCGCCTCCGTCCCCAAGTATGTATCAGGTATATATTCAGAGTAGTGAGGAATTCCCGACCGATAACCGTGTTAACCGTCACCGGGATTCGGGCCAAAATTAAATTCATCGATAAAAAGCGCCGCATTCGCGAAAGACTTGGGGGGCTCGCCTTTAAGTACCCGAACTTTAAATGATACCGAGTTGTCCTTAGCCTCAACAGTCATAAGCTCCAGTACAACATTTTCTGCGGATTCAGAATCCATAATAGAAAGTGTTGCATTCGGGGGATCAGCCTTAAAACTGTTTGAGGATTTATTCCAAAGTGAAACAAAGTCCGATAAAGTCCTGTGCCCGGCGACACGGCTCGGACGACCAGAGAAATAAACAACGTTCGGCACTCCGTTAAGTACTAGCGTATCCCCTTGCACTTTACCGGAATTTCCACTGAGCACAAAGAGATATTCGGGCTTCTCGGCATCGTTCAGCGTATGTATTTGAGCAACGGAGCTTATGATAAGAGACAAACTAATTACTGCAAATATGAGCGGTATTGAAACATATCTTTTCACTTATTTCTCCTGACACCTTTTAGTATCTAATAATATAACATAGTGTACGAAGCTCGGTTAAGTGCCTTCGAGCTTTTTCTTAAGCTCGTAGAGCTTGGTAAGCGCATCGAGCGGGGTAATGGAATTAGTGTCGATTTCCATCAGCTCCTCGAGCACGGGATCGGGCTCATTGTCATCGCTGCCATCGTTGTCAGCGAAGAGAGGTATCTGGCCTCCGAGTATGGAAGTCCTGAGCCCTTCCTGGGATTTCTCGAGATTGGCAAGCACTTTCCTCGCATTTTTAATTACTTTTTCAGGCACTCCGGCAAGCTTTGCCACCTGTATACCGTAGCTATGGCTGGCTGCGCCCGGTATGAGCTTTCTTAAAAATACGATCTTATCGCCGCTTTCCTTAACATAGATATTGTAGTTCTTTGTCCTACCCTTGGACATAGCAAGCTCGGCAAGCTCGTGGTAATGAGTAGCGAACAGAGTGCGTGAGCCTTTGTCATGCAGGTATTCCGAAACCGCCCATGCTATACTCATACCGTCAAAGGTGCTCGTGCCCCTGCCTATCTCGTCGAGTACGACCAAGCTCCTGTCAGTGGCGTTCCTGAGGATATAAGCGGTCTCGACCATCTCCACCATGAAAGTGGACTGACCTTTCATGAGATTATCTGTTGCACCCACCCTGGTGAATATCCTGTCCGTCACGCCTATTTTCGCATGAGACGCCGGAACAAAGCTCCCCATCTGGGCCATGAGCACAGTGAGCGCTACCTGGCGTATGAGGGTAGATTTACCCGCCATATTGGGTCCTGTGATGAGCAAGAACTGACTGTCCTCTTGATCGAGCCTAATGTCATTGGGAACGAACCGCTCACCGAGCTCCATTCTTTCAACCACGGGGTGCCTGTTATTTTTAAGCTCTATGAGCTTTGAGTCCGTGATCACGGGGCGAACGTAATCATATTTCTGCGCTGCCTCTGTAAGCGAACAGAAAACGTCGATATCCGCTATTAGAGAAGCGGAACCCCTGACGCGCACTGATTCCCGGGCAATTTTTATCCTAAGCTCCTGAAACAGCTCTCTCTCAATTTCAAGTATCTTCTCCTCAGCCCCGAGTATCTTGTCTTCAAACTCCTTGAGCTCATCCGTGATAAACCTCTCGGCGTTTACGAGCGTCTGCTTTCTGACGAAGCGTTCGGGCACCGAGCCGCTGTTTGCTTTCGAGACCTCGATGTAATAACCGAATACCCTATTATAACCGACCTTGAGCGTTTTTACCCCCGCCGCCTCCCTTTCCCTGCCCTCAAGCTCGGCTATCCATTTCTTGCCGTCTTTTCTGATAGCGCGGAGCTCATCGAGCCCGGGGTTAACGCCCTTACGGATAACGCCTCCGTCATTCGCCGACACCGGAGGCTCGTCGACTAAATACTTCATGACTGTCTCGCGTATATCCAACAGCTCGTCCAAATTCTTGCCCATACGTCCCAACACTCCTGTGTCTGTCGATAGAGCGCTTTTGAGCTTGGCTATATATAAGGACGAATCTCTGAGCGCGCCCAGGTCTCTGGGTCTTCCCGAGGTAGTCGAGATTCTGCCTATGAGCCTTTCTATATCGCTTATCCGGGCGAGTATATCCCTTAGCTCTTTCAGCAGCTTTGGAGATTTGTATAACTCTTCTAAAGCATCCAGCCTCTCCTCTATTTTCCCTATGTCTTTTATCGGATTGGCTATCCTGTGCTTAAGGAGCCTCCCTCCCATCGGGGTACTCGTCTGGTCCAAGACCCAAAGCAGCGTGCCTTCCGACGCTCCGCCTGAATTTGATTTAAGGAGCTCGAGGTTTCTCTTCGAGGATTCGTCTATGAGCAGATACTCCGTCTTCTCATAGTAACGGGGCTCGTCGAGCGGGGGCATATCCTCCATCTGGGTTTCTCTCAGATAATGAATCAAAGCCCCTGACGCAGATACCGATTCCGGCCTCCCCTCAAGCCCGAAGGGTTTTAAAGTTTTAACCCCTAGGTGCTCCGTCAATACCTCCCTAGCCCTGTCATGGTCCCAGACCCATGAGTCCACTTGTGTGATTACGGGGTTAAGAGAGGATATGACCGATGCGCTTAAGAGCTCTCCCTGATAGACGTTATCGGGTATTAATACCTCTGTGGGCTCTACTTGAAGCAGCTCGTCCGAGAGCTCCTCAAGGTCTCTAAAAGAAGTCACGCGGTATGTGCCAGTCGAAATATCCGTATACGCTAATCCGAATTTGTCTTGCTTATCTTGTGAGGTTTTATCAACATATATACTTGCGAGAAAATTGTTTGACTTTGAGTCGAGTTTTTCTGAATCCAGAATTGCGCCCGGGGTGAGCACCCGAACAACTTTTCTCTTGACTACGCCTTTTGCGCTCTTTGGGTCTTCGACCTGCTCGCAGATTGCCACCCTATGACCGTTTTGCAGGAGCTTGGAAAGATAGGGCTCCGCGCTATGGTGCGGAACGCCGCAAAGGGGGACCGGGTTTTTATCCGATTTGTTTCTTGATGTAAGCGCTATCCCGAGCACCTTGGAAGCCACTCTGGCGTCGTCGTAAAACATCTCATAGAAATCGCCGAGGCGGAAAAACAGTATGGCCTCGGGATACTCTTTTTTGATCTCTATGTACTGCTTAAGCATGGGGGTTTGGCTTGCCATGGTGTAAAGAGATTATATCGTCTCACTCAGGAAGTCTCAATTTCATGAGGCAATTACTTGCGTGCGGGCATTATGCAGAATAGAATATGTCTAGTTACACGGAAGGTTTACTTTGGTGATAGAACGAAAAAACGTTGAATTCTCAATTGGGCAGATAATTCGCCACAGGCTATTCGACTACCGGGGCGTGATAGTGGACGTGGACCCTGTGTTTTCAGGTACCGATGAGTGGTATGAAACCGTAGCGCTATCCAGACCGCCAAAGGACAAGCCCTGGTACCACGTGCTCGTAGACGGCGGCGCTCATCAAACATACGTGGCCGAGAGGAACCTCGAGCCTGATGAGTCCGCAATGCCTGTTAATCATCCTTTACTTAAGGAGTTCTTCACCGGGTTTAATAAAGGCGTTTACTCTACCAAGGGTGTGTTCAATTGAGGTTGCTTATTATCCCGAAATATCCTAAGCAATAGAATTACAAATCTTAACCCAAATGAAATTGAACCCTGCAAATAAGAAAATGATAAAACCTAACCCCTATGTCGAAGACCTTATCCCCTATGTGCCGGGAAAGCCCGTAGAAGAGCTTGAGCGGGAGCTCGGGGTGTCGGGCGCGGTAAAGATAGCCTCAAACGAAAACCCCCTAGGGCCTTCTCCCCTGGCGCTTAAGGCTATGGAAGAGTCTCTTAAAGAGACGCACCGCTACCCGGACGGGGACTCTTTTTATTTGAAACAGAAACTCGCGGACAGGCTCGGGATAAAAAAAGAGACTCTTATTTTCGGAAACGGGTCAAACGACGTGCTCGATATTGCGGCCAGGACCTTTATGCGCCCGGGGGACGAAGCAATTATGGGTGAGTACGCGTTTATCGTCTACCCCATATCGACTCAGGCAGTCGGGGCAAAAGCCGTGATCTCCCCAATGCCCGATTACACGCACGACTTAAAAGATATGCTCACGAGAATAACCGAGAAGACAAAGATCGTATTCATAGCTAATCCGAATAACCCCACCGGCACTATGGTAAAGAGGGACGAAGTCCAGTGGTTCTTAGATAAAGTGCCGGAGGGTATTTTAGTTGTTATTGACGAAGCTTACTTTGAATATGTAGATGACCCCGACTATCCGGACACGCTGGAGTATCACGATAGTGGGAAGTCCATTCTAACAGTGAGGACGTTCTCAAAGATTTACGGGCTCGCGGGTATAAGACTGGGCTACGGCATTGCGAACGAGAAGCTAGTGTCCCATATGCACCGTGTAAGACACCCATTTAACGTGAGCTCTGTAGCGCAGAAAGCGGGTATAGCCGCATTGGATGACTCGGGGCACGTCCGGAGATCAAAAGAGCTCAACCGGGAGGGGCTCGATTATTTGAGTGCCGAGCTTAACGAGCTGGGAGTTAAATTTACGCTGACTTATACCAACTTCATACTGATAGACCTTGAGAAAGACCCGGCTGATTTATATAACGCTCTTCTTAGGGAAGGGGTCATTGTCAGACCCGTAGCAGGGTATGGGTTAAGAACCCACCTTAGGGTGACTATCGGGCTTGAGGAGGAGAATATTAAATTTATAGAAGCACTCAAGAAGGCTTTAGAGAGATAAGAAAATGCCGCTAAAGAAAATCACTATTATCGGCCTCGGGCTGATAGGAGGCTCGCTCGCACGAGCGCTGAAGGAATCTGATTTCACGGAGATAGTCTCGGGAGTCGATACGGATACGGGCTCGATAGAATATGCTGTTTCAGAGCATATAATAGATGAAGGCTCTGTTGAAATTAAAGAATCCACACGGGATGCGGATATAGTCGTAATCGCAACTCACATAGGAGCAATTAAAGCCGCCGCAATATCGGCTGCTGAAAACGCACCGAAGGGAGCGGTCGTCACGGATACGGGAAGCGTTAAGGGAAAGGTCTTACGCGATATAGAGGGTCTACTGTCAAGCCACGCCAAGTTTGTCGGGGGTCACCCTATAGCGGGCACGGAGAATTCCGGTATCAGGTCTTCAGACAAAGCTCTCTTTAAAGGGAGAAGGTGCATACTGACGCCGACCGAGGGAACGGATAAAGAAGCCCTTGGGAAGGTAGCTTCGATGTGGGAAGCCGCGGGTGCAGACATTTTCGAAATGGACGCGGACACGCACGACCGCATATTCGGTACCGTAAGCCACATGCCCCACGCAGTCGCCTACTCGTTGATTAACTCTACTCTAAGAGCGCAGAACCATGAGGAGCTATTTGAATTCGCGGGCGGAGGTTTAAAGGACTATACAAGGATTGCGGAAAGCTCCCCAGAGATGTGGATGGATATATTTCTCGCTAACAGCGCTTACACACTCGGAGCAATTTCCAGATTTCAGGAAGCTCTAGAGAAGATTAAGTCTGCTATTGAGATAAATGACAAGGCCGCTTTAGCAAATGAGCTGTCTCGGGCAAGGGAGCTCAAAAAGAAGATGAAGTAAGAACAATACGGGATTCTTCACTTTGTTCAGAATGACAAATCTATAAGATTGAAAAAGCCAGGGGCATATCTCTATAAATTCAGAAGCTTTATTATATCGGAGACTATAGCTTCGGGATTTTCGCTCACCCGCTCTGTCAAAGCGTCCTCGGGCTCTTCCAGGTCTTGGAATTGGCTCTTGAGTATATCCGCTCCCGCGAAATGACCTTTTCTATCCTCGAGCCTACGGAGTATTACCCCTTTTGCGCCCTTAAGATAAATGAATTCTATGTTGGACCCGCTTTTCCTAAGAAAATCCCTATAGGACTTTTTGAGCGCCGAGCAGGCAAGCACCATATGCTCGTCCCTTTGTTCGATAAACCCGCGGATGGACTCTAGCCACGGTAGCCGGTCATCGTCAGTGAGCGGCACGCCTCGTTTTATCTTTTGAATATTGGCTTCGGGATGAAAGTCATCGGCATCGTAAAAATCCCATCCGAGCCTTTTAGCGAGAAGCTTCCCTACCGTAGTCTTTCCGGACCCGGCTACACCGATTAGAATTAAAACCATGATTCTTGGGCTACCGGTTTCCTTTGATCCCGGTTTTAGCCAAGGTCACACTTGCAAGCAGTAATAAAGAGGGTGATCAACAAAAGCGATATAATAGTTAAATGTAGTCTCATAACTGGTATCCCCGGATATAAGGTATTTTTTTCTAGTGAATCCGAATTATCCGATATTATACCGTTATCTGAATTAATGAGCAAAGTATTAAGTCGCATAATTGCCACTAATAAAGGGTATTCAACTTGCCGCGTTGGAGAATATCACAACATACAAGCCATTAACTAGCTCAAACTCTTAATTCCCGTTTAATCCTCTCTTAACACAATCTTAACATTACTATTGTTTACTCATTACTCAGAGAAATTTATAGGAGGTTGTAGAAAATGATTAAAGAGAACTTTCTTAAAGGAAGTTTACTGCTTAGTGCCGCATTATTTCTAGTTGCGCTGGCCCTGAATATAAGCAGTGCGGAAGAACCCGTTAAGGTTGATCCCGCTATACCTTCATACGCTAAGACAAGCGGTGTATCGGGGAATATAAACAGTGTCGGGTCAGACACCATGAATAACCTTATGACACTGTGGTGTGAGGGGTTCACAAAGGATTATCCAAACGTAAAATGCCAGATCGAGGGTAAGGGATCGAGCACCGCTCCTCCGGCGCTGATCGAGGGGACAGCTCAGTTCGGACCGATGTCGAGGGCAATGAAAAGTAAGGAAGTGGACGAATTTGAAAAGGCATTCGGGTATCCGCCTACGGAAGTTCCTACCTCGATCGACACATTGGCTGTTTTTGTAAACAAGGACAACCCGATCAATTGCCTAACGATCGAGCAGGTAGACGCGGTGTTTTCTAAGAACAGAAAATGCGGCGGCAAAGAAGACATCGCCACATGGGGACAGCTCGGGGCAACCGGAGGTTGGGCTAACAAGCCTATAAGCATCTACGGCAGAAACTCCGCTTCAGGCACTTACGGCTACTTTAAAAAGAAAGCTCTGTGTAAAGGCGACTATAAAGACAGCGTAAAAGAGCAACCGGGATCAGCATCGGTCGTTCAGGGCGTTACTGAGGACGTTACAGCCATTGGGTACAGCGGAATTGGTTACAAAACCTCCGGTGTTAAGCCCCTTGAGCTCGGCAAAGAACCCGGCACATGCGCAGCGCCTGACCTCGAGAACATTGTAAATAAATCTTATCCCCTTGGAAGATATCTCTACCTCTACGTAAATAAGAACCCGGAACAGCAGCTCGACCCGCTCCGCCTAGAGTTCTTAAAATACGTTTTAAGTAAAGAAGGTCAGGAAGTTGTCGTAAAAGACGGTTATTTCCCGCTTCCTGCGAGTGTAGACGAGAAAGTTATGTCCAGCATCGAAGCTAAGTAATGATTTCAACTATAATTAGTACTATACCAAACTGAATCTAAGCCAGAATTAAATGACTGCACAAACCAGGCTTAAGAAAAAAGAAAGCTCCCAAGCTTCCTCCGGAATAAGACGGAGGAAGCTTGTGGATTTTATAGCCACGGGAGTTGTTACAATCGGCGGTATCGCGATTATCCTGAGCATTCTGGCAATTCTGGTATTCATTGGAATTGAGACCCTTCCTCTATGGCAAGGGGTGAAATCTGAGCTTACTAGCTCTTTCCTACTAAAGGAAGCTCCAGCCTTCTCTTCTTACTCACTCGACAGTCCCGATAAGACGACTTTCCCCTACCTTGCAACGGGTACCGAGGAGTATAAGCAAATCGGTTTCGTCACAACTGACGACGGGGTGTTCAGGTTCTTGTCTTTGAAAGACGGAAGCGTATTAAAGTCCATCCCACTTACGGGTCTCGAAGGATCTGAGATTACATCGAGCTTTGTATCGGTGAACAACAAGCTTTATAGCTTTGGCACAAGCGAGGGATTTATACTTCCCGTCAGCACCAGCTACAAAATTAATTTCTCAGACCAAAAAAGAATTATTATTCCCGATATCACACAGGGCGATCCCTTTAAAGTAGCTGATTCATCCCTAATCAGGATCGCTTACGAGGTATCGGAGGAAGGAGAAGCTACCGCGGCCGCTTACACCCAAAGCGGATCGCTTTTATTCGTTACCGCCCCGGAACCTGAAGACGGCGGTTTTGGATTTGGAGATGAAGCCATCCCAAGAGATAATAGAACTTTCGATCTTACTTCACAGCTGGCAGGAGCTAAAGTCTCTACCATTGAGCTTGATTCTTATCTGGAGAACCTATATGTGGGTACTGACAACGGAAAGCTGTTTCATTGGGATGTGAGTGATAAGAGTAAGCCTGAATTCTTGAGGGCAATAGACGCAACCGACAACTCAGAAACTGCCATTACGGCGCTGGGGTTTTTACTGGGTGACCGTTCCCTTGTCGTAGGCGACGAAGCGGGACGGGTTTCTGTCTGGTTCGAAGTACCTGACAGGACCTCTCCGACCGGAGATTTATTAAAAAGAATACACGAATTCAGCCCTATGGAATCGCCTGTCACTCAAATCACCGCTTCGGCCAGGGACCGGGGATTTCTTGCTTCTGATACGGGCGGCAATATTAACGTATACCACGCGACCTCGAACCAAAAAGTCGCAGAGCTGAAAGGCGGGGGCGCGTCAATCGAGAGGCTCGCGTTTTCGCCAAAGGCAAACGGCGTCTCTGCAATAGATAAAAACGGGAAGTTTTACAATTGGAACTTAGAGAACGAGCATCCGGAAACTAATTTTAAGACACTCTTCGGAAAAGTGTGGTACGAAGGCTACGAGAAACCCGAATACGTATGGCAGTCAACCGGAGGTACCGATCAGTTCGAGCCCAAGTTCAGCCTGACTCCGCTTGCTTACGGTACTTTAAAAGGCGCTATATACGCGCTTTTTTTCGCGATTCCGATATCTATACTATCAGCGCTTTGCGTGTCACAGTTTATGCACCCTTCCCTTAGAAACACGATCAAGCCTGTAATAGAAATTATGGCTGCGCTCCCAAGTGTGGTACTCGGTTTTTTTGCGGGTCTCTGGCTTGCGCCTGTGCTGGAAAAGGTAATACCCGCAGTATTCACCATGCCTATAATTCTTACACTGTTAACCATCCTCAGCGTATTTATCTGGCAAAAAACGCCCAGGTCTATTAAGGGACGCTTCAAGCACGGAACAGAGCTGTTTTTCTTAATTCCTGTAATTATAATAGGAGTACTGATCTCGCTGTGGCTTAACACCCCGATTGAAAGCGCTCTTTTTGGTGGAGACTACAAGAATTGGCTCTACAGCGTTTTAGGGCTTCAGTATGATCAGAGAAACTCTTTAATCGTCGGTTTTGCAATGGGGTTTGCTGTTATTCCTATAATCTTTACCATATCGGAAGACGCGCTATCGAGTGTGCCGAAACACCTTACTGCAGGCTCTCTGGCGCTTGGCGCAAACAGCTGGCAGACTGCAATTAGGGTTATACTCCCCTCGGCAAGCCCCGGGATATTCTCTGCCGTAATGATCGGTCTCGGTAGAGCTATAGGTGAGACAATGATTGTTCTTATGGCTACGGGGAATACGCCTATAATGGACTGGAGCGTATTTAACGGGTTCCGCGCTCTATCCGCGAATATTGCCGTAGAGATTCCTGAAGCACCCCACGGGGGCACCCTTTACAGAATACTCTTCCTGGCAGCGCTCCTCCTATTTTTCTTTACATTTTTTATAAACACGGCGGCTGAGATTGTGAGGCAAAGGCTTCGAAAGAAATTCGGGCAACTCTAATATGAGAAATTTAATCCTTACAGGTACTGGAGATGAATAGTAAATTTTGGAGAAGCGGCGACCCTTTCGTATGGTTGACGGGAGTCGCGCTGATGTTCAGCCTGCTCATGATCGCAGGGCTGCTTTGGCTTATAGCAGCCAAGGGACTCGGTTTTTTCTGGCCCGCTTCAGTGGCGGAGCTTGAGCTTAAAAACGGGACTAAGCTTCTTGGAGAAATTGCCTCGCACGAAAAGGTCAAGACGTTCAGCAAACAGGGTGCTATTGATGATGATTACAGAACTCAGCTTAAAATCGGAAACCGTGATCTTTACGGGCTTGACTTCAGATGGGTCGACGACGACCAGATAGTCGACACTACATACCCTGAATTCGCGGTTGTACTGGAGAGAAGGGAATGGGGCAATATGTACGCCTTCATTAAAGAGATAAATGAAGACGGTAAAACCATATGCACAGGCAACCAGGAGTGCTGGGGCACTCTTGAGACGCTAATTCCACAGTATCATAAAATATTTAAGGAGATACGGGGTATAGAAAAAGGGGAGATTGGGGGAATCAACAGAAATATTGAAAACTACAGGCTTAAGATCCACGGGCTTGAGATGAAGGGCGGCGACAAGCGGGCAAAAATAAAAGAGTACGAAGCAAAAATAAAAGAGGAAGAAGCGGATTACCGGGTAAAGGAAGAAGAGTTATCGGGTCTTTATAAGGAATTTAACAAAGAAAAGATCGTAATGGTGTCTATAGACGGCAGGGACAAAGAGATGTCCGTAGGCAACATCGTCAGAGCTTTCAGGCCAAACGCCATGAGCTGGTTTGAAAAGGCGTCGCTTTATCTGTCAAGAGCCTGGGGATTTGTCTCTGAGGAGCCCCGGGAGGCCAATACCGAAGGCGGGGTGTTCCCCGCAATATTCGGGACCGTATTTATGGTACTTATTATGAGCGTCGTCGTGCTGCCGTTCGGAGTGCTTGCGGCGCTTTATCTGAGAGAGTACGCAAAGCCGGGCACACTCGTAAGAATAGTCAGGATATGCGTTAATAACCTCGCCGGTGTGCCCTCTATCGTGTTCGGAGTTTTCGCTGTGGGTTTCTTTATTTACGGCTTGGGGAGCAATATAGACAACTTCTTTTTCAGCGAAGCTCTTCCCACCCCCACTTACGGCACCGGGGGGATACTCTGGGCGTCCCTTACATTGGCATTACTCACGGTCCCGGTTGTTATTGTAGCCACAGAGGAGGGGCTCGCCGCAGTGCCCCAGGAAATACGTCACGGGTCGCTCGCACTCGGCGCCACGAAGTTTGAAACCACATGGAAGATAGTGATCCCGAGCGCGATGCCCGCGATACTAACCGGTCTAATATTGGCGATCGCGAGGGCAACGGGAGAAGTTGCGCCCCTAATGATCACCGGGGTGGTAAAACTTGCGCCCCAGCTCCCGATAGACGGATACTTTCCCTACGTTCATCTGGAGAGAAAATTTATGCACCTGGGCTTCCATATCTACGACGTCGGTTTTCAGTCTCCGAACGTGGAGGCGGCAAAACCGATGGTATTCACTACGGCGCTGCTCCTGATTTTGATTGTTATAATACTTAATTTAAGCGCAGTAATTATTAGAAACCGCTTAAAGAAGAAATACACTACCTCGGCCGTATAATAAATGTTATTATTAATATCTCTGAGCAAACAATGAAAAGAGACAGATAAGAAGTGGTTATTGATAACGTAAGCCAAGCAACTGAGAACGCAGAGAATCCACAGCTAAAGGAAAAAGAACAACCCAAGGGCGCTTTGAAATTTGAAGTCCCGGACCCGGTGGTCGAAGTAAAAGGCGGGAACCTTTACTACGGGTCTAAGCAGGCGCTTAAGGATATAAATATGGATATACCCAGAAATAAAGCGACTGCGTTTATCGGGCCATCAGGCTGCGGAAAGTCTACGCTGCTCAGATGCTTTAACCGCCTGAACGACCTTGTGGACTCCGCAAGAGTCGAGGGAGAGTTTATCATTCATGGTATGGACATACACGACCCCGCGGTAGACATAACGGATCTCAGAAAGAATGTCGGTATGGTGTTTCAGAAATCCAACCCGTTTCCTAAATCAATATATGAAAACGTAGCATACGGGGCCAGAATTGCAGGTGAGAGCAGAAAGTCCGTACTCGATGAAGTTGTGGAGAAAAGCCTGAAGGGAGCTGCCCTCTGGGACGAGGTACACGACAGGCTGAACGAAAGCGCACTCAGCCTCTCGGGGGGACAGATGCAGAGGCTCTGCATCGCAAGGGCAATCGCAGTTGAGCCAGAGATTCTCTTGATGGATGAACCCTGCTCGGCGCTCGACCCTACTGCAACGGGAAAGATCGAAGACCTTATTAACGAGCTTAAAGAAAGCTACACAATCGTTATTGTCACTCATAACATGCAGCAGGCGTCCCGAGTATCCGATTACACGGCCTTTATGTACCTGGGAGAGCTCATAGAATACGACAGTACCGAAAACATATTCCTTAACCCGAAGCTCAAACAGACTGAAGATTACATATCGGGCAAATTCGGATAAAAGAAATTAGCTCCATTATTTTCAGCTATTAAAGCAATAAAAAATATTATGTCAGGTGAAAGAAAGAAAGTGTTGTTCCTCTGTACGCACAACTCGGCTAGGTCTCAAATGGCGGAAGGGATATTGCGCTCTATACACGGAGACGAGTATGAGGCGTTTAGCGCGGGCACCGAACCTTCAAGGGTAAACCCCTATGCCGTAAGGGCCATGGCAGAAATCGGGATAGATATATCTGAGCACGTCTCAAAGCACATCGAGAAATTCGACGGTCATAATTTTGATACTGTTGTAACAGTGTGTGACAATGCGAAGGAAGTGTGTCCGACGTTTCCCGGAGCTAATAAATACCTACATAAAGGATTTACGGACCCCTCCAAGTTCAGAGGGAAGGACGAAGAGATACTGGCGGGATTCAGGAAAGTAAGGGATGAGATAAAGGGCTGGATAGAAGAAGAATTTAACGGCGGGTAGCGGTAAATGAGTAGAAAGCACTCAGGCTATCTTAATAAAATCCGACGGTAGGTAATACAGATATGGCGAAGCTTGAAGATGAAATCAGCAAATTGAAAAAAATGCTCTTTGAAATGGCTACGTCTATTGAAGAGATGATTGCCAAGAGTATAAAAGCGCTCAAAGACCGCAATATGATAATGGCGGAAGAGGTCATAAAGAGCGACAGCAAAATCAACCAGATGGAGATTGAAATTGACGAGCAGTGCATAAGGATATTGGCTCTCCAACACCCTGAAGCTGAGGACTTGAGAACGGTAACTATGGTCATGAAAATAAATAGTGAGCTTGAAAGAATAGGTGACCACGCTGTCAATATAGCAGAAAAAGCCATATACCTGGCAGACAAAGTCCCCGTAAAATCTTTAATTGATATTCCTAGAATGTCCGACAAGGCAATAGAAATGCTCCAGGAAAGTCTCGATGCGTTTGTAAACAAAGACGCCGAGCTTGCGGTAGCGGTATGTAAGAAGGACGATGAAGTCGACGCGCTCGAGCCTCAAATAGTAAGGGAGCTAATCACATATATGATCTCAGACCCTAAGACCATAGACAGAGCGCTCACTTTAATACTGATTGCGAGGGACATTGAAAGAGTCGCTGACCTGGCGACAAATATTGCGGAAGACACGTACTACATAGCAAGCGGTAAAACACTCAAGCACCATGCCTTTGAGCAAGAGTAGCCAAGCGGCACTAGAAATTATTAAACGCTTGTTCCTGTATACCCCAAGTATGGTAGAAGATAAGATAAGTATGGTAGAAGATAAGATGATTTTTTCTGCCGGTGACCCGGGAGTTTCCAGCCGGTATTAACGGTATAAGACGTTTATCGGGAGAAATTTATATTTATCCGCTCTGAGCTTCCCTTGAAAACATACCGCGGGCAGATAAACTCTTTTTCACAAAATTTTAGGATCTCACATATGCACCTAAAAGAATTATATTTATCCGGGAAAGAGAATATGAAAAGGAACTCTGTGGATAACCCCGCGCTAGAGTCGTATCTACTGCTCTGGAAGACTAATGCGATATCCAATATGTCTGAGATTTATACCCACCCGGAAAAAGAAATGAAGGATGAAATAATAGAGGAATACTTTGAATTGCTCGGACGAAGAGTAAATAACGAGCCCACGGCTTACATATTGGGGGAAAAGGAGTTTTATTCAAGGCGCTTTATAGTCAACCCATCTGTACTTATCCCGAGACCTGAAACAGAGCTTCTTGCGGAGGAGGCTGTCAGAATCACACATACAATAGAATCTCCCGTTGTGCTTGATCTGGGCACAGGGAGCGGCTGTATTGCCGTTACGATTGCGGGAGAGAACCCCGGCGCTAAAATATTTGCCGCCGATATATCCCCCGAGGCTCTGAGAACAGCAAGTGATAATGCCAGCATGCTCCGTACGAAGGATAAAATCACTTTTGTAAAAGGGGACCTGCTTAGCCCTTTTAAAAAAGACACTTTTGATATAATAGTTTCTAACCCACCCTACATACCGGAGTCTCAATATGAGACGCTTGAGCCCGGGGTAAGAGATTACGAGCCTAAGCTGTCTTTATTAGCCGGCTCTGAGGGACTTAGCATCATAAAGGATATTATTGGCGATTCGCCTTACATACTTAAAGACGGGGGTTGGTGTCTCCTTGAAATCGGAGCCGGACAGTCCGAAAGAGTTGTGGAGCTCTTTCAGCGTAGAGGCTTCAGGGGAATTACCGCATTAAGGGACTTGAGTAACACGGAGAGAGTGATAAAGGCTCAATGGAAAAAATAATAGTAGAAGGCGGTAACAGACTCGAGGGTGAGCTTGTCGTAAGCGGCGCCAAAAACGCTGTGCTCCCGCTTATGGCGGCATGCATACTGACAGAGGGCGTAAACAGCCTTATAAATGTCCCCGATCTTGCAGACGTACGGACTATGTGTAAGATGCTCGAGATACTCGGAGCTCGGGTAGAGCTCGATAAGGGCTCACTAACAATTGACACCTCGGACTTAAATAAGTGGGTTGCTCCTTACGATCTGGTAAAGACAATGCGTGCTTCAGTACTGGTATTAGGTCCCCTGACTGCAAGATTCGGCAGGGCAAGAGTGTCTCTCCCCGGGGGTTGCGCGATCGGCGAAAGACCTATCGATCAGCACCTTAAGGGGCTTCAGATACTTGGGTCGGAAATAGAAATAGAAGAAGGTTATGTAGAAACGATAGCGCCTAAGCTTCAGGGTGGCGTAATACCGTTTGACGTCTCGACCGTAACCGGCACTGAGAACCTGATCTTATCATCAGTACTTGCAGAAGGTGAGACCATATTGCTAAACGCCGCCTGCGAGCCTGAAGTAACCGAGCTCGGGCTGGTATTGAATGAAATGGGCGCCGACATAAAAGGGATCGGAACCGATATCATAACCATTAACGGCGTCTCCGGGCTATCCCCTATTAAAGACCACGAGGTAATGCCCGACAGGATAGAGGCAGGTACACTCATGATAGCATCCGTCCTGACCGGGGGAGATATATTTTTAACAAACTGCCGATTCGAGAACATGGGGGCTCTGATAGGCAAGCTACTCGAAGCCGGGGCCGAAATCACAAGAGAAAACGGCGGAATCAGGGTAAAAAGCGGAGGCCAGACAAAGAGCATTGATTTTACGACTCTCCCCTATCCCGGTTTCCCGACAGATATGCAGGCGCAGATGATGACGTTGATGAGTATAGCAGAGGGTTTGAGCATTATAACCGAAAATATATTCCCCCAGAGGTTTCTTCACGCGGGAGAGCTGAGAAGAATGGGGGCCGATATTAAGCTCGTAGGAAACAGCGCTGTTGTAAGGGGAGTACGGCACGTTAGCGGCGCGCCCATAATGGCGAGTGACCTTAGAGCCAGCGCTTCGCTCGTGTTGGCAGGGATCGCTGCACAGGGAAAGACCGAAATATCACGGATCTATCACCTGGACAGGGGATATGAAAAATTGGACCACAAATTAGAGACAGTAGGCGCCACAATCTGGAGGGAAAAGGAATGATAACACTTGCGATAGCCAGGGGAAGACTGCTTACGGAAGCAGGGAAATTACTTAAAAAGGCGGGGTACCCGGTAGATGATGTGCTTAAGGACTCGCGTAAGCTGATATTCGAATACCCTTCATCCGGGCTAAAGATTCTGATAATACGTCCGACGGATATCCCCTCGTACGTAGAGTACGGCGCCGCCGACTGCGGCATAGTGGGTAAAGACACTCTGATTGAGGAAAAGCATGCCCTGTATGAACCGCTTGATCTCGGTATAGGTAAGTGCAAGCTCGTTGTGGCGGCACCAAAGGGTTTTGGCTACAACTCGACCAAATCTCTCAGGGTGGCCACAAAATATCCAAAGACCGCCTACGAGCACTTTGCACGAAAGGGCGTGGGCGCCGAAATAGTCAAGTTATACGGCTCTGTCGAGCTTGCCCCGATAGTGGGGCTCTCGGATGTTATAGTGGACCTGACCGCCACAGGGGAAACGCTTAAGAAAAATAACCTTGTCGAGTTTGAGAACATTGCCGATATAACCGCGAAACTCGTCGTAAATAGAGTCAGTATGAAGGTCAAATCAGAAGAAATCAAAGAGCTGATTACTAAGCTTAAAAAAGTCAGGAAGTAGCACTACCTAATAACATAAGAAGCCCGGGGTCTTCCTTAATTACTCTAAATCTAATAAACAAATATACGATTCGCCGGCTGAAACCGGCTTCTTAAAATATTAGCAGTCTCTTAACATAGAGTTAATAAATCGTTTCTCCTTTGAAAAAATCTCCCTCATTCGCTAAACTTATGGTCACATAAAAATTAAGCGCCCTGTTCTTTTTGAATTATGTTAATAAAACCCGAAGCAGATCGTAGGTGTGAACATATAAGCCCGGAGTAAAAAAATGAAAGACAGAGAGAAGCAATCAAAAGCGAAAAAGAAAAGCGCCGGCAAACAAAAAAGTAACGTTCATCTGACCCGGCAGTACTTGATAGAGAGCTATAAAAGGGTACGGGACTTTTCGCACACGCTGGCTGAGCCCCTTGAGATTGAGGACTATGTAGTACAGTCAATGCCCGATGTAAGCCCGACTAAGTGGCACCTCGCCCACACCAGCTGGTTTTTCGAGACATTCGTCCTGGCAAAATCTTTAAGGAACTACAAATCCCCCAACTCTCAGTACGCATATCTGTTCAACTCATACTATGTGCAGGCGGGCGAGAGGCACTATAGACCAAAGCGGGGACTTATCTCCAGACCCACTGTGGAAGATACCTACAACTACAGAAATCACGTAGATGAGAACATGATAGGGCTAATGGAAAATGCAGACGGAAAGCTCTGGAGGGATATGGCCCCCGTAATCGAAATAGGCATCCACCACGAGCAGCAGCATCAGGAGCTGATACTGACCGACATAAAGCACGTCCTTTCAGAGAACCCGCTTAGACCCCCATACACTAGAAGTGAATCTAAAAACAGCGGCGGCAAAGCTTCCAAATCGACTACAAACAAGCCTAAAAGCACCTGGGTAGAATTCGATGGGGGCGTACACTCTATCGGCCATGGGGAAGAGGGCTTTGGTTATGACAACGAGTACCCTATGCATAAAGTTTATCTTGAGCCTTTCTCACTTAAGACTTCTCTTGTCACTAACGGTGAATATATGGAATTTATGGAGGGCGGCGGATACAAAACGCCGGAGCTATGGCTGTCTGAGGGATGGGCGACCGTTGAGGAAAATGGGTGGGAAGCCCCTTATTACTGGGAGAAGAGCGGTGGAAACTGGCAAGAGTTCAGTCTTAACGGTATGAAGGAGATTGACCTGTCCGAACCAACAAGTCACCTGTCATACTTTGAGGCAGACGCGTATGCCAGATGGGCCGGGTACAGGCTGCCGACAGAGGCAGAGTGGGAAGTGGCCGCGTCCGGTCTGCCGGTTGAGGGGAACTTTGTTGATGACAAGAAGTTTCACCCTAAAGCCCTTAACGACGATTCCAAGGATAGGGGACTTAAGCAGATGTACGGCGATGTGTGGGAATGGACCTCGAGCCCCTATGTATCGTATCCGGGGTTTAAAACCCTTCCCGGAGCGCTCGGTGAATATAACGGAAAGTTTATGTGCAATCAGATGGTGCTGAGAGGAGGCTCCTGCGCCACATCAAAATCACATATAAGAAGAACTTACAGAAACTTCTTTCCGCCTGAAGCCCGGTGGCAGTTCATGGGCTTGAGACTCACAAAAGACACGGGTTAATCTACGGAATCTTAAACAATTTACTGCTATCTAATTTATAAGACCATGCATAATAACCTGCTCAAGCTCAAAAAATTCGAACCTGAAACAGAGGATATACTTGCAGAAATCACGGAGGGTCTGCTGAAGCGCCCCCAAAAAGAGCTCCCGAGTAAGCTCTTTTACGATAAAGAAGGCTCTGTGCTCTTTGATCAAATCTGCAATCTGCAGGAGTACTACCTTACTCGCACAGAGGTTGCGATCATGAATGATAATATAGAGCAAATCGCAGACACTCTCGGTGAGGACTGCTTACTTATTGAGCTTGGAAGCGGAAGCTCGAAGAAGATAAGGCTTCTCCTGGAGAACCTTAAAACCCCCGCGGGCTATATACCGATCGATATATCTGAAGAGCATTTACTGAAATCCGTAAAAACCCTGGCAACTGATTATCCGGACTTAAGGATAATGCCCGTTTACGCTGATTACACAAAGAACTTCGCCCTTCCCCGGTTTAATTTCCCGTACTCAAATAAAGTTGTCTACTACCCGGGCTCAACTATCGGGAATTTCAGCACTGATGAGGCATACGAGTTCCTAAAAAGAATCTCTCAGATAGCGGGCCCCGGAAGCGGCCTCTTAATCGGAGTGGACCTGGTTAAGGATAAACGGATTCTTCATAAGGCTTATAATGATGAGTCCGGGGTAACAGCGGACTTCAATCTGAATATACTGCGCAGGATTAACCGCGAGACAGGCTCGGACTTTAATCTTGAGAAATGGGGCCATAACGCTTTTTACAATAGTGAAGAAAACAGAATAGAAATGCACCTAGAGAGCAGAAGTGAGCAGCTTATAAAAATTAACGGCACTCGCGTGAAGGTCGCAAAAGGAGAGAGCATTCTTACAGAGTATTCTTATAAGTATACGATTGAGGCATTCAGAGAGCTTGTTGCTGATTTTTACAAAGTGGAGACTGTGTGGACAGACCGGGACAACCTCTTTAGCATTCAGTATCTGGTAGCGTAACTTGCATTTAATTTTGGGGATTAAAAACATACATCATGGTAGACAGACGAACAATCCCGGAGCGCATAGAACCGGGCCCGGGGCAGGAATCGGTCTGGGATTATCCGAGACCGCCTGCGCTTGAGCATAGCGACAAGCATATTGAAGTGTTCTTTAACGATATTCTTATAGCGGATTCAAGTGAGGTGAAAAGGGTAGTAGAGACTTCTGGGCCTCCTGTTTACTATATCCCTGAAGCGGATATCGAGATGAAGTACCTCATTGAGAGCGCCGATAGAACCCTATGCGAATGGAAGGGCGTCGCGTCTTACTACGATATCAGGGTACATGACAAAAAGGCCCTAAACACCGCATGGCATTATCCGGAGCCCTCGCGCGGATACGAATCTATTAAGGGCCACATCGTATTCTATGCACAGTTGACGGACGCATGCTTCGTAGACGGCGAGCTTGTTAAGCCCCAGCACGGAACATTTTACGGGGGCTGGATTACAAGCGATATTGTGGGCCCGTTTAAAGGTGAGCCCGGCACTGAGGGCTGGTAATATCCGTGGCTATATATTTCATCCTCACCCCTTACTTAGTTAACCGGCACTAATTGACTGTAACGAACCGAACTCCAAAACAGAATCGTACTTATGCATATATGGAGATTCGAGGGCTTACGAAGCGAATATGTTAATTACATAAAGCAGTTTATAATATAAATCGTTAGTCCGCTCCTGGAGTTATTGACCGATGAGAGAATATAAAGACTCGAATAGAAGCGTGAATGGAACATCGGAAGCGCTTACTTCCCGGCTGAACAAGCTCTACACAGCATTCGACCAAGCATTCCGAGTTAGAGCGGATGAGGAGCGGGAAATTGACACGCAGATTAGTAGAGAGGTAATGGAGGAGACCGGGGGTCTCACCAGATCCCCCCTGACAGATAGACCCGAAACTCTGGCGCTTCTTTCCTATATGTTCCTTGAGTACTCAAGAGTCCCCGCGATGCTCGGGGTCGATGTCAAAAAGAGAGGGCTTAAGTACCAGGACCGTACACTCTGGGATAAAACTCTTGTAGAGCATGGGCTCGAATATCTAAATCGGTCGGCCCGGGGAAATAGTGTCAGCGTATATCATATAAAGGCCGCGGTCTCAGCATGCCATGCGCTCGCTAAAGACTACAAGTCTACAGACTGGAAGCATATTTTATCTTTATATGACCGTTATCTCGAATTTAACAACTCAGTCGAAATTGCACTTGAGCGAGCTCGGGTTATTTCACGCTTTCGGGGAACGCACGGAGAGATAAAAGCTATTGAGGAAATAATGAATAGCTACACCCTGGACGCGAAACATGAATTATACGAGCAGCTCGGCAACTTACATTCACGCCTCCATGATTATAAAGCTGCGCTTAGATGCTTTGAAAAAGCCTCCGGGAAAGCTCGATCTAAAACCGATAAATCTAATTACCGGAAGAAAATAGAGTACTGTAAGATGAGGCTTTATTATAAGAAAAAATACGCCCTCGGACTCTCATTTTAACACCATCTGAGAAATATATGATACGGCTCCGAAACATATCCAAATACTACGGGGATAAACAAGCGTTAAGCTCGGTAGACTTAACTTGTGAAAGCGGAAGCACAACTGTGCTTATAGGGCCTAGCGGCTCCGGGAAATCTACTCTCCTTAGGGCTGTCATAGGATTAATAGCGCCCGACAAAGGGGAAGTAACAATAGAGGGGGAAACCTTAACCCCTTCGAACTTACTCGTTCAAAGAAGGAAGATGGGCTATGTAATACAGGAGGGAGGGCTGTTCCCCCACTTAACTGTCGTGGCGAATATTTCACTCATGGCCCGTTATCTCGGATGGAAAGAGGGGGAGATTCAATTAAGAGCCGGGGAGCTCTGCCGTCTGACTAAATTCCCCGAGGAAGCCCTTACTCGATACCCCCTTCAGATCTCGTGAGGACAGAGACAGCGGGTAAGCCTTATGCGCGCGCTCATGCTGGACCCGGACATTATTTTACTCGATGAGCCTCTGGGCTCCCTTGACCCTCTAATCAGGAGCGAGCTGCAGAGCGACCTGAAAGATATATTTAAGACCTTGGACAAGACCGTGGTAATGGTTACGCACGATATAGGGGAAGCAGGATTCCTGGGGGACAAGATTGTATTCATAAACGAGGGGAAGGTCGTTCAGACGGGGAAGCTTCAGGAGCTATTAAACAGTCCGAAAGACCCTTTTATTACCCGTTTTATTAACGCTCAGCGTAGCCCTCTGGAATATACGGAGGATTCAAAAGTTTGATACTGCTAAGGATAATAGCGGTTATTTTGATCCTCATAAGTACGGGCTGCTCTGGGAATGGTGATGCCGGTGCAATGTTAAAAATCGGATCAAAGAAATTTACAGAGTCGGTTATTTTGGGAGAAATATTGTCTCAAATTGCAATGAGCCGGGGTGCTGAGACAAAACACTTAAAGGAACTGGGCGGTACAAGGGTTCTCTGGAACGCTCTCAAGAATGGTGATATAGATGTCTACCCTGAGTACACTGGAACGATCATACAAGAGATACTCTCAGATAAGGATATACAAAACGAAGGGGACCTAACCCGGGAACTCTCAAAATATGGTATAAAAATAAGCGCCCCTTTGGGATTCAACAATACATACTCTCTGGGGATGAAAAAGGGGCTTGCGGAGCGGCTCGGAATTAAGACAATATCCGATCTCAGGAATCATCCCGATCTCAGGTTCGGATTCACAAATGAGTTTCTTAACAGGGGGGACGGGTGGCCGAGTCTCAGGGACTCCTACAACCTTCCCCAAAAGAGCGTCACGGGCCTCGACCACGATCTCGCATACAGAGGGCTTGAAGGAGGGAGTATAGATTTAATAGATCTATATTCCACAGACGCCGAGATACGTTATTACGATTTGGAGATATTGGAAGACGACCTACTACACTTCTCTCAGTACAACGCCGTCATACTCTACCGTGAGGAGCTTGAAGATACTCATCCGGATGAACTCAAAGCGATACTGAGCCTCGAAGGCAGAATAACTAAAGACTCCATAATAGAGTTAAATGCATCGGTTAAGCTTGACGGGGTGTCGGAGAGCCGGGCGGCACAGAGGTTTCTTAAAAATAACCTGTCCATAGAAACCGAAGCTAAAAATGAGACATTTCTGAGCCGTCTCAGGAGAAACACACTTCAGCACCTTTTTTTGGTATCAATCTCTCTTGCGGCGGCAATTATAATATCCATACCGCTCGGCATACTCGCATACAAGGTAAAAAAAGCAGGTCAATTGGTTTTAGGTATAGTAGGAATCATACAGACTCTCCCGTCCCTTGCCCTTCTTGTTTTTATGATCCCTTTTTTCGGAATCGGAATGGTGCCCGCGATCGTAGCTCTATTCCTCTATAGCCTGCTACCCATAGTGAGAAATACCTACACTGGCCTCCACGACATACCTGCCGATTTAACGGAGTCGGCCGAAGCGCTTGGTCTTTCCTCATTTGCCAGGTTAAGGCTGATAGAGATGCCGCTTGCCGCGCGGTCGATATTATCGGGAATAAAAACATCCGCCGTTATAAATGTGGGTACAGCGACACTGGGCGCACTGATAGGAGCGGGCGGTTACGGTCAGCCGATACTTACCGGAATCCGACTGGACAATATCGGACTGATACTGCAAGGAGCGATCCCCGCTGCAGTGCTGGCGCTCTTGGTGCAGGGACTGTTCGATCTACTGGAGCGGTTTTTAGTTCCGGGAGGGCTGAGGCTGAAGAGAAGTTAGCGTCGAGGCGCTATCCCGTTTTAATTTTGAACGGTTTCGAAATCAAGGGCTATTTTGATCCCCCTGATAGTGCCCTTTGCCTGAAGTAAAGATTTATCATTGTTCTTGATGGTAAATTCCATATCAAATTTAAAATTCTTTTTTCCCGTGTCCCCTTCGGGCTTCTTAAGATAATAGATATATGAGTACTTTGACTCTTCTCCCGAATTTTCGATAGAATAAGGCCTCCCTAGGGTCTCGACTACATTCTCAGCCGTAGGTATATCGCTTGCATCCTTACTCTGGAACTTGGAGGTCGCGCTTCTTCCGAGCTTACTCACATCGGCATTCCCCATGGAGGTGAGCATTTTCTTGAGAAGCGGGATAGAAAGATTCTTGAGAAACCGCTCCGGAAAACTAATCTCGGCAAGCTTCCCGTATTCCATCATCATTATCACCGGAATATCGTAATTCCCCTCCTCGTCCTTTGAAGCCACGTACTCTTTCTCGAATACGTATGTCCATAGCTCACCCTTTTCTATTTTCTTGTTGCCTGAAGGCTCTCCCTTCATGAGCCAAACGATATCGTTTGAGCCAAGCACGGGGTTCTTAAACACAAGCGTAAGCCCCCTCTGGTCGTTGAGGTCAAAGTTTTTATCGAAGTCGTTAAACTGGTTCTTAACCTTAAGCATCCTCACGAGCACACAGCCCGACGTGAGGAGTAAAATAAGTATTAGAGCAAGATGCAGCGTATTTCTAAACGAATTCATATCGCAAATAATCCGGGTTCTTTTTAAGTTACCGTAACAGGGCAGTTGAATACTTTACTCTATAAAATGCCCGGCGTTCAAATAACAGTATGCCATATGAATGAAAGTGTATATAACGAAAAACGGGAGTACTTCTTATGTAAGAAGCACTCCCGTTCTCTTAAAGGAGGATGGAGGATGAATTTTAAGTCTGCTGTTTAATTTTACATATAAAACTAAAGTATGGCACTTTAAATGTCAAGGAATATTTTTATTAAAATCGGCTTATTTTATGGGCTAAGGTTAATACCTTTATAAGTCTTCTACATTACAGGATATTTCATAGTTGTCCGAGAGCAAATTATTTTACAAAAAACTGCGTTTTCCCATCATATCCTGAGCCCTTACGAGAAATTATTTTTTTTACGCCGGCATCTATATGGTGAGCCTCTTTCAAAATAGATGATTATGGATTAAATTCTAGCACGGAATATGGGAAATGAGCACTATTAATCTACTCTCTCCGGCAAAGATAAACCTCACACTCGAGATCCTAGGGGTAAGACCTGACGGGTATCACGAGCTGCGCTCTATAATACAGCCGATAGATTTTTTCGACGAGGTCAGAATTGAGGCTGAAGAGGGAGGAGGTATTACACTTGAATCAAGCGGGATAGAAATTCCAGAGGGAAGCGATAACCTTGCCTGGAAAGCCGCTGAAAAGTATCTCGGGGAGAGCGGGCTTCCGCTGAGCGTTAAAATAAATATTAAAAAGAGAATACCCCCGGGCTCCGGGCTTGGCGGGGGAAGCGGGAACGCAGCCGCGGTGCTCGTGGGCCTGAACAAGCTTACCGGCGCTCTCACAGAGGAAAAATTGTTAAGTATCGCGGGCGGAATCGGAGCCGACGTCTCTTTCTTTATACGCCCTCAGTCAGCGGTAGCCGTGGGAATGGGCGAGAAAATCACTCTGCTCAGAGATTTCCCCATATTTTACTATTTAGTGCTCTGTCCGAAACTGCATATTTCTACAGAAGAAATTTACAAAAAATGGGACGAGTTGAATCCCTCACCCGAAGAGAACAGCTTGAATGCTAGCGGGCCGGATATTGAAGAAAGGGTATCTGCATTCAGAGATAGAGAGAAGCCTCCTCCTCTTGGAAACGATCTCGAGGAGGCGGCTATAAAGCTATACCCCGAGATAAACTCATACAAAAAAATATTGTCCTCTATGGGAGCAAAATCTGTGATGATGACGGGTAGCGGGTCTTCGGTTTACGCATTGTTCAAGAAAGAAGACGAAGCGGTAGATGCTTACGAGTATTTAAAAACAAGCCCCACTTTTAAATCAATATTAGCTGGCGGCATAAAGGGCTGGCACTTTGTGATTTAATTACACTAATTACAGGAACATAAATCCCATAAATTTAGGTAGAATAGTAGTACCCTGCCAAAAGGAGAAAACCCTTGATCTATTCATTCGGTGAGCGTAAGTTGGAGATAAAAGGCCAGGACTATTTTATTGCTGAAAACGCGACCGTAATAGGCTCAGTCGTGATACACAACAACGTGAGCATATGGTTTAACGCGGTGCTCAGGGGGGATAACGAGCCTCTCGTAATCGAGGAGGGCAGTAATATTCAGGACGCAGTGGTAATACACACCGATGAAGGGGTCCCGTTTCGCATAGGCAGGGGCGTTACCATAGGCCACCAGGCGATGCTCCACGGCTGCGATATAGGAGACAACTCACTTATCGGAATAAACTCTGTGGTACTGAATAACGCCAAAATAGGGAAGAACTGCATAATTGGGGCAAACTGTCTGATCACCCATAAGAAGGAGATCCCGGACAACTCGATGGTACTCGGCTCACCCGGAAAGGTGGTAAGGGAAGTGACAGAAGAAGAGATTGAATACTTGAAGTTTTCCGCCGAGCATTATGTAGCTAATTTCAAGCGGTTTAAAAAGGAGCTTAAAAGGGAGGGTTAAACGCCCCGAGACTTCTCAGTTGTTCTCGGTCGCAAATAAAACCGTCCAATAAGTAGACGAAGAACCCTGAAAGCTGCCTGGGCTAGAGCCTGCACCCACTTCCTTAAAGCCAGGATTCATAATACTCGCGCAGTGTGAGGGGGATTGAAGCAGAGCATCTACGGCGTCGTCCCCGTTGTTAAGCCCGAAGAGAATATTCTCACCCCACGTAAACCAGTCGTAGTTTTCCATGAGGAGTCTGTCGCCCGGGTCAGAGCCGTCTGAGCCCGTATGGCTTACGTTTTGGGTGGCGGCCATATCATCCGAGTGCACCTGGGCCGCGGTCTCTATCCTGTCGTCCCAGGTAACCGGTGGTGCTGGCTGAAAAAACTCATTACCGCAGTTTCTGGACTGAGAACGCGCCTGATTAATCACACCCAGCATAAATGCCTGAAAGTCGTTTAGAGAGCCCGGCGGCGCAGGATCGCCTCCCGGGGGGGTTCCGCCCGGATCCTGACCCGACGCGGAGTCGTCCAGTATGAGGCTACCGCCCGTATCTCCAGAATTCCCTCCGCCGTCGCATGCTATAAGAAACGCGGCGAGTAAAGCAAAAATTATGTATAGGTGTGGCTTCTGTTCCAAGATTACATCCCCTCTCCTAATTGTTTTACCTTATTAATTATACGTTCACAATCAGTTTGTCCGGTATTTTAATTTTTCCCCCCGACATCGAACTGGTCGGAGCGTTGATTTTCTTTCCCTTTATGATAAATTGTAAGCCTGCTTAACCGAGTGTGGCCCCTTCGTCTAGCCTGGCCTAGGACGTAGCCCTCTCAAGGCTAAAACACGGGTTCGAATCCCGTAGGGGCTACCAAACGATTACAGGGACTTGCAAAACTTACTGCCCTTCTATTACCTTCAATGTCAGTGGATTTGTCAGTAACTCAACGGGGACACGTCAGTATCTATTATTGCCCAAACTCATGGCGGCGCTCATAACAGGAAGTTGCCTCGCTGATGTTCCGGCAATCATATAAATCGATACGAATGTGTCAGCGAGCGCAGCAAAGCAAAATTTCTCAATCTTAAGATTTTTTCATCGTGCTTACAGCTTTTTGAATATTAGCGAATAAGGACGAGCTCTACGCGTCGGTTTTCAGCGCGCCCCTCCGGAGTATCATTTGAAGCAATTGGGCTCAGCGATCCTACACCCACCCCGGCGAGACGGTTGGCCGCGACCCCATCCTTTACCAGTAAACTGACTATGGCGTCAGCCCGGCGCTCTGATAGCTTTATATTGTATTTGAAATCACCTGTGTTATCAGTGTGCCCGACTACAGCAACCTTTAGATCAGGATTCTGTTTCATCACATCAGCGATTTTATAGCCCACTTCCTCCGCGCCTGGCGTTAGCTTCGCACTATCAAAATCGAACAAAATACCGCCGCTAATAACAACACGACCGTCTCTCTGAAGGGCATCGGCAATATCCTCTCGTGACGCAATTGTTATGTCGAATTTCGATATTTGCCCAATTTTACCAGCCGGTGGCTGATATGCGGGCTCCTGTGTGGCGCACGCCATTAAAAAAACACCGCCACCAAGTACAAACGCACCGAGAATAAGAGTATGCTTCAATGAATTTAACATATTGTTCTCCTAGTTAAATATTAATTTTAAATTACATTCCATGTTATCACTACCTCAGCCACTGTTAATATACAGGACCCAATTTTGAGAATACTTGAACCCGCATTATACCACAAACGACACTTGCTATGAATTCGCACAGATTGATGACGGCAGTTTTCTAATAGAAAATGCAACTCACAGTAAACATGTATAGCGCTAGTCCTTGAGTAGAAACCTAATAAACCAACTTAACTAATCACAAATAATTCGCCAGTATTTCAGTTGCCCTTATCACACTCTCTTGAGGATGAGAATAGCGTTCGGTCATTCTGATTGACGAATGTCCCAGGAGCTCTCAGCTGCTGCATGAAGCGGTATCCCGGCCTCTACAAGCCTTGTAGCCGCCGCATGACGGAAATCGTGGAACCTATAAACCCCCTCGGATACCAGCCTTACTGCAAGCTCCCGCCGTAGCCATGTCCGTGTCCCATGCTCTGTTGGGCTAACCTGAAAAACTAGCTTATGATCCTCGTCAGGGGATTTCTTTGACCTGCCCCCCTATAATAGGACCATAAATTAGTTTCTGAACGGAATAAAAGGTATTTCTATTTTAAGAATCTCAACTGACATATAATAGTTATATGTATATAGTTTCTAATATCATTAGGGGATATTGTCTATTCTTTTCTGATGAATATCAGTGCTATTGATTGTAAATCCTATAATATCCTTAAAATCATATATATTTTTTATATCTATTAATATTTGGTTCGAATTTTGTTCTATTTGGGCTACCAGATTGCTTCTGACACTACAGGGGCATTACTCAATATATATCCAATATACAAATTCAGAGGAAATGAGATATCGGTGCAATTTTTAAGGACCGGGTCTTGCATTATCCACAAGCCATGTAAGATATTAAGTCAGAAATATATCCGTAAGGCAGACAAAATGAAAAGAACAATTTTTTTGCTATTTGTATTACTACTGACCGCATGTTCCGGCGGAACAAAGAATAACGGGGTCAGTGAGCGGGAGCTTTATCACCAAAAAAGAATACGGTGCGACAAAACCAAAACCACCGACGAGACCGCAAACGTTACTCAATGCGTCAGCATAAGACCCGACACCGGGAATTAAATCCATTTAACAATCAGCAGCAGAGCCTTTTATCCGGAGGAGTTCAAATCTGTTGTGACCTGGTGTAAAAGATTCAGGGTGAATTTCGCTGCAGCAGAGCCAGAGCGAAAAATAAGGCAGAAGTAAGCCACACGCTAATCCGAGAGCTCTATTTACGAGGGCACTGATAGCAGGGCCCGCTTGATAAACGCCTGTAAGCTTCCCCATTCTTGTATTAACAAGCTCATATGAACAGCAAAGCCCCGACGGGCCTGCACCGATGACAGAGGCTTTCATCTATTCTCTCACAAGCGAATCAGAACATCGTATCTGAAATTTACCGGGATATATATGGAGAACAAAAAAGCTTAACCAGAACCAATGCCATTGAAAAAAATTAGCTTCGGACGTATATATGAATTATACTCGGATTATGTAATTATAATTGGCTGGAGGTTAAGAATATGAGGGGCAATTACTATGTAGTAGGAAGAGTAGTTTGCAGGTGTATTCAAATTTCAGCTTTAGCGGTGTTCTTAATTGTCTCCGTGTTATTTATTTTAGGGTGTGATGATGAAAAAGATGGTATTGCAGGAGCACCGACTCCAACGCCCACACCTTGCACTTCAATAGACCCCCCTGTGTTTGTGAATCAGGGCGCACTTACCCCTCTTGGAAGGAGAGAAGCATGCGTGCCGGTGGGAGAATGCGTCGCGACATTGATTGAGACAGAAAAGAAAATTGCCAAGAAATACTGCGAACGGACCGAAAACATAACTTGTGGTCCGGGCACATGCAGCAGCGGGTCGTGTGAAGCAGTTTATGACGCGGATAATTCACAGTCAGCGTGAATATCAGAGTCTGTGCAGCGGGAGCCGTAGGCCCTCCCGGATGTAAAGCAGGTGAGGAGCTTTGCCAGTGCGACCTGAGCGTTTCACCCGGTGGAGAGCTTGACTGCGACTGCGGGTGCAATTAATTAAGACAGTTTTGTATCATTCCTCACATACTAGCTTTATCCATCCGACTATGGCGAATTGATCTCGTTAGATCATGCTTCAACCCAAGGAGATATTTTAATTACGCAAAGCTGAATTACGGGGACTTCGGATTATAAAAATTCTTATAGGCGTTAAAAACCGATTGATATAGGAAGGGGATGAGGATGAGGGCGCCTATGAACCACAGCTCGTAGCGGTGAGTGGGGTCGCGGGCGATCTGGATCAACAGTATTAAAAGCGCCGTAAAGCAGACACCCCCCCCTACAATACAAATCCACCTTTTACTCCCAGTCTCTTTAGCGAGCTTGGCATTGGCGATGTTCACCATTAAGAACACGATTATGAACCCCGTGCTGGCAGCGGCGGCCAGGGCATGGAGCTCCAGAAAATTTGCTATTAACAGTACTAATACTGCGATCACCGCTAGCCCTACCGGATAGCGTCCCCAGATTTTTCTTTCATACCTCTCGGGGGCTTCACCTTCCTTTGCAAGCATATGCGGGAGCTTCGAGGCGCCGAAAAGACCCGCGTTTATAGCAGAGGCCGTGGCAAGTATGGCGCCCACTGAGAGAAGAATAAACCCCGCCTTGCCCATAAATACCTGTGCAGCGGCAGAAAGGGCATAGTCGCGCGATCCTGTGATAGCGCTAAAAGAAAGATGCCCTATCACAACTACGATTATGAACATATAAAAAACCATAGCTGTAATAACACTTCCGAAATAAGCGTAGGACAGATTCCTCTCCTTGCCCCTTACCTGGTCCGACACGTTTGCTATGAGCTCAAAACCCTCATAGCTTATGAAAACGAGCATACCCGTGGCTACGATCTGAGGGGCAGACACCCAGTCGGCGGGGCTTAAACGCTCAAACGACAGGCCGCCCGCGAATAATCCCAGCACCACAAAAGCCAAAAGAATAAGGAGCTTGCTTATATTAAAAAATCCCTCTGAGCGCTCTGCTATACTGGGGCCTATAAAGTTAACGATTGCAAGAAGGATTATAATCGCGCAGGTAAGCACCTTGTGCCAGAGCTCGTACTCAGACTTGGGGAAGAAGGTGGCCACCGTGTATGTGGCAAAGGCGTAGGCATAGACCGCAAGAAGAACAACATAGCTCATGACAAGAAGCGTATTTAAACTCCCGGTGAAAAGCCCAGGGCCGAAAGCGCGGTTTATAAAAGTTACGGTACCCCCTTTACTCGGATAGGTAACCGAGAGTCTTAGGTACGAGTACGCTGTAAGAAGGGCGACAACGCCCCCTATTAGAAACGATAAATAGGTGCCGCCGCGCGACTCTACAATCGCAAGCCCGATCGTGGCGAATATTCCGCCCCCGACAATGCCACCGATCCCTATTGAGAATGCGTCCATAAAGCCAAGCGAGTTTGACCCTGCGGATATGTCTTCTTTGGGCTTTTCGAGACGATTGCGTAAACGTGATATTAGAGCCATGATTAGGTTTAGGTCTGAGCGCGTTTTTTGATATATTATTTTAAACTGACAAGTTACTTTACGCTAAAATAGCATATAAGAAAAATTATCACGTTTTCAGATTACTGAGACGAGTAAGAAACTCTGGAACAAATAATACAAAAAGACCTGTATCCCGAATTATAAAACAAGAATACAGGTCTTTTGATTGTCTGGGTCAAATATAATATTACCGCTCTTCAGAGACCCTTAACTTCCTACGGAGAACTATTACCAGAGGTAGCAGCAGATAAACAAGAAATCCTAAATAACCGCCTCTATCTAAATTACTTCCCGAAAGGGCGCACGAGCCACTATTAGCGCCTCCGTTTCCCTCAGCAGGAGGATTGTCCGGCGTTTGCTGCACAGCATCGAGATGGTCGGGCAGCCCGTCGCCGTCGGTATCGAGTATTATACAAACTTCACCGGTTTCCGGATGCACGCTGTCAGCCAGACCGTCACTGTTTGCATCCTCCGAATCATCGAGAATCCCGTCATTGTTTGCATCTATGCAACCTCCAGTCTCATTCGCGTCGGTAATGCCGTCATTGTCAGAATCTGTATCCACAAAATCCGGGAACCCATCACCATCGGTATCCGGGATAGACAATAAAACGCCTCCCTGATCGGCATCAACCGCGTCACTAAGCCCATCGGCATCCGCATCTGTAAAGTTATCAACCAAACCATCGCGATTAGAGTCGTTAATACCGCCGCCCTCCATATGGTCAGAAAGTCCGTCTCCGTCCGAGTCCAGATCCAGCTCGTTGGGTATACCGTCATTGTCCGGGTCGTCCGGAATTATTTCACGGATTACCATATTATCTTCCCTTGAATTCGTTACTGCATTGGCAAGCTCGGCACCATTTGGACAACCGTCGTTATCCGAATCGGCATCTACACTATCCATTATACCGTCTCCGTCCTTGTCCGCTCCACCACCCACAGGCGGGCTGTCGGGAACGGGGATATCGGGGGCTGGTACTCCCAAAGTGGTACAGAATTTAGAATTGTTAATCGGAGTATTCTCACACGAGCCTGCTACCTCTAAGGCCCGGGTAAAATCTGCCATCCACGGCGGCTCTTGCGGAAAACATACGGGCTCGGGTCTGTGTCCATCTGGTTGAAGCGTGCTTCCCATATTGTCTGCAACAAAGCCCGGAGCCGGAGGAAGCTTGAACGAAAAACCTAAACACCCGTCCATCGGACAGTCAATGTCTTTCCCCGCCCATTTGGCGCATAGATTTCCGCTCTCACACTGCGCTTTGAGATCGCCCGTAAGCTTGCTTGAGCACTCGCACTTGTTGCCATTCGGCTGACAGAAACTATTGGGCTGGCAAAAATCTATTTTTGTCTCATCGAATTCGCTTTTAAAATCTTTTATGTCTACAGTTACTGTTAGAATTCCCGTGTCGGCATTGTGATCCCTTATCCAACCTTTATCTTCGGGCCAGGCATCCGGAGTGAACATTATAGGGGGAGCCGCAATGTCCGCTCGCACAAACGATACATCATTTTCTTCGTTGAACCCCCCGTTACCCACGTAAATCTGGTAAGTTTGTTTGGTGCTGGGTTTGGCGTAGAGGAAGAATACGTAATAAGTCTCTCCGGCCTTAAACACGTTTAAGGCTTTGGTGCTCTCCCGCTGCACCGCCTCGGATACTGTAGTATCGATGTAATACGTGGCTCCGTTCAGAGTCATCATGCTGCGCTGGAACAGATCCATACCCGCCATACGGATGCCGGTCGTGGTCAGGTCCGGAGTGTCGTCAGTGGTTAAGAGCTGCCGCTCAAGCGGAACGCCGTAGCAATCTGCGCTTGTGCACGGTCTGGCCCAGGTGGCGCTGCATGTGTTGCCGGGTCCGCAGTCTCCGTCCCAGGAGCAAGGTATGGCAGGGTCGTGCGAGCACTGTCCCAAGCAAGTGTCATTCGTAGCGCATTCGGGGTAAACGACTGTTGATATATACTCGTAAGGACTCGTTTTGGCAGTATTAAACGATTCGCACTCGGGGGCTTCTATCGGGGCATTGAAAAACGGATCTAGGTTGACGGATATAGTCTCGCCCTTAGCCGGGCCCGCGGCGGGGCTCAATAGGCCCGTAAGAGAGCCGTCGTCGTCGTTAAGGACTGTCTGGCGGTCAACGCTGCTGAAATTGCCGAAAGTATTCTCCTCGTTAAAGCGGCAGTAATCTTCCCTGAGCTTCACCTCGTTGGTCTCGTAAGTGCCCGGAACCCAAAGCGGCTCGAGAACGTAGTGGCGTATCTTAACGTTTTCGAAGTACAGGTTCTCGGAATGGAAAGCAGGGGGATAGAAGAACCCGTTGGGCTGCTTCCACCCTATTGCGGCGTTGGGTAAAACGCAGGTATCAGGAGCATCGGGCCTTTTATAGATAGGGATTCCGATAGTACGCGTGTACATCCAGGCGGGCTGCCCGACACCAGGTCCGAACTGAGGACAATTACCCGTACCAGGTACGCATTCGGGACCAAGCTCGGTCTGTGTAATATCAAGATACGCGTTTGTGTCCTGGTAGTTGGGGCCATCATAAATATTATAAAGGCGCTGATTGACCGCGAAGTTATCAATCGGCATGCTTATACCTTCAGCAGCCGACCTACAGTGGTTGGCGTCGCCGTTATCACATATAAGACCACTTACCATTCCGTCACTGCTTGTTAGAGGATTAAACGGCCCCGCGTTTGAGGCAAAGGGGTTATCGTCCTGAGTCTGGCCTACGAAGACTGATTTGGTTGCGATCTGCCAGAGTCCCGGGATTATGCTCGAGAGCGTGTAGTCCCCGCCGGTAACGAAACCGAGCCCGCCGTTCTGAGAATCTGAAAGAAAGCTGTTTATATATAGGTACCACTGCGGGCGAAGCCAAATGGCCGCAAAGTTCTGCTGGGGCCAATGGAACGAGGATGTGTATTTATCCAAAACCGTGACTTCACAATTCGAGCGGTCCCCCGTGCCGCACCTGTCCGTGATAACACTCGGGCCGCAATCCGTACTGTCACATCTTGTGCCGAACCGTCCGCCACCCGCTGTGACCTTGGGATAAAATGTTTCTTTGTTAGGGTCTCCTTTCCCGCCCTCCTCCTTAGGCTGAATCGCGGGCACAGGAGCGTTTGGATTGGGTACAGTGCCAAAGAAGCTTACACCTATGCAAGGGTCAGTCGCTCCCACCGTGTTAAACGACATCATGGCCGACGTACAGTAATTGCCTTTAAAGGTTTTAAGGGGCGTCATACCGGCCCGGCTTATATTTACCTCAAATGTTTCGCCGTCTTCCATCATAACAGGACCGCTCTGCATGGAGGCATAGGATTCCCACTTTTTACCCTGAGAGGGCCCGCTGTTGGCACCTGGCACGAGCCAGTAACACACGCCGCACCCCGTGGCCCCCGCAGCCATGTTATATTCGAAATCGTTCCATCCGTTCATTATCCAGAAAACACTCGGGTTGAATATATCGGAATTATACGGAACGAACGGGTCGTTGGGCCTTCCGCCCCAGGCGAGTATGCCGGGAACCTGCCGGGGGTTCTGGGCGTTTTTGATAGCAGCTCGCGCCAGTATTCCGAGATTTGAATAAAGCTTGTTATTTATCTCCGTACCGTCTTCAAGGTAATAACCGTGGCCTATGGACATGCAGCCCACGTTCCTCGCCACTGTGACGCCCTGTGCGGCATGCAGGGTAATCCACCTCGTCATCGAATCTATTATCGATGAGTCCTTGATAAAAGTGCCGGACGGGGTTTTTCTGGTCTGATGGAAATGGACCGGATAGTGCCCAATCTTGCCGCCCTGGCCGAGCTGGTTGAACTGTACGCCCTGTACCTTAAACTCCTTCACACCCTGACGGACTATGGTATGGCCACCAAAGAAGTAACCCGGGCCCGGAGGGTCCGGAGCAGCTGGGAATGGGGTATTAAAGGAGTCCCCTTCCGAAACGATAATAATACTGCGCGTTAAAAGACCTACTGCCGCCCTTGTCTCTACCGCGGGCTGCCCGTCGACCATTAAACCGATCCCGAAGCTAGTAGGAACGTTATCAAGAGAATACGGCACCCCGTTATGCGGGTACTGAACTCCCCCCGGTATGTCCGCACCTGATAACGGGTCGACAACTTTAAAGTTAAAAGTCATTTTATCTACCGGCGGGTCTACTATTTCAAGCACCTCGGAATGCCCAGGCAGATAGTCTGTGGTGGTAACTACGATACGGTCGCCTGTTTCCCAGTCTACCTCCCGGTCTATTTTAAGCTGAGTGGCCCCTACGTTGATAGTCCCCTCAAGCCTGGTCCAGCTCGTACCGGAATTATCGGACGTTAGATTGTCAGGCAGTGTAGAGCCCTTTTTACCGAACATCCTGAGCGTGCCGCCGTAAGAGACCGCGAGCACTTTGTAGCCAAGGTAGGCGTTAGGATTACCGTCGTCTTGCGGGAGCGGCTCATACTGATAGAAATAGTCCATGAACCCTCCCGGAAGCGTTACTTTTTCCGAGCCGTTCGTGTCCCAGTCGGCCTGGGGAATCCCGCAGGGCCCGACTGTCGCCGTCATAGGAGTTTGGCATAGAACACCGGACCCACCAAGGCCTTGGTCTTCCCCGTACAAGTGGATGGTAAGTTTTCCCGACATTCCTATAGGGTTAATTTCGGTACCGGCTATCAAACTGCCGTCGTTTTCAATAACTATGTTATAGGCCCAGAAATCGATTACGGCGTCATCAAACGTAAGCGAGCCTCCGTTGAATATGTTGACATTCCGGTACTGGTATGTGCCCGCGCCAACGGTGCAAGCGCCTGTAACATGGAGGTCCTCCCCCGAGCCCGGAGCGATCGCGCCCGTTGTACATGTAAGAGTCGAAACAACGTCCTCATGAACCTTTGTCAGATTCCGGGGGGCCGTATCGTTCGCGCTTTCGGCGGTATCGGTGACGAACACTTCTGTAGAGCCCGTGAGTATAGCGCCCTCGGTATCCGTTTTCTCAAGATTCGCCAGTGTAAGGTCCGTATCGCTCAGGTCGGCGTTTATTAATATGGCGTTGGATAAATTCGTGCTCGTTAAATTCGCCCCTTTTAAGTTCGCGCGGCTGAGGTCGGCGTTACGGAGGTCCGCTCCGCTGAGGTCTGCCCCTGAGAGATCGGCATCGACCAATATTGCGCTGTTTAATATAGAGTCGCTCAAATCCACGCCCCTCAGGTCGGCGTTGCTGAGGTCCACGTCACTCAGATCGCACCCTACGCATTTATCCACATTGAGTACCGAAGTAATGTTTTGAAGCGCTTCCTCAGATTCTGTGCCCAGAGGCGGTTTACCGTCTTCTGGAACAATAAATATAGAGATTCTTTTATCGCTCTTTCCGTCGTGCGCGACGCGCACCTCATAGCCGCCTTCGGCGATCGTCTCCGTCAGGCAGTCACCGCCGGCATTAACAGCGGCGACCACGGCGCCCGAGCTATCTATCAAAGTCATGGAATGCTCCGCCGAGGGGTCATCATCGTCCCAACAAAATGTCTGCTCGACCGCCTTTTTATATTTATAAGGGATTACGTCAAGGCCTGTCTCCCCGGTGTCGTTGGGCTCGTCAGCGGATGAAGGGGATTCGAGGAATACCGCTATAATCTCATCCTGCGGCAGGGCGAGCAGCCCAGGGTCTTTGGCAAAATCCATTTCCGTCAACACCTTTACAGGCCCCTCCTGAGCACCGCCTACAGCACCAGTGATACTCACCCATACAGATATTGTAAAAATTATTAAAAGCGGAATAAACAGATAATACGGGTAATTCCTACCTTTAATAGACATAGATCTAATCCCCCTTTAAGATCATAAATGATTAATGGTTTAATACATATTGATAATTTTAGGTCTTTGTCCTAGTTACTGTCAAGAAACCTAATATAATAAGGTGATTAGGTCATTTTAGGACTAGGCTATAAAATACCTAGCCATGACATTAAAAAAGCTACAAGAAATAATAAGCGGAAGCAAATGCCTAAGATGTGAAAATACAAGATTATATAAACT
>Ga0114931_10000910_pt1 | contig 37115 bp, 29 predicted proteins | sample 2SBtaG_FD_89579 | JGI IMG/M metagenome (GOLD analysis project Ga0114931, IMG submission 89579) | Deep subsurface microbial communities from Kolumbo volcano to uncover new lineages of life (NeLLi) - 2SBTROV14_V59a metaG | ecosystem: Environmental > Aquatic > Marine > Volcanic | place: Kolumbo... | reverse complement strand
CACCGGCGCGGTCGGGCTGATCACCGCCGAGCCGGGGCTGTACCCGCTGCTCACCGGGCGCGAGAACCTCCGGTTCTTCGCGAGCCTGTTCGGACTGTCCCGGGCATCCTGCGACGATCGCGCCGCCCCGCTCCTCGCCGAGCTGGGCCTGACCGAAGACGTCGATCGCCCGGTGGCGGAGTGGTCGAGCGGGATGAAACAGAAGCTATCGCTGGTCCGCGCGCTCCTGCTCGATCCCGCGGTGCTCCTGCTCGACGAGCCGACCGCGAACCTCGACGCCCTGGCCGCGCAGACGATCTACGCAGCGGTGCGCCGACGCGCCGACGCGGGCATCGCCGTGGTGATCGCCACCCACGACCTCGTGGCGGCCGAGCGGATGTGCGACCGGGTCGCGGTGATCGACCACGGGCTCGCCCGCCTCGAGGTGCTGCAGGGCCCCCGCTCGGTCCCGCCGCCGGGCCGGCTCCTCACCTTGCTGCAGCAGCTCGGGGAGGGTCGATGATCCGCCGGATCCTCCGGATCGCGCGGCGCGAGTGGCTGGAGCAGCTCCGGCAGCCGTGGATGATCGCGGCCATCTTCGGCCTGTTCGCGGCGATCGGCCTGCTCGTGGTCCTCGCCCTGACCCTGCTGAACCACGTGGCCGGGCACCCCGAGCTGGCCGCGCAGCTCGTCCACTGGCTACCGGCCGCGGGCGATGACCCGCAGCGGCTGATCACGGGGTTGGTCACGAGCACGGTCTCGCTCTCCAACTGGCTGATCTTCACGCAGTTCCTGGGCATCGTGGCGGTCCTCGCCGGGCACGCGGTGCTTCACGACCAGCAAGTGCACACGCTCCCCTTCCTCCTCCTCGCGCCGATCAGCCGCGCGGAGCTGCTCGCCGGCAAGGTCCTCGGCGCGATCGGGCTCCCCTTCGTGCTCTACGTGTTCGTGAGCGGCTCGGCGAGCACCCTGGCGGCCATGCTCCCGGTCACCGCACCGGTCGCCGACCGGCTACCGCCCGCGGCCGCGTGGACGATCGCCTTCTTCGCGGGCGGGCCCCTGTGGGCGATGGTCGTCGCGTCCCTGTGCGCGATCGTCTCGACCCTGTCCCGCGACGTCCGAACCGCGCAGCAGGCGGTGTGGTTCGTGATGTTCTTCGCGACCTTCGTGTGCGGCTACCTGCTCGCGGTGCTCGTGCCGCGAGGAGCCCTCGTCCAGCTCGCGGTCGCGGGCGCCGGAGCGCTCGCCACCTGGGGGATCCTGGCCGCCGGCAGCCAGATCATCAGCCGGGACCTGCCCCGCTGAGACGAAGCGGGGCGAGCGACGGTCCGTCGCTCACCCCGCGGGCGTCCCGGGTGGACGGAACGATCAGTAGGCGACGTCGCAGTAGCCACCGGCGGCGTTCACCCAGTTCTGCTGGATGAGGTAGTCGTCGCCGCCGAGGTTCATGTTGGCCGAAGCACCGTTGCCCGCGCTGTAGGTGGAGCCGTAGGTGCCAGGTCAAGCTCCGGGCCAACCCACGACGACCGAGGTCGGGATGCACCCGACCGCGCGAAACCCGCCCGAGGCTAAAAGCGATCGGCCATCCAGGGTTCCGCGCCCGCGAAGAGCCGATCGGCGACTGCCAGTGACGCTGGGGTGCCGTCCACCAGCCCGAGCCGAGCCAGATCGCCCGCGCGAAGCAGCCCGCTGTACAGGGGGGCGAGCCCCCGAGGCGTGGCCTGCAGGTCTCCGCGCCCCCCGGACTCGACCTCGGCGACGCCGTCCGCGACGCGCAGCAGCCACCGACCCTGGTTGCCTTCGAGCAGTGGATCGCTCACCTCGAGGTGCAGCTCGGCCTCGGCATCCGCCGGAAACCCGCGGGCCGCCAGCGCACCGGGGACATCCACGATCCGCAGCATCCACCGCTCCAGCTGTTCCAGCGTGGCCTGCTGCTCGGGGAGCACGAGGAGCATCGGCTCGGTGCTCGGGCCCTGCCAGTGCAGCTCCCGCGCGATCGACCGGTGGTCGGCGAGCAGGGTCCACAGGCGCGCCAGCCCGGCATGGGTCAGCGCGACCGCATCGCGCAGGACGAGGCGCTGCAGGCCGTCCTCCCGCTGGTTCGCGACGAAGATCACGTAGCCGTGCGGATCCTCGCGCGTCCCGAGCAGGTAGGCGTAGACCGGTTTGTCCACGGCGCGCACGAGGCGCTGCCAGAAGGCGTCACTGCGGTCCAGCGTCCCCGGCGTGGACATCGCTCGCATCCGGTGCAGCCCGCGCAGGAGGGGGTCGGTCAGCTCGATCCGCTCCGCGGACAGATCGCGCCCGAGGATCGGCGCGTCCCGCATCGGCAGGCTCCAGCGGCAGCAGCTCCCCGCCTGCTCGAAGCCGAAGGCCCGGTACAGCGCCTGGGTCGACGCGTACAGGGTGGCGAGCGGGATGCCCTCGGTGCGCAGCTCGCGGAGCTGCTCGGCGACCAGGACGCGTCCGGCGCCGGTGCCGCGCTGCTCGGGCGCCACCGCGACCGCCGCCAGACCGCCCATGGGGACCGCGCGCCCACCGAACCACTGGCCCGCCCGGTAGGTGCACAGAGCCGCGACGACCTCCCCGTTGCGACGGAGCGCCCGGAAGATGTCGCGCCCCGCGATGCCGGCGAACCGGTTCCACCCCGCCCAGCGATCCTCCCCCACGCCATCGAAGGCGAAGGAGCGGCAGGTGACGTCCCGGATGGCCTCCCACACGGCCGGGTCGGATGCGTCCTCGAAGGCGGTGCTCACGGCCTCGTGACCTCGATGCGCTCGGGTTCCACGCCCAAGCGGCGCTGCCCGCGGCGGACCTCGACGATGCCCGCCGCCCCGTCGACGCCGGCGTCAGAAATCTGGTTGCGTGCCCGGTAGATCGCGACATTGAGCGCGTTGGCGTCGAGTCCGAGCATCCGCAGCAGCAGTTCGCGGTCGATCCACCCCTGCTCGGCGAGGGGCAGATCGGCGTCCTGCAGGCGCTGCCGGGCCAGGGTGAGCAGGGTGTAGCCGTGCTCTCGCGGCTCCAGCGGGATCTCCACGCCCCGGTGCACGATCGTCAGGGTCACGTGCTCCTCGTCGCGGCTCACCGCGAACCGCAGCGCGACGGTGTCGATGGACGGCCCGGAGTCGACGGCCGCCGTGCCTTCCTGAGGCTCGGGCACGTACAGCCGCCAGGAGCGCCCGCCGGCCCGCACGACCTCCTCGGCACGCGCGGCGCGCGACGGCGCGTCGTCGGCCTCGATGACCCAGTGGCCCGATCGGTTCGCGTACAACACGACCTCGGGCTCCTCCTCGCTGGGCAGCGCGAGCATCCCGCCCTCGGCGACCCGTACCTCGTCGCCGTCGAGATCGTGAGCCACCGCCCCGGGCGGGCCGGCGTCCACGAGCACCCAGGGATCGTCGGAGTGCCCGAAGCCGATCTTCGCGCCCCGAGGCAGGGTGCGAGGCTCGCCGGGCTGCACCCGGTCCCCGTCGACGAAGGTCCCGTTCCGGCTCCCGAGGTCGCGGATCTCCCACCCTTGCCCCGTCCAGATGAGCGCGGCGTGCTCCCCGGATACGTGCCGGTCGTCCAAGCGCAGCGCGCAGGCCGGGCTTCGCCCGACGAGCATGCGCGCCGGCACCGGTCGAACCTCCGAACTCCCCTTCTTTCGCAGCAGCGCCATGGCGGGAGCATACTCCACGGGCTTCGATGCCCACACCCACCTGGATGACCCCGCCTTCGACGGCGATCGCGCGGAGGTGTGTGCGCGCGCCCGCGCAGCGGGGGTCACCGACTTCGCGATCGCGGGCGCCGACCCGGCCCACTGGGATCGCGTGGTCCGGGTCGCGGCCGAGATCGGCGCCGTCGCCACCCTCGGGCTGCACCCGTGGTGGGCCGGCGACCTGTCCGAGACGGCGATCGACGGGATCGTGGCGCGCCTGGCCGGGGCGCTCGGCTCCACCGGGCTGGGGGAGTGTGGCCTCGACCACCACCGCGCGCGAGACGAGGGCGCCCGAGCGCGCCAGCGCCATGCCCTGCGCGCCCAGCTCGCCCTCGCCCGGGAACGCGACGTGCCGGTGATCCTGCACTGCGTCTGGGCCCACGGCGCGCTCCTCGCGATCCTCCGCGCCGACGGGATCCCAGCGGCGGGGGGCTTCGTCCACGCGTGGGCCGGCCCCCCCGACCTCGTGCAGCCCTTCCTCGCCCTCGGGCTGGACCTCTCCTTCGGCTCGCTGGTGGCGCGACCCGGCGCGAAGCGGGCCCGGGCCTCGGTCGTCCGCGTGCCGGCGGATCGCCTCCTGTTGGAGACCGACGCGCCGGATCAGCCGCTGCCGGGCCGCACCCGCGGAGAGCCCGCCGACGTCGTGGCGATCGCGACCGAGGCCGCCACGCTCCGCGGCGAGGATCCACGGGCGCTGCTCGGCCTCGCCGGCGACAACGCCCGCCGCCAGTGGGGGCGGCCGTGAAGTCGCTCCCCCCCCAGGCGATCCGCGCCGCGATCACCGCCGGCCCCGAGACCGGCGAGATCCTCGGCGCGCTCCAGACCGCTGGCGAGCACGCCTTCGTCCACGCCGACGGGCGGTGGTGGCGCGCGCCGATCTGGTGGGTGGTCACCGACCGGCACACGTGGCTCGCCGCGGCCCACGAGGACGCCACCTGGGCGGTGGCGACCGGCGAGCCCCGCGACGTGGGCCTCGACCTCGGGTGGGCACGCGACAGCCTCCGCGTGGGGTCGTGGAGCATCCCCCTGCGTCGCGGTACGCGCAAGGCCGCCCAGAGCCTGCTCGCCACCTGGGAGAAGGCCCGCTGGGGCGGGGCTGCGTGGCCGTCCACACCCCCGGCCGATCCCGGCCGCGCCCCCCTCGCCGCTGGTGCGGACGGCTTCCCCGACGGGTGGGCGGAGGCCGTGCCCGGCGACCCGGCCGAGCGGTGGCTCCTCGCCGGCGTCACCTCGGCCACCCAGCCCTTCAGTCTCTACGACGGCTCCGTGCGCGAGGAGACCATCTGGCTCGGGGTCTCCGACCGGCGGATCGTGCTCGCCGCCCTCGCGGACGACCTCGAGTGGAGCACGCCCGTGGACGCGCCGATCGAGGACCCCGAAGGCGCGAGACGGACCCGCTACCGCACCGGATCGCGGCGCTTCGGTGCCCCCGCACGCCGGGCCCCGCTGGAGGCCGCCCTGCGCCTCGCGCGGCGGACCGAACCCGCCGCGCGGTGGGCGAGCGCCGCGGAGCTGGCCCTCGAGCACCGCGCGGGCCGCCGAGCCCTCCTGCTCCTCCAGGAGGCACGCGCCTTGGGCCGAGACGCGCGGATCGACGACGCCCTCGGTCGGATCCTGTTGGCCGTGGGCCGACCCGCGCTGGCCGCCGCCGCCCTCGCGGAGCACCTGCGTCGGGTCGCCGAGGTCGAGGTCACCGCGGGGCCGGGGCGTTGGGCGGCGACGGCTCACACCGTCGCGCGCGCGCTCAGGCGGGACGGGGTCGACGAAGAACCCCTCCGCGAGCACGCCACCGCCCTGCTCGACGCCCTCGATCCGGTGGAGCCCCCCGGACGACTCCCGTGGCCGCCCGCGGGCGAGACCGAGGTGTGGATCGCGGCCCTCGCCGCGCGCCGTCGCTTCGAGGACGCGCGCACGCTCCTCGCCGGAGTGCCCCACGACCCGCGCGGCGAGGCGGTGCGCGCCGCGATCCTCACCGCGGCCGGCGCCACGGAGGCCGCCGCAGCCTGGGAGCGCGCCGCCCGATCCGCTCGCGAGCAGGGCGCGGACGCCGAGGCGGTGGCCGCCGTCGACCGGTCCCTGGAGATCGAGGAGACCCCGAGCGCCCGGTGGCTCGCCGCCGCGTGGGCGTGGGCCGACGACCGCGCCGTGGAAGCGCGCCGCCACTGGGGCCGCGCCCTGGAGCTGGACCCGTCGGGCCAGGGCGCCACCCGCGACCCGCTCCCTGTCGACGCCGAGTGCGCCCTCGCCCGGATCGCCGAGCGATCCGATCGGTGGGAGGCCGCCCGAGACGCCTGGACCCGCGCCCGCGACGCAGACCCGACCGATCTCGACACCTGGAAGGCCCTGGTCCGGATCCTCGAGGAGCCACTCGCCGACCCGGCCGCCGCGGCGGCGGTGCGGGCCGAGGCCGCGCGGGCCGCCGACGAGGGGCCGCTCGAGCAGGCCGACACGCCGCCTCGCTGGGCGCTGTGGGCCGACGTGGCCCGACTCCGAGCGGCTGCGGGCGACGCGCGGGGTGGGGTGGACGCGTGCCTGGAGGCGCTGTCCGGCGACTTCCTGCGTCCCGAGGCCTATGGGGCGGTCCTCGCGGTGCCCGCGCTCGACGTCCCACCGGCACTGCGAGGCTGGTGGGGTCACCTGGCCCGGCTCGTGGAGGGCGCACGTCAGCCCGAGGGCACGCCGCTCGCTCCCCACGCCCTCCTCGACGACGAGACCCTGGACCGCCTGCACCCGGGCGGAGCCGGGTGGCTGGAGGAGATCCGCACCTCCATCGACACGCCGGACCCGCCGCCCCGATCGCTCGTCGTGCGGGGTCTCGAGCGCCTGCGTCCCGGGGTGTACCCCGAGATCGACGCGGTGATCGAGGTGGTCGCGCAGCGCCTGGGACTCCCCGACCCGCCGCCGACCTACCTGTACCGAGGCGACGGCGCGTGGGGCGCGAGCGCTTGGCCGGTCGAGCCGCCGGCCGTGCTCCTGGGCCACACCCACGTCGTCGAGGGGCCGCGCCACCTCTCCCCGACGGGGCTGGCGTTCCTCCTCGCCGTGGAGTTCACCCACCTCCGCTGCGACCACCCGGTCCTCGCCTTCGACCGGGACCTGCTCGGCACCAGCCGCTCGGTGTACGCGGCCTTCGGGCGGTACGCGGGGACCGCGGAGGCCGCCGTCGACGTGCTGGCGCTGATCCCCGGCGTGGACCAGCTCGCGCGGCTGCAGCACCTGATCCGGCTCGCCCGCCGCATGTCCGCCACCCGCGGCGCGGTGAACAAGGTGGACGGGCTCGCGAGCCAGTTCTGGGATCGGCTCCGCCCGGCACCCGCGGACCCGGGCGCCCTGGCACGCGAAGGGCTGACCGGTGCCGCGCTGCAGTTCCGCATCCAGGCCGATCGCGCCGCGCTGCTCGTCACCGGCGACGCGCGCGCCGCGGTCGAGGCGATCCTCCGAGGCTCCACCGCCTCGGTGGAGCTGGCCGACCGGGTGGACCGGGACGGTCTGGCCGCGGTCCTGCACGGTCTACAGGCCGACGACACCTCGCTCCCGCCCGACGAGGCGCTCCGGATTACGATGCTCGTCGAGTTCGCGACACGCCAGCGTCCGGCCCTCTCCGAAGGAGCTCTCGATGAACCCACCCACCCCTGATCAGGCTCGCGACCACTTCGACGCCTGGCGCGCACGGGTCGCCCGCAACGCCTTCGAGGCCGACCCCCACCTGAAGTCCCTGCTCGCCCTGTACGGCCACGAGGACCTCGCCGAGGGCCTGTCCCGCTTCGGCGGCGCCAGCGCCACCCTCGACGCCCTCGTGCGCGAGAACAACCGCGACGAGAACCTCCCGCGGCTACGCCGTTACGACGGGCAGGGCAACCGCCTCGAGGCCATCGACTTCCACCCGACCTACCACGAGATCGGGCGGATCGTGTACGGCACGGGGCTCATGGGCATGTACCGCGAGCCCGGCAACGAGGTCGGGGTCCTCTCCTACATGTACCTGGTCGCCCAGAACGGCGAGGCCGGGCACGCCTGCCCGCTGGCGTGCACCGCCGGGCTGATCAAGATCCTCCAGGCCGACGACGCCGAGCACGATGCCTGGCTGCAGAAGCTGTACAACCCCGACTACGACACGCACTTCCACGGGTCCCAGTTCCTCACCGAGGTGCAGGGCGGCTCGGACGTGGGGGCCAACGCGGTGGTCGCCACCCCCGCCGAGGACGGGAGCTTCCGGATCACCGGCGAGAAGTGGTTCTGCTCGGTGATCGACGCGCACCTGTTCCTGGTCACCGCGCGCCCGGAGGGGCAGGCGGACGGCACCCGGGGCCTGCGCGCCTTCGTCGTGCCGCGCAGCCTGCCCGACGGGCGGGTTAACGACTTCGTCGTGCGGCGGCTGAAGTACAAGCTCGGCACCCGGTCCATGGCCTCGGCCGAGGTGGACTTCCAGGGCGCCGTGGGCTTCCCGGTCGGCAACTTCCACCAGGTCGTGGGGATCGTGCTGAACACCTCCCGGTTGTTCAACGCGGCCGCCTCGGCCGGGATCGCCCAGCGCGCCTGGCGCGAGGCCGACGCCTACGCGCGCCATCGCATGGCCTTCGGCCAGCCGATCCTCCGCTTCCCCGCGGTGGCCCGGACCGTCGCCCAGCTGCGCACCCAGGCCTACGCCATCCGCTCGGTGACCTTCGCCCTCGCTCACCTGTCCGACCGCATGCACCGCGGCGACGCGAGCGACAGCGAGGCCGCCGCCTGGCGGATGCTGGTGAACCTCAACAAGTACTGGACGTCGATCGCCGGCACCACCTGCGTGCGGGACGCCATCGAGGTCTTCGGCGGCAACGGCGCCATCGAGGAGTTCACCGTGCTCCCGCGCCTCCTTCGCGACAGCATCGTGTGCGAAGCGTGGGAGGGGAGCCACAATGTGCTGTGCGCACAGACCCTGCGCGACAGCCGCCGCCTCGGCCTGCACCGCCCGACGTTCGCGTGGCTCGACTCCCTCTCCGGCGGCGACCCACGCCTCGACGCGATCCGCGCCCGCTGGGAGCGCCTGCTGGAGCTCCCCGAGGCCGAGGCGTCGCTGCACATCCGCGACGTCGTCGACGAGCTCGGGCCGGTCGCGCAGGCGATCGTGCTCGGGGCCGAGGCCGCGCGCGAGGGCAGCGATCCGCTGTTGCCAACGGTGATCGACCACCTTCTGACCACGACGGCCCGGGGCTACGACCCCATGCAGGACGCGACGCTCGCCGCGCGCATCGAGGCGCTCATCGAGCCCTGATCGGAGTCGAAGTGGAGAGCCGCGGGGGCGAGGTCCCACTCTCCTCGTCCCCCGCGGCCACCACGTCGAACACCGTTATTCGAATGGGGAGAACACCACCTAGAACGGTGTAGGAAACTCCGCCGTGATCTCCGCAGAGCTCACGGGCGGGGAGTAGCGCAGCTTCTGGCGACGTCGCTGGCGACGCCGGGCGTCGTCGAGGGCCACGGGTGTAGCCTTCAGCGCGAAGTCGCTCAGCCCTGCATCGTCCGATGCCGACTCGTCCAGCCACGACCGGGAGACGCGAATCTCGAGCCGACGCGCCGCGCGCCGGTCCCGGAGCCACAGCCCCAGCAAGGCGGCCGAAAGGCCGAGAAGACCGATAGCTACGGCCCAAAGAACGAACAAGACGCTGCCCTACTCCGCGGAAGGGCGCTACCCCCCGGCAGTGCCCGCCGCGAGATCATTGTGACGCGATCTCCATCGACACTTCAAGCGGAATTCTGAAAATTCTTAAACCCGCATGGCAGCGGCCTCCGCATTTCAGAGGAGGATGAAATGTCGAGAGGCAAACCGGGGCGCGAGACGAGCCCCCGCTCACTCTCCGAGGATCGCCGCCTTCGCCCGTACCGGGGGATACCGACTCCGAGCGAGTGCTGGCCTTGCATACAGGGCGAACCTGGATTCTCGCTTCGCCCGATCCACCGCGTCGCCTGCAAGGCGGATCGCGGTGACACCGTCCAGGCGATCCAGGTGATCGAGCACGGCGAGCGCCAACCCGAACGTGCCCGGGTCGGCGAGCCATCGCTCGGCGGCCGCACGCGCCACCGGGTCCCTCCCGGCCTGCTCGGCGACGCACCCCGCCGCCCGCACCGGCACCCAGGGTGGCCGCTGCACCGTCTCGGCGACCTGCACGAGGGCCGCCCGCCGCGTCGCCGCGTCCACCTCCGGCGCGAGGTCGGCGCAGGCGATCGCCCCGTCCCGTGGCAACAGCCCCTGCACGACCTCGGCCCGCACCGCCGGAGACCCCTCCGGCGCTGCGGCGAGGGCGAGGGCGATCCCAGCGAGCCAGAACATCACAGCACCCCCGCATACCGGTTCACGACCGCGCCCTGCCCCGGCGTCAGCTCGTCCTGCGGCCGGCAACTGGTCGTGGTGCACAGGGGGTAGGGGAACATCAGGTTGCTCCCCAGCGCCTGGATGCAGCTCGCCTGCGAGTCGCACTGGGGCGTGTCGTCGACGGCGTCCCAGGCGTCCCACGTCTGCTCGACCGGGTGGAAGAGCCCGAGGAAGTGTCCCGTCTCGTGGGCCATGGTCTCGGCGAGCAGGCGGATCTCCTCCGCGTCGAACACCCCGTCACCCCCGGCGTGGGTGAGCGCCGCGACCGTGACGACCGAGTACGCCGTGGGCACGAGCGGCCCCGGGATCCCCCCGGCGACCCCGAAGATGTCGGGGGAGCCCTCGATGCCGTCGACGATCACCACGGTCACGGTCCCGAGCGCCGTCTCGGCCGAGATGCTGGCGTAGGCGTCCCCCGAGGTCTCGCCGGGCTTGGTGAGCTGGCCGTCGGGCCAGGTCCCCTCGGTCACCACGAGGTCCACGCCGATCTGCGCGTAGAGCGTCTTCCACGTGTCGACCGCCTGGTGCACGGCGTCCTTCACCGTGGCGTCGTCCTGGGTGGCCCCGGCGAACACGAGCCGCACCCCCAGGGTGCCGCCCGAGAAGTCCGGGTCCTGCTCGAGCACCACGTCGAGATCGGCCGAGACGCCCCGCTGGTAGTTGAGATCGCTGTCCACCAGCCCGAGGTCGACGGTCCACCGGCCCGGGTCCAGCGGCGCGTCGGACCGGAGGATGGGCCAGTTCAGGCTCACGACGTCGGTGGCGTAGCGCGCCCCCGTCTTCTCGACACCGCTCGCCCACTCGGTGTCCACGTCGTAGACCTTGTCGCCTCCCGGCGAGGTGGCCCCGAGAAAGACCGCCTTGTGGTCGGGCTCGGCATCGGCGGTGAACAGCATCGCCGTCTCGCCCTCGAGCACCGGCACCTTCACGCGGACCCGACCGCCGCGACCCGAGACCTCGGCCGTGGCCAGGTGCCGCAGGCCGTTCACCTGTTCCTCGGTCCACCGGGCACTGCACCCGGCGATCGCGAGGAGCGCGGTGAGCAGGACCGGCCAACCCACAACGCGGACGGACGCCAAGGCACCTCCTCGATCTCGATAGCACGAGATGGCGCCGTCCGTCGCGACCGGCCGGAGGCGGCGGGATAGGGGTCCGCGGCCGCCCCGGAGGTCCCGTGCAGGTCGAGGTTCCCCACGGCGAGGTCGCCGACCGGATCAGCATCCTGCGCCTCAAGGTCGACCGGATCGCCGACCCGGCCGCCCTCGCCCACGTCCTCGACCACCTCGCCCGGCTCGAGGCGGCGTGGACCGACGCGGGGCTCCCCCCCCTCGACGGGGCGCCCGGGTGGCCGGAGCTGTGCGAGGTCAACGCCCGCCTGTGGGACGTCGAGGACGCCCTGCGCGCCTGCGAGCGCGCCGGACGCTTCGACGAGGAGTTCGTGGCCCTCGCCCGCTCGGTCTACCGGCTCAACGATCGCCGCGCGGCGCTCAAGCGGGCCCTCGACGTCGCTCTCGGATCGCCGCTCGTCGAGGAGAAATCCTACGGGGACTGACAACTCGGTACAGGCCGCTGCCGGCCCCCGCCCGGCCCGAGCGTGCCACACCGGATAGATCGGGCCGCGGAGGAAGCACATGGCCGACCCCGTCCGAACCGCACAGGCCCTGCTGCTGGGCGCCGCGATCCTGGGTACACCGGCCCTCGCCCGCGCCGGGTCCGCGCCTCTGCCCGAGGTCGACTTCTCCACCTTGCCCGCCGCGGCGTCGGCGCGCCCGTCCAACCCCAACGGCGAGCCGCACCAGGCGATGGTGCGCCTGCTCAGCGATCACACCACGGTGGTTCCCGGCATGCCCTTCCGCCTGGGCGTGGAGCTGGTCCCCGACGCGCACTGGCACTCGTACTGGAAGTCGCCTGGCGACATCGGGATGCCGCTCTCGCTGGACTGGACCCTGCCCGACGGGACGACGGTGGGCGACGCGCGGTTCCCGATCCCCGAGCGCTTCGACCAGAGCGGCATCGTGTCCTACGGCTACGACGGGCCGGTTCTGGTGTTCGCGCCGGTCACGCTGCCCGCCGACACGCCCGCGGGGACCGTCGACGCCACGGTGCACGCCCACTGGCTGGTGTGCGAGTCGATCTGCGTGCCCGGCGAGTCCACCCTGCACCTGCCACTCACCGTGGTCGACGCCGAGGACGTCGCCGCCCCGCCGACTCCCTGGGCGCCCCTGTTCGACTACTTCGCCGCGCAGCAGCCCACGCCCTTGCCGCAGGTCCGGGACTTCGGGATCGAGCACGCGGTGTCCCAGTCCGCGCTGCGCCCCGGGGACACCTTCGAGGCCCGGTTCCTCCTCACCCCGACGACGGACCAGCCGCTCGACGTGCCGCTGAAGCAGGCCACGTGGCCCGCCTTCGTCCCGATCCTGGACAACGACCAGCTCTTCCTCGACGACGTGTCGGTGACCCGGCTGCCCGACGGGCGCGCGGTGGCGGTGGTCCAAGCCGATGCGCTGGAGGTAGAAAACCCGCCCGAGACCTCGGCCATCGGCGGTCTGTTCCAGGTGAAGGTGGGCGATCGGCTCGTGCAGACCGAGTACACCACGACGGTGCCCTGGGCGCCCGCGGGGAGCCCGGTCACCGCCTCGACGAGCCCGCTGTTCGCGCTGCCCGGCCTCCCGGCGCCCACCGCACCGGCGAAGGCCGAGGCGGGCTCCGAGGCGGAGTCCGCGACGGCGGCGCCACCGGCCCCGTCCACCGCCGCCGCGGCGCCGGCAGCCCAGAGGGCCCCCCCGCCGCCCCAACACCACCTGCCGTGGATGCTGCTCGTCGCCCTCCTCGGCGGGATGATCCTCAACGCGATGCCGTGCGTGCTCCCCGTGATCACGCTCAAGCTCTACGGCCTCGTGCAGCACGCCGAGGCCACCCCGGCGGAGCGCCGCGCCAAGGCCGTGGCCTACACCGGCGGCATCCTCTTCTCCTTCTGGCTGCTCGCCGGCGCGGTGATCGTCGCGCGCACCACCATCGGGGGCGTCGGCTGGGGCTTCCAGTTCCAGTCCACCACCTACGTGGCGGCCCTGGCCACGGTGGTCTTCGTCTTCGGGCTGTCCCTGTTCGGAGTGTTCCAGATCCCGGTCGTCGGCGGCGACGCCGCGGCGAAGGCGCAGGCCCGCGGCGGGCTCCTCGGCGACTTTGCCATGGGCGCCTTCGCGACCCTGCTCGCCACCCCGTGCTCGGCGCCCTTCCTCGGCACAGCGATCGGCTTCGCCTTCACCCAGCCCCCCTACGTCATCGCCCTGTTCTTCACCATGGTCGGCGTGGGCCTCGCGCTGCCCTTCGCCGCCGTCGCCTTCGTCCCCGCCCTGTTCCGACTGATGCCCAGGCCCGGGCCGTGGATGGAGACCCTCGAGCACCTGCTGGGCTTCACCCTGATGGCGACGGCCATCTGGCTCGTCGACGTCCTCGCCGACCAGGTCGGCCTCGACGGCGCGATGGGCTTCCTGGCCTTCCTCGGCACGGTGGCCGCCGGCGCGTGGGTCTTCGGTCGCTGGGGGGGCCCGGCCCAGAGCGCCCGGCGGCAGGTCGTCGCCCTCGGCCTGGGCGCGATGGTCGCCTTCGTCGGCGGGCGCACCTTCCTCGACCTGAGCCCGGGCGAGACCGACTGCCCCACCACCGACGCGGTGTCCGACGTCGTGTGGGAGGGGCAGGCGATCCCCTGGCAGCCCTTCTCGCCGCACGCGGTGGACGCCCTGGCCGGCAAGCCGCTGTTCATCGACTTCACGGCCAAGTGGTGTCTCACCTGCCAGGTCAACGAGCGGACCGTGCTCTCGACCGACGAGGTGCGCCAGACGATGCAGCACCTCGGGGTGGTCCCGCTGGTCGCGGACTGGACGCGTCGCGACCCGGAGATCACCCAATGGCTCGCTCGCTACGGCCGGGCTGGGGTGCCGTTCTACCTGGTGATCCCCGCCGACAAGGACGCGCAGCCGATCCCGCTGCCCGAGGTGATCACACCTTCGATGGTGGTGGATGCGCTCGAGCGAGCGGCTCCCCAGGGCTGAGCGGCCCGCGCAGTCGCGAAGCCGGATAGACTGTGACCATGACGCGTGCATTGGACTCCCTGTTCGACGGGATGAACGACGTGGATCGCACCATCGGCCTCCGGGTGTGCGAGGAGCGCTCGGTCGAGGCCGGCGACGTGGTGCTCCGTGCCGGCGAGCCAGCCCGTGGCCTGCTGTGCGTGCTCGACGGCAAGTTCGACGTCCGCTCCGGCAGCTCCGTGGTGGGCCGGGTCGGGCCGGGCGACCTGGTCGGCGAGATGGCCCTGTTCCAGGAGGCGGCGCGCACTGCGTCCGTGGTGGCGACCACGCCCGGGCGGATCCTCGTGCTGCCGCGCCAGGGCTACGAGCGCCTCCGCGACGTGATGCACCCGCTCGCGGTGGCGGTCGAGCAGCACGCGATCGACCTGCAGAGCAACCGCCTGCGCTCGGTCTCCGACCGCATCGCCAGGCTGGCCGAGGAGTGTCCGATGCCCTTCAGCCGGCCGAGCGAGCGGTTCTTCGCCTCGCTCAAGAGCCTGTTCGGACTCGGCGGCGTGTCCGTCGCCGCGCAGATCGACGCGATCGGCGCGCTGGCCCGAAGCTCGATCTTCGCCGACGCCCCACGCGAGGCCCTCGGCGCCGTCGCTCGGCACTTCCGCCCCGCGGCCTACGACGCCGGGCACCTCCTGTGCATCGAGGGCGAGATGGGCCAGGCGATGTACATTCTCGCCAAGGGTGAGGTCGACGTCGTGGTGGCGACCGCGGAGAACCAGGTGAAGGAGCTGGCACGCCTCCGCCTCGGCGCGGTCTTCGGGATGCTGGCCCTGGCCCAGGACCGGCCGCGGATGGCCACCTGCGTCGCGCGGACCTCGGTGGTCACGCTGGTGCTCGACCAGGGCAGGTGGGACGACCTCGTCTCCGAGCCGGGCCTCGCGGGCTCCACCTTCCGCCGTGCGCTGCTGCGCAGCCTGAACGACCAGCTCGCCTACGCCAACAAGCGCCTGGCCCGGTACGAGGCGCTCGCCCGCGACGACAGCGACCTGCTGCTCGCCGGCGCGGGGGTCGACACGCACCCGGCATCGCTGCCGCCGTCCGAGGACGAGCCCTAGACGAAGCCCGCGGTTCGCCTCAGTCCACGCGCTCCAGCAGATCCAGTAGTGCCTCGCCGAAGCGCTCGACGCGCTTGGGCCCCATTCCCGGCACGTCGCGCAGCGCGTCGAGATCGCGGGGACGCGCCTCGGCGAGCGCCTCGAGGGTCCGGTTGTCGAAGACCTGGTAAGCCTTCCACCGGCGCCGGCGCGCCTCCTTGCGCCGGAAGCGAGCCAGTGCGGCCTGCACCGGGTTCGCGGCCCGGTAGCCCCGCGGCCTGGGGGGTGGCGCACCGGGCGGACGCGGCTTGCGCACGCGCTTGTCCGGGATCCACACCGTCGGGTACTTCCGGCCCCGGGGCGCGAGCCGGCCCTCGGCGAGCAGCCGCTCCACGGCCTGGACCAGGGTGACCTCGGGCAGGTCGGACAGGGCGCCGTGGTGCGGGTTCGACAGCAGGCCCTTGCGGCGCACCGCCTTCGCGCGGCTCCCACGGAGACCCTTCGCCACCAGCCGCTTGCCCACCGGCTTGCGCAGGTGGTCGACGAAGGCGACGACCCGGTCGTCCTGCTCCGGGGTGAGGTCGATGGCCTCGGCCTGGCGACGGGCCTTCACCCGAGCCGCCCGCCGAGTGCGCAGGCCGTCCCGCGCGGCCTGCACCGCGCCCCGCACCGCCTCCGGATCGGTGCAGACGTCGCAGGTGCCACAGCCACCGCCCGGCGCGCCGGTGAAGTGCCGCACCAGGACCGCCTGCCGGCAGGTCATGCCGTACACGTAGTCCTGCAGGGCCTTCCAGCCGGCCACGCTCCCGGGGGCCGGCGTGTTGCCCCGGAGCCGCTCGTGGGTGAGCGCGTCCTTCGAGGAGTACAGGAGCACGCACCGGGCGGGCGCCCCGTCGCGCCCCGCGCGACCCGCCTGCTGGTAGTAGCCCTCGAGGGTGCCCGGCGCCTCGGCGTGCACCACCAGTCGCACGTCGGGGTGGTCGACTCCCATGCCGAAGGCGGTCGTCGCGACGAGCACCGGGCGCCGCCCCTCATCGTAGGCCGCCTGCGCGTTCTCCCGGGCGCTGTCGCTACGACCCGCGTGGTAGTAGCCGGCGGCGACCCCCGCCTTGCGCAGGGCGCGGGACAGCGCCGCGACCCGCTTGCGGGTGGCCGCGTAGATCACGGCACGCCCGGCGCCGGTGTCCACGCCGCTCTGGGCGATCAGCTCCGCCACGCGCCGGGCGCGAGCCCGGTCTCCCTGGAGCAGCTCCACGGAAAACGCGAGGTTGGGACGCTCGAAGGACCCGCGGACCACGAGCGGATCCTCCAGCCCGAGGGAGGTGCGGATCTCCTCCATCACGCGCGGGGTGGCGGTCGCGGTGAGCGCGATCACCGGGACGCCCAGCTCCTCCTTGAGCACGCCGAGCCGCTGGTAGTCCTTGCGGAAGTCGTGGCCCCAGGCGCTGATGCAGTGGGCCTCGTCCACCGCCGCGGCGACGAGCGGGAGGCGGCCGAGCCACTGGCGGAAGCGCCGGAGCCGCAGCCGCTCGGGGCTCGCGTACAGCAGCCCGCCGCGGGTCTCGACGGCGCGACGCGCCGCTTGCGTCGTCGCCCGGTCCAGGCCCGAGTGCAGCGCCACCGCCGGCACCCCCCGGGCCTGGAGCGCGCCCACCTGGTCCTCCATCAGCGCGATCAGGGGCGAGACCACCAGGGTCACCCCCCCCTTCGCCTCCGCGGCGCGCGCGGCGGGGAGCTGGTAGCAGAGGGACTTGCCTCCGCCCGTCGGGAGCACGACCTGGACGTCGCGGCCGCCCTCGAGGGCTTCGATCGCCGCACGCTGTCCGTCCCGGAAGCCGGCGTGGCCGAAGTACCGGTTCAGGGCATCGCGAAGGGGCTGGGGGGGTGGGATGGACACGAGGTGCTTGGGGGAGGGGCCCCCATGGTAGAACAGGAGCCCACTGGGAGGATGGATGCCCGGCAGCATCACCGTCCGGGGCGGGCGCATGGTGCTCCCGGACCGGGTCGTGAACGGCGCTCTCGTCATCCAGGACGGCGTGATCACGCAGATCGCTCCGCGGGTGGACGACACGGTCGGCGAGGAGATCGACGCGCGGGGGCTCACGGTCCTCCCCGGGGTGATCGACCCGCACGTGCATTTTCGCGACCCCGGGTACCCCGAGAAGGAGGACCTCGTCTCGGGCTCCCGTGCCGCCGCGGCAGGGGGCGTGACCGCCTTCCTCGACATGCCGAACACGAACCCGGCCACGACCAGCGTGCAGGCCCTGCACGACAAGCTCGACCGCGCCGCGCTGCGCTCGTGCGTGCACTACGGGTTCTTCATCGGCGCGACCCCCGACAACCTCGACGAGCTCAATGCCGCCGAGCGCACCTGCGGGATCAAGATCTTCATGGGGTGCTCGACCGGCGACCTGCTGGTCCACGACCGCGAAGACCTCGAGGCGATCTTCGCCAACGCGAACAAGCTCATCGCGGTGCACGCCGAAGACGAGGCGCGGCTGCGCGAGCGGAAGCTGCTGTACGCGGACAGCACCGACCCGGCCGACCATCCGAAGATCCGGGACGTCGAGACCGCCCTGAACGCTACGAAGCTGGCCGTGGATCTCGCGCTCAAGCACGGGCGGCGCCTGCACGTGCTGCACATGTCCTCCGCCGAGGAGGTCGACCTGCTCCGTACCGTGTCCCACGAGCGCATCACCGCGGAGGTGTGTCCCCAGCACCTGCTGATGTCGGCACCCGACTGCTTCGAGCGCCTCGGCACCCGCGCGCAGTGCAACCCGCCGATCCGCGCGGAGCGCCACGCCCGGGCCCTGTGGGCCGCCCTCCGGGACGGCACGGCGAGCTGCATCGCGACCGACCACGCCCCTCACACGGTCGCGCAGAAGGACCGCCCGTATCCGGAGGCCCCGAGCGGGATGCCGGGGGTCGAGTGGTCGCTCCCGCTGATGCTCGATCAGGTCGCCAAGGGCCGCGCCACCCTGAACGACGTGGTGCGCTGGATGTGCCAGGGGCCCGCCGACTGCTACCGGATCCCCCGCAAGGGCCGCCTCGAGATCGGCTTCGACGGCGACATCGTCCTCGTCGACACCCAGCAGACCCGCACGATCGAGAACGGCAAGGTGTGGACGCGCTGTGGGTGGAGCCCCTACGACCGGTGGACGCTCACCGGGTGGCCCGTGCTCACCGCGGTGCTCGGGCGCCCGGTGTACCGCGACGGCGCGATCATCGAGGGCGTGCTCGGGCGAGAGCTGACGTTCGGCGGATCGCAGTTCGGCCGCTAGGCCGCCGCCGGGGTAAGTACCCCGACCCCACGTCCCAGGAGGCGAGCATGCTCACGCCCGGCGCGGTTCCCGAACCGTTCACCCTGAAGGACCAGGACGGCAACGACGTGTCGTGGTCCGATCTCCGCGGCCAGCCGGTGGTCTTCTTCTTCTACCCCAAGGCGAACACCCCGGGCTGCACCAAGGAGGCGTGCGCCTTCCGCGATCTTGCTGGCGAGTTCGCACAGCGCGGCGTGCGGGTGTTCGGCATCTCCGCCGACTCGGTGAAGGCGCAGTCGAACTTCCAGAGCAAGTACGACCTGACCATGCCCCTGCTCTCCGATCCCGACCACGTCGTGCTCGAGCCGTGGGGGGTCTGGGCCGAGAAGAAGAACTACGGCCGGACCTACATGGGAATCATCCGCTCCAGCTTCTTGTTCGACGAGCAGGGCAAGCTCGTCCACGTGTGGCCCAAGGTCCGCGTGAAGGGACATGCCGAGGCCGTGCTCGAGCAGGTGGACCAGCTCTTCGGAGGCAACGCATGAGGATCGTCGTCGTCGGACTGCTCCTGGCAGCCGCGTGCCACCCGGGCAGCAAGACCGCCCCGCCGCCCGCGAGCGCCAGCGCACCGGATCCGGCCCCAGCCACGGCCGCCGCCCCGGCGCCCGCCCGGGTCGCGACGGACGCGAGCGCCGCCGACTCCGGCGAGGCGACCGCCACGGACGCCCCCGCGCCCTCGGTCCTTCCGCTCCAGCCCGACCCGGGGTTCATGCCCATGCGCATCTGGGGCGACCCCTACTCGGTCACCGGCGAGCCCACCCTGAAGGGCACGACCCTGGTGGTCCCCGTGCAGTACGGGGGCGGGTGCGCCGACCACGCCTTCACCCTGAAGCCCTCGCCGCGCACCGCGGACGCGCCCGCGACCCAGCAGCTTGCACTCCACCACGACGCGAACGGCGACAAGTGCAAGGCGCTGCTTCGCAAGGACGTGACCCTGCAGCTCGGCGACCAGCTCGAGGACTGCACCCGCGCGGTCGTCCTGACGGTCTCCCCGGCGAAGGGATACGAGCTGAAGCTCGACCCGCCCGTCGGCTGCGACTGATCAGGCCGTCGCGAGGTTCCGCGCGAAGCCCTCGGTAACCATCTCGTGCACCGCACGAAGTGCGTCACCGCGGGTCAGCTCGCCGGCCTTGCGCGCCGTCGTGGCGACCGCCTCGTCCAGCGCCGCCAGGTAGGCGGCCGCCGCCAGGCGTGGGCTCGGCACGTCGAACTCGCCCGATCGGGCGCCGCGCGACATGATCTCCACGGCCCGGAGCCGCACTGCCTCGCGCACCTCGGCCACCCGCTCCCGGGTCTCCGGGGGCAGGTCCGCCGTCTGCAGGCGGATCGCCGCCGGCGTCCGGTTGGCATCCTCGGCGAGAACACCCACCAGCCGGCGCAGCGCGTCGGCGGCGGTGGGGGCACCCGCGAGGTCGAGGGCGGCCAGCGCGCGCTCCGTCTCCGAGCACAGCCCTTCCACGAGCGTGACGAGCACGTGGTCCTTGCTGTCGAAGTACTTGTAGAGCGTGGACTTGCTCATACGAAGGTTTCGGGCGAGGTTGTCGACGGTGAAGTCGCCCAAGGTGCCCGCATCCAGGATCTGCGCGGCGCCCTGGAGGATACGTCGTCGCCCCTTCTCACGGCGTTCCAACATTTTATTTGGACCTCGTTCTCCGGACCGGCACCTCTTTTCTATCTTGCGCGAAGAAGGCTCACAACCAGCGATCCGTAACTCCGAGGCCCCTCGAAGTCGGAAGTCGCGAAGTGGACGGGTTCCCAGGAGTACCGGTCTCCTGACGTTACACCGAGAATCCGCATGGCCCGCGCCTGCACGCCGTGGCGCGCCCGCCGCCCTACCGACGGCAGTACTCCCGAGGTCAGAAGCCCGAGCCGGGTCTCCGGCGAGTCGACCCCGCCCCCCGCGGGGCTTCGCCGATGGACCACGACGCGCCATCCCCCTTGACCTCGGGCCCTCATGAACGGTATGCGGGGCGTGGAGGAGACACATGCTCCTGGTTGCCGCAGCCCGCGAGGAGCTGGGGGATCTCCGAGGCGAGGTCCTCGGGGTGGGCCCCATCGTCGCCGCCGCTCGTACCGCGGCCCTGCTCGCACACCTGCAGCCCGACTTCGTGGTGATGGTCGGCACGGGCGGGTCCTACGTGGGCGGCCCACCCATCGGCACGGCTGTCGCCGCGTCCCGGGTGGGGCTGTCCTACGGCGTGGCCGCCATGGGCCTCGGGTACGTCCCGCGCCAGCCGCTCCCCGTCCCCTGTGACGAGGGCCTGCTGCGCCGCCTCGACATCCCCCAGCACTCCGTGCTGACCACGGGCGCCATCACCACCGACCTGACCCTCGCCCAGCGCATCGCGGACGGGTACACGGTCGAGCACCTCGAGGCCTTCGGCGTCGCGATCGCCTGCCAGCAGGCGCACGTGCCCTTCGTCGCGGTGATGGGGATCTCGAACGACGCGGGTCCCGACGCGCACACCCAGTGGCTCACGCACCGCGACGCCGCCCAACAGGCCGCTCGCGAGGCGATCGCGCCCCTGTTGGTGGAGGACGTCGAGGGCTGATTCATCGAGGCGGACAGATTCTGGTCCCGGCGGAGTTAGAGTCCTCTCCTGCCCGGGTGACCCCCACGGCGGCGGCCCCCGCAGGCGCAGGGAAGGAGCGAGCCGAGCGTGAAGTGGAAGCACCTGCCCATCGTGGCGTTCGACACCGAGACCACCGGTCTCGAGCCCTTCAACGGCGACCGGATCATCGAGTTCGCCGCGGTCGTGCTCCACCTGGGTCCCGACGGCTCGGTGGAAGACGAGGAGCGGCACGCCTGGCTCGTCAACCCCGGCATGCCCATTCCGAAGAAGGTCACGCGGATCACCGGCATCAGCGACGAGGACGTCGCTGACGCCCCACCCTTCGAGGTGATCGCCGAGGAGGTGTGCAGCCTGCTCGCCGGCGCGGTGACCGTCGCGCACAACTACCCCTTCGACCTGGCGTTCCTCACCCAGGAGCTGGCGAGGGTGGGCTTCAACTGGCCGCAGCCGCTGGCCGAGGTGGACACGGTCGACCTGTCCATCGCCCACTTCCCCAACGAGCGTGGTCACAAGCTCGAAGACCTCTGCCGGCGGCTCGACGTCGTGCTCGACGGCGCCCACCGGGCCACCAACGACGCCGCCGCCTGCGGCCGGTGCTTCTGCGAGCTGGCCCGACGCCACGAGGTCGACGACGAGCTGCAGGCGATGCTCGACTGGTCCCAGGCCATCGGGCGCCCGCCCGAGGGGGGCCCCCTCGCCACCGACGAGGCCGACGTGGTGATCTTCCGGGAGGGCCCCCACGCCGGGGAGCCCGTCGCCGACCATCCCATCCACCTCGCGTGGATGGACAAGGCGCGGGAGCGGAGCGAGGGCGGCTGGCGGTGGCGGTTTCCCGAGAGCACCCGCCGGTGGGCGCGGCGGTGGCTCGAAGTCCGCGGCTCGGGCCGGGCGCGCCAGAACGCCAAGTCCTTCCGCCCCGAGGACTGGGTCGTCGATCCGTGCATCGCCGATCGGCCGGCCGCCGCCGGGGGCAGCTTCTCGGCGAGCAGGACGTCTTGATGCGCCGGGCGCCGATCGGGCTGCTGGCGCTGCTCCTCGCCGGGTGTCCGGCCGAGCACCACTACCCGGGGGGGGGTGGCCTCGCCGGGCAGCTCGAGCGCGAGGTGGAGGCGCTCCAGCAGCGCGTGCGCACCCTCGAGTTCCAGGCGGCCCACTGCGGGCAGGACACCGGCCCCGACCCGATCTACCAGGACCTGTACACGCTGTTCAGCGGCTCCGACGTGCAGGTCGACCGTGACGGCAGCGTCACGGTGCTCACCCTGCCCGCCGACTACCTGTTCTCCGGGGGCACCGATCTGCGCGAGGAGGCCAAGTCCTCCTTGGATCTGCTGGCGACCGCCCTCGAGGAGCACAGCAAGGAGACCATCCAGGTCATCGGCCACACCGACGACCAGCCTCCGACGGGTGATCTTCGGCGCCTGTACGGCGACAACTGGCAGCTCTCCTACGCCCGCGCCGAGGCCGTGATGGTGGCCCTGGTCGACGAGTACGGCGTCGAGCCCGACCGGTTCACGATCGAGGCGCGCGCCCACTACGATCCCGTCGCCACCAACGACACCACCCAGGGCCAGCGCAAGAACCGCCGCGTCGTGGTGCGGATCACGCCGCCCCCGAAGAAGCCAGCGCCGATCACCCTGCCCTCCCCCACGCCGAGCCCCACGCCGAGCCCCACGCCGAAGTGACGAGCGCCGAGCACGGGCGGGGCGGCTTGCCTGCGCCTCGGCTCTCCGAGCTACACTGCCTCCACTGGGGGTGAGACGGCATGGCCCTGGTGCTGCCGTTGGTGAAGGTAGACCGCCGCAAGCGGTTGATCGCGACGACGCGCGACGACGTCCTGTCCAAGGCCGATCGCGGGCTCCTGCTGAACCTCGACTGGGACCTCGCGCGAGACGACGCCATCGTGGGCGATCGCGTCTTGCCGCTGCCCGACGATCGCTGGGCCGTCGGACGTGGCGTCCCCCACGGCACGGTCTACCGGGTGGTGGAGCTGCCCGACCTCGCCACCCTGCGCCACCCGGCCTGGCTGTGGAACGAGGACGACTGGTTCAAGACCCAGCGCGAGAGCGGTCCCGCGCCGCGAACCGTGACGCTCAAGCGCACCCTGCGGCAGGCAGCGCGCCTCGTGCAGTCCACCCGCAAGGTGACCCGGCTCGTCGCCGCGACCATCGCGCACCTCCGCCGTCCCGAGCGCCGGCCGCTGGCGATCGTGACCGACGACGCGCACCTGCGCGGGCCGGGCCAGGGCGCGCGGTGGTTCTCCCTGGCCCTGTTGAGCTGCATTCCGCCGCAGCTCGGGCTGACGCTGCGCATCGGGTGCGCGGAGCCGCGCCCCGATCCCCGCCTGTGGGACATCGTCCTCACCACGGAGCGCCCCAAGGGCTTCGACGTGGTGGAGGCGCACAAGCCCCCCGAAGACCTCGATGACGACGTGGTCGCCTGGTACATCCGCAAGCGCCTGACCCAGGGCGAGCCGGAGCTGGTCGAGGCGATCGCGACCCTGTGGGACGAGTCCGCCGAGGACCCCTGGGGAGCGTGCCTCGAGCGACAGTTCGCCCAGGAGGGTCCGGCGGCGATCAGCCTCGACCGGGAGGCACTGCAGGAGCAGTTCCCCGTCGCCCACCGGATCACCCTCGCCCGCATCCGGGGCGGCGCACGCATCACGGGGCGCCTGGCCAACGAGCTGGCCGCGGTGACCGCCAAGTCCAGCGACCCCGACCTGTGGCGACCGCTGCTCACCTACAGCGACCGGGAGCGCGCCCGGGCCTTCTCGGCGTGGCTCGCGATCGCCAACCGCTACCCGCCCGACGACGCGCTCCTCGAGGTGATCGCCGCCGCGCGGCCCGCGCACGCCCAGCCTGTCGCGTGGATGTCGAGCCTCCTGCGCTGGCTCGCGATGGGCAAGGCGCCCCTCGCCGCCGCGCACCTGCTCCAACAGGCCCTCGAGGAGGATCCCGACCACCCCGACCTGGCCAGCCGCGCCTCGGTGTTCATGGAGCTGGTCGTCGCGTTGCTCGACGCCGGCCGGCCGGTAGACGCAATGTCCGCGCTGTTCTCCCCCGCCGCGCAGCACCTCGCCGATCAGGGGGCCGGGCGGACCCTGGCGCAGGTGTGGCTGCAGCTCCCGACGAGCTACCGCACGGACGCGGCGCTCGACGACCTGGTCGGGCTGCTCGGGCGCTACGACGACCGGGGGCTCGCCGCGTGGTTCCTCTGGCGCGGGCAGCTCGCGCAGGGGCTCGAGGCCCGCGCCGACGCCACCCTGGAGCGCTGGGCGATCCTCAGGTGCGCACACCCGCCCGAGGGCCCCGACGCGCTGATCGACCAGGTGGGCGGCACCCCGCTGGCCGAGCGATGGGTGCGTACCATCGCGGCCCACGCGCCACACCCGCACCTGCAGATCCTCCTGCAGCCCGCGATCGCTGCGCGCGACGCCAAGCTGTGGGACCTCGCCGAGCAGGAGTGGACACGCACCCACAACCCGATCCCCCGCGACCGGTTCGTGGGGCTCGGCGCCTTCCTGCCCGACGGCGCGGCGGTGCTGGAGGAGCGGGCGCTCGTGGTGCTCGAAGAGACCCTGTCCACCGCCAACTTCCCCGACCCCGAGGTGGCGATGGTCGCGAGCCTCTTCGCCGAGGCGCCGCGCCCTTCGTCGGTGTGGATGTGGACCGCGGTGGCGGCCTCCGAGCCCGACCAGTTCAAACCGGCGACCATCGACGCCACGGTCCACGCCTTCTGCGGCACCCCGCCCCGCCGCCCCGACGACCGGCGCCTGGGGCTCAGCGTCGCGCGCCGGCTCGGCTTTGCGAGCATGTGGTCCCCGCTGGAGCACGCGCGGTGGCTGGTGCGGATGATCCTCGCGCCCGACGGGGACGCCTCGGGGTACAACCGGGCGCTCGGCCTCGCGATGCTCCAGAGCATGCTCAACCGGGCGGACGGGCTCGACCGGGTGATCGCCATCGCCAAGGCGCTGTTCGACCTGCCGCCCGACCACGAGGCGCTGCGCTTCTTCATCGAGGACGTGTTGCCCCGCCTGTGGCGGGAGGGACCGCCCGAGGCGTTCATGCGTGCGGTGCAGGTGCACAAGCAGCCCACCGAGATCCGCTCCGCCTGGCGCCAGGCCTTCGGACACCTCTAGCCCGGGATGTGCGCCTCCTGGCCCCAGACGCCCGAATCCTGCGTCACCGCGTCGGTCGGGGCCCGATTGCGGGCTAGCAGGTGCTGACCAAGGACCTCCTCCGAGTCCGGGTGCAGAAGGACCGCCTCGTGCCGTCCTTCGTGGGCGCAGAGCGACCGGCGCTGCTCGAGGACGCCGAGGCGCTGCTCGACGCCTTCCGCCAGGGCGTCGAGGAGGAGTGGACCCGAGGCCGCCTCGAGCAGGAGATCGCGGACGTGGTCGGAGACCGTCGCGACCACAAGCTGCTCCGCGGGCTCGCCAAGGTCCTCCTGGATCGGAGCGAGTTCGAGGTGGAGGCCCCGGTGCCCCCTCCGGAGCTTCGGGAGGCGGTGTTCCTCGCGGCGCGGGCAAACGGTCCCCTCGCCCTCGAGCGCGGGCCCCTGGAGCGCCCGATCGCCGAGGACGTGCTCGCCGAGGTCGGCGAGCGCTTCGGGCTGAGCGCCGAGAAGGTCGCACGGGCAATGTACGCGGACCTGCGCGAAGAGCAGCGGCTCGTCTCCTTCGCCGCACCCGACGCCACCTGGCTGCTGCACCGCTACGACCTGGCGCTCGTCCAGGCGGTGCTCCTGCGCGCGACCGAGGTCCGCATCCAGCTCCGCGGACCGACCGTTCCCCGACTGCGCCAGCTCTTCCGCTACGTGAAGTTCCACGAGCTGATCTGGCAGGCCCAGCGCGACGGCGACCGGGTCACGGTGGTCCTGGACGGCCCGACCTCGCTGTTCCGCCAGTCGACCCGCTACGGGATGCAGCTGGCGCTGTTCTTCCCCGCGCTGCTCCTGCAGGAATGCCCGTGGACCCTCGAGGCGACGGTGCTGTGGACCCGCGGCGGGCACCGCAAGCGCCTGGTGATCTCCTCGGAGGACGGGCTGGTCCCCCACTACCGGGACACGGGTGCCTACGAGACCCGCACGAGGCAGTGGTTCGTGGAGCGCTTCGAGGCGCTCGAGTGCGACTGGACGCTCGACGGCGAGACGGTGCCCCTCGATCTCGGCGGGCACACGCTGGTGCTCCCTGACTTCCGGTTCACCCGCGACGGGCGGACCGCGTGGCTCGAGATCGTCGGCTTCTGGCGCAAGGAGTGGCTGGAGCGGCGGATCCGGTGGCTCTCCGAGTACGCGCCCGGCAACCTCGTGCTCGCGGTGAGCCGCAAGCTCCGCGGGAGCAAGGAAGACCTCGACCTCCCCGGCGAGGTGATCGAGTTCGCCGAGATCGTCCCCGCGAAGCGGATCCTCGAGGCGGTCGAGCGGGTCGCTCGGTAGGCCCGGCGCTAAATGCCGCAGTCGAAGCCGTCGAGTTGCGTGATGCAGGACTGCACGGTGTCCTTGTTCTCGTACAGGCCGTCGAGGTAGCCGGTGCAGCTGTCGAGTCGTCGGATCTTCCCTGTCTACCACCCTTCAGCGCTTGTAGGCCACGTGCTCGCGGCGGCGGTCGCTGGTGCGCTCCTCGACGGACTCCGCGACCACCAGCTCGTAGAGGATCGCCTGCTTGCCCTCGCGCTTCCGAAGGATCCGACCGAGCCGCTGAACGTGCTCGCGCACCGTACCGGTACCCGAGAGCACGACGGCCACGTCGGCCGCCGGGAGGTCCACGCCCTCGTTGAGCACCCGCGAGGTCACGAGCACCGGCAGGGAGCCGTCCTGAAAGGCGGTCAGCAGCCGCCGCCGCTCCTTCACGTCGGTCTGGTGGGTGATCGCCGGGAGCAGCAGGCTGCGGGAGATCCGGTAGACGGTGGCGTTGTCGTTGGTGAACACGATCACCCGCCGGTCGTGGTGCACCCGGAGCAGTTCCTCGAGCACGCGGAGCTTGGCGGAGGCGCCGTGGAGGATCTCGCGGGAGGTGCGCCAGGCGCGCAGGGCCCGGCGACCGTCACGAGAGCTGGCCGCGGCGCGGAGGAAGCTCCCCCAGCCCCCCCGACCCCCGAGCCGGAGCCCGCGGCTGTCGACGAAGTCGCGGAAGGTGTGTCGAGCCTCCTCATAGGCCGCGCGGTCGGCCGCCGAGAGGTGCACCGACAGGCGCTCGGTGTGGTACTCGGCCAGGAAGTCACCCGCGAGGTCGGTGATCTCGCGGCGGTAGACGACCGCGCCCACGAGGTCCACGAGGCGCTCGTGCTCACCGTCCGGCCGCTCCAGGGTGGCGGTGAGGCCCAGGCGGAAGGGGGCCAGCATGCACTCGGCCGCCGCCGAGAAGGCCGGGCCGGGCAGGTGGTGCACCTCGTCGTAGACGACGAGCCCGAAGCGCGCCCCGTAGCGTTCGGCGTGCAGGAAGGCCGAGTCGTAGGTGGAGACCGTCAGGTCGAGCAGCTCGTGGACGCCCCCACCGAGGATCCCCACCGGCTCGCCGAAGGCGCGGCGGAGCTGGTCGTACCACTGGCCGACCAGATCGATGGTCGGCGCCACCACCAGCGCGCTGCGCCCCGCGTCGGCGATGCACAGCTCCGCGACGAAGGACTTGCCGGACCCGGTGGGGAGCACGACGGTGCCACGCCGGCCCGCGCCGCGCCACGCCGCCACCGCCTCGGACTGGTAGTCACGGGGGGTGCGCTCGGAGTGGTGCGGCCGGTCGAGCACCGCGTAGGCGCGCGCCTCGTCCTCGTAGGCCAGCCCACGCCGGTGCCAGTCGAGCACGACGTCGTGGTAGCGGATCGCCGGACCGCGGGGAAGCTGCACCCGCGGATCCCACACGAAGCCGGGCGGCACCTCCTCGCGCGGCACGTGCTCGAGCAGCAGGGTGCCGTGGTCGAAGCGGATCCGGCGAGGGGACGCGGCCATCGCGACGAGCCTAGCAGCCCTCGGGAGACATCTCCCGAGCCCTGCTAGCCCGTGACTGCGAGGGGTGCGCCATCGCACGCGCCCGGACACGGGGTCCGGGCCGTTCCGCGGGTTACCCGCCGGGCATGCTCGCCGTCCTCCTGCTGTGGATCTCCGCCGCCCTCGCGGACGACACCCCCGCGTTCCTCGCCTGGGCGGCCGCGCAGCCAGATCTCGAGCCGGCCCCGGGGATCGCCGATCGGGTCGGTGACTATCGTTTCCAACACGTGATCTTCGATGACATCGCCATCGCCGCACAGCGCGAACCGGAGCGGGTCACCGTGGAGCGCTTTGGCACCTCGGCGGGTGGCCGCCCACTATGGGCGTTCCACGTGCTCGATCCGTCGGCGCCAGTGCAGCGGAAGGTCCTGGTCTTCGCCGGGATCCACGCCCTGGAGTGGATCTCGTCAGAAGTCGCCACCAACCTGCTCCTGGAGCTGATCGACGACCCGGAGCTGGGCACCGAGGTCACCGTGATTCCGTTGCTGAATCCGGACGGACGGGCGCGGGTCGAGACGGACTTCGTGAAGGGTCGCGTCCACGACTACTGGCGGGGCAACCAGCGCAACGTCGATTTGAATCGCGACTTTCCCGTGTACCGAGATGCCCGGGCGATCTGGCGGAAGCTGATCCCCGCCTACTACGCGACGAGCCCCGGCCCCCTGTCGCAGCCCGAGTCCCGGGCACTGGACGCCCTGGCCGCTCGCGAGTGCTACGCCCGCGCGGCGAGCCTGCACAGCTTCGGCGGGTTCCTGTATTTCCCGTGGACGGGCCGGTTCGCTCGACCGGCTGACTGGCGTTCCTTCGTGCTTCTCGGCCGAGCGATGGAGCGCGCTCAGGGTCCCTTCGCCTACAAGACGCGGGAGCTGTCCCGCTGGGGCTTCTTCTTTCGCGCCCAGGGCACAGAGATCGACGATCTGTACGGTCGCTACGGCACTCGGGCGTTCCTCGTGGAGCTGACCCGGTCCGGGATCACTCGCCCGCGGGACCTGAAGACGCCATTCCGGTGGTACAACCCACGCAACCGGATGCGGCACGTCGAGCAGGGCCTCGAGGCGATGCGTGTCCTCGTTCGTCATCCACCGGTCCCCGGAGAGCCCGAGCGGTTCACCTGCGCGCCCGCTCTGCCCTCCCCCCGCCCTTGACGGTCCCGGGCATGGGATTAATGGACGCCGCCTTGCTCCTGCCAAGGGGAACATCCGATGATCCAGGTGTCGAACCTCACCCGCTACTACGGGGAGTTTCCGGCGCTGCGCGACGTGTCCTTCGAGATCCAGGAGGGGGAGGTCATCGGCCTCCTCGGATTGAACGGCGCCGGAAAGACCACGACGCTGCGCATCCTGGCCGGGTTGCTGCCATCCGCGAGGGGGAATGTCACCCTCGACGGCATCGACGTCGGCTCCGCCTCCGACGAGCTCAAGAAGCAGATCGGCTTCCTCCCCGAGGATCCGCCGCTGTACCGGGACATGACCGTGACCGCCTTCCTGCGCCACATGGCGCGCCTGAAGGGATTGTCTGCCGAGGAAGCGGAACGCCGCCTCCCGGAGGTGATCCAGCTCGCGAACCTCCAAGGTCGCGAGGATCAGGTGATCGCCACGCTGTCGCACGGCTACCGAAAGCGCGTCGGCATCGCGATGACCGTGATGCACGACCCGCGCCTCGTCATCCTCGACGAGCCGATCAGCGGGCTCGATCCCGTGCAGATCGTCGAGATGCGCAAGGTGATCCGGTCGCTCGCCGAGGGCCGAATGGTCATCGTCAGCTCCCACAACCTCCCCGAGGTCACCGCCACCTGCGACCGGATCGTCGTGCTCCGCGACGGACGACTCGTCGCCACCGGCACCGAGCAGGAGCTGGCACGCCGGCTCGGTGACGCGCGGATCATGGTCACCGTCCGCGGCGAGCAGCCCGCCCTCGAGAAGTGGCTGAAGGCCCACGCCAAGGTCGAGAAGATGGAGCCCCGCCTCGTCAGCGGGCCCTACGCCTCGGCCATGGTCGACCTCGAGGGCGACTACCGGGAGCAGCTCATCGCCGAGCTGATCCAAGCCGGCTTCGGCATCCGCCTCGTCGAGGTGCCCGATGACGAGCTGGAGGAGATCTTCCTCGGACTCACCCGCGACGAGGTGCAGGCATGAACAAGACCTGGCTCATCGCCAAGCGCGACTTCGCCGAGGCCCTGCACGGCGTCTGGGGCTACGCGATCGTGGCGGCCGTCCTGTTCGTGGACGGCCTGATGTTCAACGTGTTCGCGATGTCGCGAACCGCCAAGTACAGCCACGAGGTCCTCGGCGACTTCTTCTACTACACCTCGGGCACGACGATCATCGCGGCGGTCCTGTTCACGATCCGCTCCTTCGCGGAGGAGCGGCAGACCGGCACCGACGTCCTGCTGCAGACCTCGCCGGTGAGCGAGACGCAGGTGGTCCTCGGCAAATACCTCGCGGTCATGGGCATCATGACCCTGCTCACGGTGCTCACCGCCTACATGCCGGCGATGATCTTCGTGAACGGCAAGGTCAGCGCCGGCCAGATCATCACCGGCTACCTCGGGCTGCTCGCGCTCGCCTCGGGCACCACCGCCATCGGGATGTTCGGCAGCTCGCTCACCCGCAGCCAGGTGGTCGCCGCGATCATCTCGGGCGTGATGGTGGTCAGCCTGTTGATCTGCTGGCTGCTGAGCCAGCTCACCGACCCACCCTTCACCAGCATCATCGCGAGCATGACCCTGCACGACAAGCACTTCCTGCCCTTCTCCGAGGGCCGGCTGCTCACGCAGAACCTCGTGTACTACGCCTCGGTCACCTACGCCTTCCTCATGCTCACGACGCGCATCCTGCGGGGGAGGCGGTGGCAATGAACACCCGCAAGCTCCTGAACGGGGGCCGCTTCCTGGCGCCCCTGCTGTTGTTCTTCGTCGCTCTGCTCGGGAGCCCGCACGTCGCGCTGGCCCAGGCGCCGGCCCCGGCGCCCGCTGCGAAGTCCCCGGCCGCCGCGCCGGTCCCGACCGCGGCGCCGCAGGGTCCGATCCATCCCATCGCGCGGCCCACGCCGCCCCAGGGCCCGCCCACGCCGGTCCGCTCCCCGATGGCTCCGACGCACCCGCCCGCGGGCCCCGGTCCCGAGGGGAGCCGCGCCAGCGCCAGCGCTCCCGGCCTCACGCCCGGCACCGCCTCCGACAAGCCCATGCCCCCGGCCGGTGGCAAGTACCGCCTGCTGTGGCAGATCGTCGGCTTCGGGTTCATCGTGCTGGTCGGGTTCGTGCTGTGGCGGCTCCTGCGCCAGACGGGGACGACGCTGTTCTACCTGGGCGGCTTCGCGCTGATCTTCGCCGGAGAGCGCCTGTGGCCGGACACCTCCGCCCACTGGCCGCTCACGATCCTCGGGCTGGTGGCCGTGCTCTCCACGATCGCCATCCGCCTGCGCGACCGGGCGAGCACCGACGACCCCACCCGCGGCGCCACCGAGAAGCAGGCGCTGATCTGGTCGCTCGTCGGCCTCGGCAGCCTCCTCCTGTACTTCCTGACCACCAAGACGGTCGTGCACGCCCTCGGGCTGAGCGACGAGGCCGCCTCGCGGTGGACCACCTCCTGGGAGGCGCTCTTCCCGATCGTGTGGCTCTTGGGCACCCTGCCGATGCTCTTCGTCGACCGCGTGCTCGTGGAGCACCCGCTCGTCGTGCCCCGCCGCGCCGGAGCGCTGGCCGTGCAGGCCGGCCTGTCGACCGCCCTCGGGATCAGCCTGCTCTTCCCGCTGAACTACCTCGCCACGAACATCAAGTGGGAGTACGACTCGGCCTACTTCCGGACCACCGCGCCCGGCACGGCCACCCTGGCCATCGTGCGCGGCCTGCCCAAGCCGGTGACCGCCTACCTGTTCTACCCGGCGGGCAACGACGTGAAGGAGCAGCTGCTCCCCTACTTCGAGCAGCTGCGCGAGGCGTCGGGCGGCATGCTCGACGTGCAGGTGGTCGACCAGGCCCTCGTCCCGGAGCTGGCCGAGAGCCTCCAGGTGCGCGAGAACGGCTACGTCGCGCTGGTCCAGGGAGACAACACCGAGAAGTTCCGGGTCGGCGACGACCTCGACCGCGCTCGCACGCAGCTCAAGAAGCTCGACGGGACCGTGCAGAAGCACCTCGGCGCCCTCGCCAGGGGCCAGCGCACCCTGTACATGCTCACCGGCCACGGCGAGGCCTCGCCGCGGGAGCGCGACGATCCACTGCGGAAGATGAACCACTTCAAGCAGGTCATGGACGTCCTCAACTACAAGGTCAAGAACTTCGGCGTGTCCGAGGGCTCGGCCGATGCGGTGCCGGACGACGCGGCGGCGGTGATCATCGCCGCGCCGAAGAAGCCGCTCCTGCCCGAGGAGGTCACCGCGCTCGAGAAGTACATCGACCGCGGGGGCCGCCTGCTGATCATGATCGAGCCCGACGGGGCCCACCTCGACGGTCTGCTCGGCTACATCGGGCTCGAGGCGGGCGACGCGGACCTCGCCAACGACCATGTGTTCATCCGCCAGACCCGCGGCGTCGGCGACCGCGTGCTCCTCGTGACCAACCGCTTCGGCAGCCACGAGGCGATCACCACCCTGTCCCGCAACAGCACGCAGCTCGCGGTGGTCGTGCCCACGGTCACCTGGCTCGACCGGGTGCCCGGCGGCAAGGGCAAGGTCACCACGCTGATCCGCTCGATGCCGAACACCTGGGCCGACACCGAGCCCAACCGGGTCCGTGACCCGGGCGAGCCCACCAAGGTGTGGGACCTCGCGGACGCGGTGAGCGGTGGCGGCCAGGGCGACGAACAGTTCCGCGCGATCGTCATCGGCGACGCCAACGTGTTCAGCGACCCGGTGCTCGAGTACAGCCAGGGCAACACGCTCCTGGCCCAGGACGGCATGCGGTGGCTGGTCGGAGACGAAGCCGACCAGGGCAAGACCGAGAGCGAGGAGGACGTGCGGATCCAGCACACCCGCGACCAGGACGTCGCGTGGTTCTGGAGCACGATCTTCGCGGTGCCGGCCCTGATCCTCGTCGGCGGCATCGTGTTCACCCGGAAGCGGAGGAAGGCGGCATGAGGCAGATCACGATCCTGGCGACGCTGCTCGTGGCGGCCCTCGTCGGCAGCTACCTCGAGTGGACCAAGGGCAGCACCGACCACGCGAAGGACGAGCAGGTGATGGTGTACCGGGCGTCTCCCGACGACCTGGTGAGCGTCGACTACAAGCAGCCCGACAACGACGTACTCCTGGAGCAGAAGTCGGACGCCAAGGGCAAGTACGTGTGGGTGACGATCACCGAGCAGGTCGAGCCCCCGGCCACCGACGACAAGGGCGCCGACGACGAGGGCGCCGACGCCCCGCCCGCTCCGGCCCCGAAGACCCAGACCGTGTCCTTCAAGGGCAACGACGCCGCCGAGAAGGCCTGGAAGGACTTCGCGCCGCTGTACGCGCTCCGCGAGCTCAAACCCGATCCAGCCGTCGGTGACGCCGCCTTCGGCTTCGACAAGCCCACCGGCCACATCTCCGTCAAGAAGCACGACGCGCAGATCGACCTCGTCATGGGCGGCCAGACCTACGGCGCCCGCGACAAGTACGTGAAGTACGACAAGCGGATCTTCCTGCTCGACGACAAGACGCTCCGCCCGCTCCAGTACGCCAAGACGCGGCTGGTCGACCGGGTGCTGCAGCCCATCGCAGAGTCCAAGACCGACACGGTCGAGGTCACGTGGAAGGGTCAGAAGGCCACCTTCGTCCAGAAGAACAAGGACGACCGGTCCGCCGCCTTCTGGGCCCGCAGCGACAAGCCCACCGAGGCCGCGCCCGACGTCGGCACGTGGCTGGGCAAGGTGATGCGCATGCTCATCCAGGACTACGACGTCCCCGCGGACGCCGCGAGCCTGCAGCCGGTGTTCAGCTTCGTGGTCAGCGACGGCAAGGACAGCTGGTCGGTCGACGTGCTGAAGTCCGGCGGTGGCAACCCCGAGTACTACGCGCGCAGCGAGTACTCCCGAGGCGTGGTCCACCTGACCGAGAGCCTGGCCACCGAGGCGGTCGCCGACCTGTCCTCGATGTTCCCGAATAAGTGAGCCCGATCCCGGCTCGCTAGCGCCCGGGCCGGATCATTACAGGCTGAAGCCGTGGACGCTCGCCGAGGCGAGCGCCAGGGCGACAGCCAGCCCCGACAGCGTCAGCCCGGTCCACGCTCCGATGCGGCTGCCCGGTCCTCCCCGGGTGACCAGCGCGAAGGCGCTCGACCACGCGCTCGCGACGGCGAACATCAGCGCGAGCGCGATCTCCCCACCGCCGGTCTGGGGCACGGCGCAGCAGGCCACGGACATCAGGAACACCACGGCCCCGCACGCCACCGCGACGACCGCGTGCGCGTCCGACACGCGGGAGCGGCCCTCCGGCACGCGTCAGACCTGGGGCGCGACGGTCACCACGGTCACGTTGTCCTCGCCCCCCGCGGCCAGCGCCGCCTCGACCAGCGCGTCCGCGAGCAGGTCGGTCGGACGGCCCCGCACGACCTCGAGGAGCGCGTTGTCGTCGAGGGGATCGGTGAGGCCATCGCTGCACAGGATGAACACGTCGCCCGGCTCGATGATCCGGGTGGTCGTGTCGGGCTCGACGGGGCCGTGGAAGCCGACGGACTGCGTGAGGATGTGCTTGTGGGGCACGAGCCGCGCGAGCTCCGGCGTGAGCCGCCCGGCGTCGATCTCCTGCTGCACCACCGTATGGTCGCGGGTGAGCCGGGTGAGCCGCCCGTCGCGGTACAGGTACGCGCGCGAGTCGCCCACGTGCGCGAAGTGCGCCTGCTCGCCCTCGATGACCAGCACGACGATGGTGGTGCCCATGCCGCGGGTCTCGGGGCGCTGCTCCGACTCGCGCCGGATGCGGATCGACGCCTGGTTCATCGCGTAGCGTAGGCGCTCGCGCAGCACGTCGGCCGGATCCTGCGGCTCGAAGTCGCGCACCAAGCGCGTCTCGTCGGGATCCTCCTCCTCGACGAGCAGCTCGCGCACGGTGTCGACGGCCATGCTCGAGGCGACCTCGCCCGCGGCGTGCCCGCCCATCCCGTCCGCAATGATGAACACCCCGTACTCGGGGTCGACGAGGAACGCGTCCTCGTTGTGCTCACGAACCGGCCCGGGGTCGGTGCGTGCAGAACATTCCAGATGCATCGGCCCGGTCCCTTGGATGCCGCCTCGTATCCTGCGCAAGCACGCAATATAGTGTCTGCGACCTTCCCCCGAAAGGGTCCTCTCGCGTCGCACCGACGCCCGGCCGGGGGCCGTGGCTTCTCTCTCTGGCGCAGCAACGTGGATTCCCAGGCAGGCGTACCGGCCACCGAGGCCCGACCCGGCGATCGGATCGGACCCTACGAAGTGCTGCGTCACGTGGCGCGCGGAGGCATGGCCACGGTGCTCGCGGTGCGCCCGGCGGAGGGGGGCGACGAGTGCGGGATGAAGCTCCTGCTCCCGCTGTCGCGCGCCGAGGAGGCGCGGAGCCGGTTCCGGCGCGAGTTTCGCGCACTCTCCCGGCTCAAGCACCCGAACATCCTCGAGGTCTACGAGTGGGGACTGCACGGGGATCGCCCGTGGTTCACCATGGAGCTGCTCGAGGGTCGTGACCTGCGCGACGAGGTCGAGACGTGGAGCGCCCTGCCCCTCGAGCAGCGCTGGGAGCGCACCGAGGACGTCCTGCTCCAGACCACCCGGGCGCTCGCCTGCGTGCACGAGCGCGGCCTGGTCCACCGCGACGTGACCCCCGGCAACATCATGGTGCTCCCCGACGGGCGGGTGAAGCTCATGGACTTCGGGGTGGTCAAGGACATGGGCGCGGAGCTGACCCAGGTGGGGCAGGTCGTCGGCACCGTCGCCTACATCGCCCCCGAGCAGGTCACGAGCGATCAGGTCGACGCCCGGGCCGACCTGTACTCCCTGGGCGCGGTGCTCTACCTCATGCTCACCGGCCGCCGCCCCTTCTCGGCGCGCACCCTGCAGGGCTTCCTCGAGAAGCACCTGAACGAGATGCCGCGCCCGCCGCGCGAGATCGAACCCCTGGTTCCCGCCGTGCTCGACCGGGTGTGCATGCGGCTGCTCGCCAAGGACCCGGCGGATCGCTACGCCTCGGCGGTCCACCTGCTGAACGTGCTCGGCGCGGGTGAAGAGCTCGAGAACCTGGAGGACCGCTGGCCCCCGCGCTCGGTCGGGCGCACCTACCACAAGGCGCGCCTGCGCGAGTCCATCGACAACCTCGCCGCGGGGCGCGGCGGCTCGGCGATCCTGCTCTCGGGCCGCCCGGGCCAGGGCAAGACGCGGCTCCTCGACGTGGCCGAGACCTACGCGCGCTCCCGCGGCCTGATCGTCGCGAGGGGCCGCTGCCGCCCACAGGATCGGCCCTTCGGGCCCTTCGCGCCGATCTACGCGGCGCTCTCCCAGCCCTCGGCGCCGGCGATCCTGCACGCGGTCTTCGAGGGAGAGGACGACGAGGGCACCCGCGAGCGGTACCCGGTCGTGGCGGCGTTCAAGGAGCTGATCGTCCAGCGCACCCCGTGCGTGATCCTGCTGGACGACCTCGACAAAGCCGACCCGGCCACCGTGGAGCTGGTCACCTACCTGATCCGCAACACCCTGGAGCTGGCCGACGAGCAGGTGGTCTTCGTGCTCAGCCACGAGCGGGGGGACGAGGTCGCCTCCCTCGTCGAGCGACAGCTGCTCGAGACCGGACACGTCGAGCGGCTGATCCTGGGGCCGCTCCACCGCTCGGAGGTCGAGGAGCTGGTGCTCTCGCTCCTGCCGAGCGGGCCGGCGACCATCGCACTCGCGCAGCGGCTGCACGAGGAGAGCGCCGGATCGCCCACGTTCATCGCCGACATGCTCCGCGGTCTCATCGAAGAGGGCGTGATCGTCAAGGAGGGCGAGCGCTTTCGACTGGTGCTCGACGCCACCGAGATCACTCGCTCGCGCCTGCCGATCCCGGCCTCGCTCCGCCAGGCGCTGGAGGATCGCCTCGAGCCGCTCCCACCCGGGGCCCTCGAGGTCGCGCGGGTGCTGGCGCTGTCTCGACGCCGCCTCGACCTCGACGTGCT